>Ga0163179_10000509_pt1 | contig 27950 bp, 16 predicted proteins | sample AtlANTMetagenome_FD_109643 | JGI IMG/M metagenome (GOLD analysis project Ga0163179, IMG submission 109643) | Marine eukaryotic phytoplankton communities from the Atlantic Ocean - Atlantic ANT 2 Metagenome | ecosystem: Environmental > Aquatic > Marine > Oceanic | place: North Atlantic Ocean...
CAAAATCAAAAGAAACTAAAAAAATGACAGTGCCAGAAGCACAGGTTAGAGGTTTTGATGAGCAATTTGAAATAGTCAAAGCTAAGTTTCCGAAATCTATAGTTAAAAGGAGAGAAGGTAAACTAGGTTCTTATACAGTTAGAAAAGGCGCTGGACAGTTTATGTATACTCCAGGTAAACCTATAAATTAATGAAAAAAATATTCCAATGGCTTACTGGTGGTGTTATCAAAGATGTTGGTAATGTTATAGATAAGCTCACAACTACTAAAGAAGAAAAGTTAGAAGCTCAAAGACTAATACAAGAAATATTAGAAAAAGCTGATAGCGAGGCACAAGCACAGGTAACTGATCGGTGGAAAGCTGATATGGCTAGCGATAGCTTTTTATCTAAAAATATAAGACCTATAGTTTTAATATATTTAACTTTTATATTCACAGTTTTATCTTTTGCTGATGGCAATATAGGTAGTTTTAAAGTAGACCAATCATATACACCTATTTTTCAGTCTTTACTGATAACAGTGTATGGTGCTTATTTTGTTGGTCGTACTTGGGAAAAGAATAAAAAATCAAGTAATAATAAAGATAAGTAAATAGAAATTTAATTAAATCAAATCAAAATGAGTAAAATCACGAAAGAACAATTACAGAAAATTCAAGAACAACAGAGTAAATTACAAAGCATCTTAGTTGAAATAGGTGTAATGGAAGTTCGCAAGCACGAAGCTACGCACGCACAATCTGTTTTGTCTCAAGAAATAGAGGCAACTAAAAAAGAACTTGAAGAGGAATACGGAGCTGTTAACATTAACATGCAAGATGGCTCTTACACTAATATTGAAAAAGAAGAAGATGACGACTCAGATCTAGCTGTAGTTAAATCCGAGGACTAATGAGTAGCGTAATTAGAAAAATAAGTATAGGTTCTGATTACAAAAATGATGCAATGCATTATGCTGTAGGTCAACAAGTTTATGGAGGTCATGAAATATCTCATATACTTCATAATGAATCTGAAGACTCTTATAGTATTCACATCAAGAAAAACAATGAGGTACTGCCATGGAAGAAGTTTAACTCTAACATGGCTGTATCTATTGAGTATGATTTAGCATATTAATGAAAAGTTTATTTGATTTTATCGTAAAGCCAGTTAATAAGCGTTACGATAATGAAATTAAAATAGGTGACAAAAGCCTTATAACTAATACTAATACAGAAGACTTTAAAGCAGTAAGTAACACAGCAGAGGTTGTTTCAATACCATCTGCTTATTCTACAACTATCAAAAAAGGTGATATAATAATTATTCATCACAATGTGTTTAGAAGTTTCTTTGATATTAGAGGTAAACGAAAAGATAGTAGATCTAAATTTATAGATGATTTATACTTTTGTTCACCTGACCAAATCTACTTGTACAAAAGTGATAATAATTGGAAAGCTTTTCAAGACAGGTGTTTTATAAAACCCTTATTAGATAACAACGATCTAACACTTGATAAAGAGAGAAAGCTTATAGGAATACTAAAATATGGTAATAGTTCCTTAGAAGCTGTTAAAATCGTTCCTGGTGACCTAGTTGGTTACACACCTTATGGTGAGTTTGAGTTTATTATAAACGATGAACGATTATATTGTATGAAATCAAATGATATTGTAATTAAGTATGAACGTAAAGGAGACGAAGAAGAGTATAATCCAAGCTGGGCAAAGAGCAGTTGAAGAATTAATAAAAGTAGCTAAAGAAGCTATTGTTGATTCTGATGATGATATTTCTGCAGATAGATTAAAAAACGCTGCTGCTACTAAAAAGTTAGCTATATTTGATGCTTTTGAAATACTTAAACGTATCGAAGATGAAGAAAACATACTTAATGATAAACCTATTGAAAAGAAAGAAAAAACTTTCAGAGGTTTTGCTGAAGGAAGATCTAAGTAATGTACGAGCAATCATTATATAAAATATTACCCAACCATATTAAACCTAAAATAATAAATAAAAAAAATAGGTATAATAAATGGGAGTACGGCTACAATGAGGAGTTTGATATTATTGTAATAAGTAAAACCGGTAAGATCGGGGATATATACGAGATACAAAACTTAAAAATAGCTTTACCAAAACAAGAAGATGTTCACGAGTTCGAAGAAAATAAATGGAAACCTTTTGAATATCCTAAAGAATTACAAAGAATAAAAACTATATTTGATTGGAAAAACTACGACGAAAGTTTTAAAGAAAAGTGGTATGATTATATAGATAATGAGTTTAAACGCCGTGAGCAAGGTTTTTGGTTTAAAAACAATAATAAACCTATTTATATCACTGGTACTCATTATATGTATCTACAATGGAGTAAAATTGATGTAGGTAATCCAGATTTTAGAGAATCAAATAGGTTATTTTATATTTTTTGGGAAGCTTGTAAAGCTGATAAAAGATGCTTCGGTATGTGTTATTTAAAAAATAGACGTTCTGGATTTTCTTTTATGGCATCTGGAGAAGCTGTTAACGAAGCTACTATATCAAGTGATGCAAGGTTTGGTATATTATCTAAGTCAGGACCTGATGCAAAAAAAATGTTTACTGATAAGGTTGTACCTATATCTGTTAATTACCCTTTCTTTTTTAAACCCATACAAGACGGTATGGATCGTCCAAAAACAGAACTTGCATACAGAGTTCCAGCGTCAAAGCTAACAAGAAGAAATATAACTTCTACAGACAGACCGGAAGAACTACAAGGACTTGATACGACTATAGATTGGAAAAATACAGGTGACAACTCTTATGATGGTGAAAAACTAAAACTATTAGTTCACGATGAAAGTGGTAAGTGGGAGAAACCTAATAATATACTAAACAACTGGCGAGTAACAAAAACTTGTTTACGATTAGGTTCTAGAATTATTGGCAAGTGTATGATGGGTTCAACATCAAACGCTTTAGATAAAGGAGGCGATAACTTTAAAAAACTTTATTATGCTTCAAATGTCGAAAAAAGAAACCGTAATGGACAGACTAGTTCGGGATTATATTCTTTGTTCATACCTATGGAATGGAATTACGAAGGATTCATCGATTCTTATGGGTTACCTGTATTCGAAGCACCAAAAGAAAAAATCTACGGACCGTTCGGTGATGAAATAACTCAAGGTGTTATTGAACATTGGCAAAATGAAGTTGAAGGTTTAAAAGAAGATCAAGACGGGTTAAATGAATACTATAGACAGTTTCCAAGAACAGAGGAACACGCTTTTAGAGATGAAGCAAAAGAGTCTTTATTTAATCTAACTAAAATATACGAGCAAATAGATTATAATGCTGATTTACACAATACATCTACAATAACAACAGGTAGTTTCCAGTGGGAGAATGGTATTAAAGATACAAGAGTTTTATTTTATCCTAACAAAGATGGTAGGTTTAAAATATCTTGGATTCCTCCAGTTAATTTACAAAATAAAATAGCCATAAAAAATGGTGTTAAATACCCTGGTAATGAACATTGTGGAGCTTTTGGTTGTGATAGTTACGATATATCAGGTACAGTAGACAAAAGAGGTTCTAATGGATCTTTACATGGCTTAACAAAGTTTTCTATGGAAAACGTACCACCAAACTTATTCTTTTTAGAATACATAGCTAGACCTCAAACCGCTGAGATATTCTTTGAAGACGTTTTAATGGCTTGTGTATTTTATGGAATGCCAATATTAGCTGAAAATAATAAACCTAGATTATTGTATCATTTTAAGAGAAGAGGTTATAGAGGTTTCTCAATGAATAGACCAGATAAAATATACAATAAACTATCCGTAACAGAAAGAGAAATAGGTGGAGTACCAAACTCTAGTGAAGATATGAAACAAGCCCATGCAGCTGCTATTGAAACATATGTAGAGGAAAACGTAGGTAACACAGTTGATGGATATGGTAATATGTATTTTCAAAGAACACTAGAAGATTGGGCTAAATTTAATATTAATAATAGAACAAAGCATGATGCTTCTATAAGTTCTGGTTTAGCTATTATGGCTTGTAACAAGAATAGATATACGCCTGTTGCTAAAAAAGAATACAAAAAAATAGATTTAGGTATAAAACGATACGATAATAAAGGAACATCGTCAAAAATTATAAGATAAATGAAAGTATACACTAATACTAACAGCTCTTTTCCTAGCCAAGTAGTTAGCGATGAAGTAAAAGCAAGTTTAGACTACGGGATCCAAGTCGGTAGAGCTATTGAAGGAGAGTGGTTTCAAGAGGGTCGTTCTGGAAACAGATACGCTCAAAGTTATAGTAATTTTCATCAATTAAGATTATATGCTAGAGGTGAGCAATCAATAGCTAAATACAAAGACGAGTTATCAATTAATGGTGATTTGTCTTATTTAAATTTAGACTGGAAGCCCGTACCAGTTATCCCTAAGTTTGTAGACATTGTAGTTAATGGTATGTCTAACAAATCTTACGATATTCAAACCGTAGCACAAGATCCTTTCTCTATAGAGCAAAAATCAAAGTATGCTACTGCTGTTGCTAGAGATATTAATATGAATCAAGTTTTGCAAGGTTTTAAAGATGATCTAGACATAGACTTGTATAATGTTCCAAATCCAGTAGACTTACCAGCTAGTAAAGAAGAGCTTGACTTATATATGCAAATGAGTTACAAGCAAACTATTGAAATAGCTGAAGAAGAGCTTATAGATAATACTTTAGCTATTAATAGATATGATGAAACAAAAAGAAGACTAGCTTATGACTTGACAGTGCTAGGTATATGTGCTACTAAAACAAACTTTAATCAAGCTGAAGGTATTAAAATAGAATACGTTGATCCAGCTTATATGGTTTATTCATATACAGAAGATCCAAATTTTGAAGACATATACTATGTCGGTGAAGTTAAATCTATAACAATACCTGAGTTAAAAAAACAATTTCCAGATATATCTGATGAAGAGCTTGAGGCTATTCAAAAAATGCCAGGTAATTCTCAATACATAACAGGTTGGGGTAATTATGACTCTAATACTGTACAAGTAATGTACTTTGAATATAAAACATACCAGGATCAAGTTTTTAAAATAAAGAAAACAGATAATGGTTTAGAAAAAGCTATAGAAAAAACAAGCGACTTCAATCCTCCAGCTAATGATAATTTTGAGAGAGTTTCTAGAACTATAGAGGTTTTATATACTGGAGCTAAAGTATTAGGCAATAATCATATGCTAGAGTGGAAGCTTGCTGAAAATATGACAAGGCCAACTGCTGATTCTACAAAAGTAGAAATGAACTATTGTATTTCAGCTCCTAGAATGTATAAAGGTAGGATCGAGTCTATAGTTAGTAGAATAACTGGTTTTGCTGATATGATTCAGTTAACACATTTAAAACTACAACAAGTAATGTCTAGAATAGTGCCTGATGGTGTATTCTTAGATATGGACGGTTTAGCAGAAGTTGATTTAGGTAATGGCACAAACTATAATCCTGCTGAAGCACTTAATATGTATTTTCAAACTGGTAGTGTTGTAGGTAGATCGCTTACACAAGATGGCGGTATGAATGCTGGTAAAGTTCCAGTTCAAGAATTAGCTTCCTCATCAGGTCAAGGTAAAATACAGAGCTTGATTGGTACTTATGAGTACTATTTAAAAATGATTAGAGATGTAACGGGATTAAATGAAGCTAGAGATGGTTCTATGCCTGATAAAGATTCTTTGCTTGGTTTACAGAAGTTAGCTGCTAATGCTTCTAACACAGCAACCAAACATATATTAAATTCTTTGTTATATGTTAGTCTTAGAATTTGTGAAAACATTAGTTTAAAAGCTGCTGATGCTCTAAAAAACCCAATGCTTAGAAACTCTATGGCTAACTCTATAAGTACATTTAATACTAATACATTAGAAGAACTTATTAGTTTACAACTACATGACTTCGGTATATATTTACAATTAGAACCTGAAGAAGAAGATAAAGCTAAACTAGAGCAAAACGTTCAGATGGCTATACAAACTGGGGCTATATCTTTATCAGACGCTATAGATATTAGAGAAATTAAAAATATAAAATTAGCTAATAAGTTTTTAAAACTTAGACAACAACAAAAAATACAACTTGAACAACAGCAAGCGCAAGCTAATATACAAGCGCAAGCACAAGCAAATGCTCAAGCTAGTGAAGCAGCTGCTATGGCTGAAGTTCAGAAACAACAAGCATTGACTCAAGAGAAAGTTAGTATAGAGCAAGCTAAATCTCAATTTGAAATACAACGTATGCAAACTGAAGCTCAAATAAAAAGAGAGCTAATGGCTGAAGAATTTAATTACCAAATACAGTTAGCGCAAGCAAGAGCTGGTGTTGAGAGAGAAAAGGAAAAAGAAATAGAAGACCGTAAAGACGAAAGAACAAGAATACAAGCAACACAACAATCAGAGATGATAGCTCAAAGACAAAACGATGAGCTACCTAAAAACTTTGAATCCGCTGGATTTGATAATCTCGGAGGTTTTGGACTAGAACAGTTCGACCCTCGCTAAAAGTAAATTTTTAACTATTTAATTATATTATATTATGTCACAAGAAAAACAAGAGGGAGAGTTTTCTTTAAAAGGTAAGAAAACTAAACCAAAAAACTTAGGTAAAACACAAAAAGAACCTATTAAAGTTAATTTATCTGCTCCAGTTGAGAAACAAGTGGTAGAAGAAGAAGTTACTCGAGTAGTAATTGGTTCTGAAGAAAAACAACCAGAAGAAAATGCCAATACAGAGCAAGAAACAACAGAAGTGGTTGCAGATAAACAAACCGGAACTGTACAGGAAGTGGGTGAAGAAGTATCACCAGGGGAAAGCACCGTTCAAGATGAAAATCCAATCATCCAAGAAATAACTGAAGAAGAAGTAGAAAAAGTTGAAAAACTAGAGGAACAGTTAGATAAAGCTATAGACAATAAATATAGTGATAATAAAAAACTACCTGAAAATATTGAAAAACTAGTTTCATTCATGGAAGAAACTGGTGGTAGTATTAGCGACTATGTTCGACTAAATGCTGATTACTCTAGTGTTGACAACAATACATTACTTAAAGAATATTACAAGAAAACAAAACCTTACTTAGATAGTGAGGATATAGGTCTCTTACTTGAAGATTTTTCATATGATGAGGATATAGATGAAGAAAGAGATATACGCAAGAAGAAACTTGCATTTAAAGAAGAAGTTGCAAAAGCCAAAAGCTTTTTAGAGGAAACTAAGAGTAAATATTACGACGAGATCAAGTTGAGACCGGGCGTAACTCAAGACCAACAAAAAGCAACGGACTTTTTTAACCGATATAACGAGCAACAAACAGTAGCTGAGCAACAGCACGAGGAATTTAAAAACCAAACTAAAAAACTTTTTAACCAAGACTTCAAAGGTTTTGATTTCAACTTAGGTGAAAGAAAATTTAGATACGGTGTTAAAGATCCTTCTAAAGTTGCAGAAAATCAATCAAACATTAATAATCTTGTAGGGAAGTTCCTTAATGAAGATGGTAGTGTAAAAGATCCGGTTGGTTATCACAAAGCTATGTATGCTGCTTCAAATGTTGACACTATTGCAAATCATTTTTATGAACAAGGTAAAGCTGACGCTGTAAAAGAAGTTATTAGTAATTCTAAAAACCCTAGTTCAGCGCCTAGGCAAACACCTCAAGGTGAATTTAAAAATGGTATAAAAGTGAAAGTGTTAAACAACGATGCGCTTAGTGCATCAAAACTAAAGATTAAAAAAATAAAAATTTAACATTTAAAATTATTTAAAAAATGGCTTTATCACCAACATTCGGTTCAATTAAACCGAGTCAAAAACAACAATTATTGTCTGATAACTATTTAAGTTTTACAGACGGATCAGGTAACGACTTTGCACAACAATATCTACCTGAAATTTATGAACAAGAAGTAGAGCGTTACGGAAACAGAACTCTTTCTGGATTCTTACGTATGGTAGGAGCTGAAATGCCTATGACTTCTGACCAAGTAGTATGGTCTGAGCAAAACAGATTACATGTTGCTTATGATAACGTAACTATTGCTACAGCTACTACTTTAACATTTGCATTAAACGCAACTGCTGGAGCTAGTTTTGTAGGGAATGTAATTTCTAAAAACGATACTATAGTAATTTTAGATCCATCTAATGGACTTGAAGTAACTGCGTTAGTAACTAACAGCGTTGATACCTCTGCGGTTTTAGCTACTATTACTGTTGCTACTTATACTGGAGCTGATCTTGATGCTACATTTAATGTTCTTGATTCTGGACTTAAGATATTTGTTTATGGTTCTGAGTATGCTAAAGGAACTGGAGATGCTGACATTAAGTCAATCACTCCTTCTTTCACTCAATTCTCTAACTCACCTATAATCATTAAAGACAAATACGCTATTTCTGGATCTGACGCTGCTCAGATTGGATGGGTAGAAGTTGCTACTGAAGACGGAACTGGAGGATATTTATGGTACCTAAAAGCTGAGTCTGAAACTAGACTACGTTTTGAAGATTACTTAGAAATGTCTGTAGTTGAAGGAACTTTAGCTGCTGCTGGTTCTGGAGCTTTAGCTGCTGGTAAAAAAGGTACTGAAGGTTTATTTGCTGCTGTAAAATCAAGAGGAAATACTTTTTCTGCTTTTGCACCTGCTGCTGGAGTTTTAACTGACTTTGATGCTATTCTTAAAAACCTTGATACTCAAGGAGCTATTGAAGAGAATATGTTGTTCGTTAATCGTCAACTTTCTTTAACTATCGATAATATGCTTGGTGGAGTATCTTCTGGAGCTAACGGTGGTGTTGCTTACGGATTGTTTGAAAATTCAGAAGATATGGCACTTAACCTTGGATTCTCTGGATTCAGAAGAGGTTCTTACGACTTCTATAAAACTGACTGGAAATACTTGAACGATGCTTCAACTCGTGGAGCTGTTGCTGATGCAGGTATCGAAGGAATTTTAGTACCAGCTGGAACCTCTACGGTTTATGACCAAATTCTAGGAACTAACATTCGTCGTCCATTTTTACACGTACGATATAGAGCATCTCAAACTGATGACAGACGTCTGAAATCTTGGTTGACTGGATCTGTTGGAGGAGCTTACACTTCTGATCTTGACGCAATGGAAGTACACTTCCTATCTGAAAGATGTTTATGTGTACAAGCTGCGAATAACTTCGTATTGTTCACTGACTAATACAAGAGTAAATTACTGTAATTTTTACCCTCGTTATATTAACGGGGGTAATTATTACCTTTATTAACATTTTTATTTTATTATATTATGGCAAATCAAGCTAAAAAAGCAGTAGTAAAAACTGAGGTTGCACCTCAGCCAATTATCAAACAAAAAATTAAGGTCGAACCAGCTAAACCAAGTTGGGAAATTAAAGATAGAACTTACCTTTTAAAAGGTTCATTTACCCCATTAACATCAACTCTACCATCTAGGCATTCTGCTAGATTTCCTTTGTTGTGGTTTGATGAAGAAACTGGGGAACAGAAAGAATTAAGATATGCTACAAACCAAAACTCACCACTTGTAGAAGAACAAAAAGGAGAGTCAACACTTGGGCACGTTATATTTAAAAATGGTGTTTTATTTGTACCTAAACAAAAACAAAATTTACAGAAATTATTATCTATTTATCATCCAGCGCTAAACAAAAAGTATTACGAGTTTAGTAAAGTTGAAAAAGCTACTGATGACTTAGTGCATTTAGAAATGGAAATTGAAGCTTTAAACGCTGCGAAGTCTATGGATATCGATCAAGCAGAAGCTATATTAAGAGTAGAAGTAGGATCTGAAGTATCTAGAATGACTAGTAGAGAAATAAAGAGAGATCTTCTTATGTTCGCTAAGAATAATCCAGATTTATTTATTGATCTAGCTAATGACGAAAATGTACAATTAAGAAACTTTGCAATTAAAGCAACAGAAGCAGCTATAATTAAGTTATCTGCGGATCAAAGAACTTTTGTTTGGGCTTCTAATGGTAAAAAACTTATGACTGTACCTTTTGACGAGCATCCATATTCAGCTATGGCGGCTTTCTTTAAAACAGATGAAGGATTAGAAGTTTTTAAATCTATAGAGAAAAAATTTCTATAACATGTAATACTAATATATAGGAGATCACTTATGTGGTCTCCTCTGTATTACAATAAAAAAATAACAAATGGCAATAAATGTAGACACGGTTTATAAAACAGTCTTATTAATACTAAATAAAGAACAACGAGGCTATATGACGCCTGATGAGTTTAATAAGGTAGCTACTCAAGTTCAACTTGAAACTTTTGAAAACTATTTTGAAAGTTTAAACCAACAACTACGAGTGCCAGACAACGACAGCGAATATGCTGATCGTATAAAAAACATTGATGAGAAGATAGCTATATTTAAAAAATATGCAGCTACTACTTATTCAGTAGACCACTTCACATTACCAGCAGACCTATATAGATTAGGTACTGTTATATACAAAGACGATACAGAAGTTCAACTAATTCAAAGAAACGATCTTCTATACGTTAACCAATCACCTCTAACAAAACCTACAGACAAATATCCATTGTATTTATACGAAGATAATAAGTTATATTTAAAACCAGCTAGTATAAATTCAAGCATTAGTATTTCTTATGTAAAAAAACCAGCTGATGTTGTATGGAATTTCACTATACCAAGTGGGCAAAATTATTATCAATTTGATGCAACCAATTCAACTAACTTTGAGTTAGATGTATCAGAACAACCTGAGGTAATTGTAAAAATATTATTGTATGCAGGAGTTGTTGTAAAAGACTATAACTTAGTTAACTTAGCAGCTCAAGAAATACAATCAGAAGAAATAAATCAAAAAAGCTAATAAACTATGCCTACACCTAATGGAGGTTTAATAACCGAAAACAATCGCCAATATTACGCTGGATCACAAAGCTTTTTAAGCATTAGCGGATCAGGGCAAGCATTTACTACTACTTTTGATACAGATTTAGTTTTTGGTAGTTATAACCCTATAGAAACTAATTATGCTTTAAATAATTTTAAATTATACACAGCCGCGCCAGGTGTTTTAGTTTATACAGAATACACTTCAGCTTACACAGTTGTTGGTAATACTATAACTATAACAGGTGCTTTAGCTGCTAATACTGCTGTTGTAGTTCAATTAAAATCAGTTGAAGGTGGAAATTATGGTAATAGAGATGCTTATGGTAATGCCGTTGAAGAAAACTGGGGATCATACTCTTATACTAAACTAGACGATGTAATAACTAACTTTATGGTTGCTTATGTTGGTACTGGTAAAATTATATCAGATGTAAAAAGAACTGATGTAGTTTTCTTTGCAAAAAGAGCAATGCAAGAATTTAGTTATGATACATTAAAAAGTATAAAGTCTCAAGAATTAACTATACCACCCAGTCTTAGTGTGCCTATGCCACAGGATTATGTAAACTATGTTAATATGTCTTGGGTTGATAATTCAGGTATAAAACATATAATATATCCTACTACACTTACAAGTAACCCATACGAAAACCCAGCACAAGATGCTCAAGGTATTCCAACGCAAGGAAATTTTAATCAAAACTTAGAAGGAACATCATTAACTGAAAAACGTTGGGATGAAAACGGTATTGGTGTTATAAACAATCAATTGCAAGACGGATCACCTGTTTGGGCTAATGTATATGGTGGAGGCTTTGGTCAAGGATTTGCTTGGCAAAGTGGTTTTTATGGTATACAACCGGAAGTCAGTCAGATCAATGGTTGGTTTACTATTAATGAAAGAGAAAATAAGTTTTCATTCTCTAATGATCTAGTTGATCGCTTAATCATTTTAGAATACATTTCTGATGGTTTAGCGTATGATCTAGACACTAGAGTCCCGAAGATGGCTGAAGAGGCTATGTACGCTTATATTTTACATGCTATCGTTTCTACTAGAGCTAATCAACCAGAATATCTAGTGCAAAGACTACGTCAAGAAAAAAGTGCTAAATTAAGAAATGCTAAAATAAGATTATCTAATATCAAGCTTAACGAATTCGTTCAAGTTATGCGAGGTAAATCTAAATGGATAAAATCATAAATTAAATGGCTGAAATTAAAAATACTTTTCTAAAGTCCAGAATGAATAAAGATTTGGACGATAGATTACTACCAAACGGTGAGTATCGTGATGCGCAGAATATATCTGTAGGTAAATCAGAGGATGCTGATGTAGGTGCTTTAGAAAATATTATAGGTAACGCTAATATAACTAGCGCATTACCATATGATTCTAGTTGTGAAATTATAGGTTATTTTTCTGATAGTAGTAATAACAGAATAATAACTTTTGTTACTAATTATAAAGATCTTAATCCATCTAGTCCAACATACGTGTCTGACGCTAATAAAGCGTCACCAACCCCTAACCCACTTAACGAGTGTCATATATGCGTATATGACCAAGACAACCCTGGTTATCAAAAAATAGTGAGTGGAGAGTTTTTAAACTTCTCTACAACTAATAAAGTTTTAGGTATTAGTTTAATAGAAAACTTATTATTTTTTACAGATAATAGAAATCAACCTAGAAAAATAAATGTTGAAATAGCTATAAGTAATCCTAGTTATTATAATACAGAAGATACTATTTCTGTGGCTAAGTATAATCCATACGAATCTATAAGCTTACTAAAAAAGGTACAACAAAAAACAACTCAAGCATCTTCAAGTTCTGATACTTTAACTTTAGATGATACTAGTAATATAGAAGTCGGAATGTTTGTTGTAGCTAAAGACTTAAACCAATCTACATCTATTTCAGGTACAGATTTTGTTACTGTTGCAAGTAAAACAAGTAGTACAGTTACACTTGTAACACAAGTTGGAGCAACAACTGTGCCAGTACAATATCTTGCAACTGTTAGTGATAAAGCTATAGTTACTTTTTTAAAGTCAACAATGACTAATGAGGAAGATGTTGCAAGTTGGCCAGGTGATCCTGATTTACTTGAAGATAAATATGTTAGATTTTCTTATAGATTTAAATTTGATGATGGTGAGTACTCTTTAATGGCTCCTTTCACTCAAATAGCATATGTGCCTAAGCAAAAAGGTTATTTCAACAGTGGAGACGAAGACGCTTCATATAGATCAACAATTATAGAGTTCATGGAAAATGAAATGAACAACATGGAATTGTTAATACCTTTACCATCTAAAGGAACTAATTTAGAAGAAGAATATAAAATAACTTCTTTAGATATACTTTATAAAGAGTCAGATGCTTTAACTGTTAAAGTTTTACAAACTTTACCTATAAATAAAATACCTGTAACTGATTTACAAACAAATATATACTCTTACCAATACCAATCAAGAAAACCTTACAAAACACTACCTCAATCTGAAACAATTAGAGTTTACGATAAAGTTCCTGTTAGAGCTTTATCTCAAGAAACTTCAGGTAATAGAGTCATGTATGGTAACTTTTATGATAAATACTCTTCGCTTGAATCTATTGACTACTATGTTGGTACCAACCGAAAAGACACTGTTAATTTTGACTCTTGGATAGAATATCCTAACCACACTGTGAAACAAAATAGAAACTATCAAGTTGGATTTATTTTAGCTGATAAGTTTGGAAGACAAACACCTGTTATATTGTCTCCTGTAGATTTAACAGGTATAAATAGCGGTACTTTAGAGTCTAAAGGTGGTTCAACTATTTACCACCCATATTACAGTAGTATTACCCAACCAAACATTCAACAATGGTTTGGAGACGCTATGCAAGTGGTCGTTCAGAATAAAGTGTCGAATGGTAATAATGATAAAAACACCTTAAACGAAGCTGGACTTTATGCAGTACAGTATAAAGACCCTAATAAAACCGGTATTGGTTTTTCTATTAGTTCAGCTACTTTTTCAAGCAACCAAACGCAGCTAACAACTACTTTAGACTCAGTTAATCCAGATAATGGTAGTATACCTAGGGTTGGTGATTATTTAAGAGGTAAATATAGAGATTACGTGAAAGTAACTAGTGTGAATAATACTTCTGCACCTACGTATGTCATTCAAGCCGACGGAGCTATAAGTGATAGCTATTTACATAAAGAGTTTTTAACTAACGATATAAAATTTGCTTACACTATAAATCAAGTTGGGTGGTACTCTTACAAGGTGGTAGTAAAACAAACCGAGCAAGAGTATTATAACTGTTATTTACCTGGAATACTTGATGGTTATCCAAACCCAGACACTGGTACTCCAGCATACCCAACAGGTGAAACTAATAAGACAGCTCACATTGTTTTAATAAACGACAATATAAATAAAATACCTAGAGACTTATCTGAAGTCGGGCCAGATCAAAAGCAGTATAGAAGCTCTGTACAGTTATTTGGTAGAGTTCAAAATAACTCTGCAACACAAAACACACAATACTTTCCAGCTAGAACTACAGACACAGTGTCTACAATAGCTACAGCAGGGGATTTAAACATGGGTAGTAGTGATATAACTAGTGATTCTAATTTTTATCAACTAGATACTAACCCACTTATAGGTAGAGTATCTACATTGTCACAAGCGATAGGTGTTACTCAAAGCACTATGGTACCTATACTAGCTATTTACGAAACAGAACCTGTAAGTTCTTTGTTAGATATATTTTGGGAAACTACTACAACTGGGTTGATTTCTGATTTAAACGAAGATGTTTTAACTGGTTCTAATTCACCTATTGGGTTGTCACCTACTTTCTTTGATTTTAAAGAAAACCAAGATCCTCTAGGAACTGGAACCGGTACAGGTGATAGTAATTCACCTTATATAACCGAGCCTTTTTACCCAGTGTCGCCAGAAGGAAGCTCTTTAACAAACACTACATTAAGTAGTTTTTCAGTGACAGATAATGATAATCCAGCAGCTGATTTAAGTTCGTTTTTTATTGTTGAACAAGACACTACCACCGGCGGGGCCACTTCTGGATCTTATAGAGTTAAATTAAATAGTAGTTCTTATACATATTTTTCTAAAGATAATACAACTAAGGACTCTTATAATTTTTCACTAAGTGTTGAAGACGTAGATGGAAATATAGTTGCATTACCTTTTACTGGTTCTTTAACTAATATTAATCCTTACTTATCTCAAGCCACCCCACCTTTAATGAACCAACCAACGTCGCCGTTGTCTTTAATAACCGTGCAACAAGTTGGTGACTCTGGAAATAGTTTACAAATTGGAGACTTAGGTTCGCCAGTTAATGGAGCTTCAAGATACTCTCCGGAAGCTACAAGTCAAGTTGGTGTGTTTTTTACTAGTGTACCTCCTGGTATACCTCCTGGTAGTAATTCTGTAACTATAAATCATGAGACAGCTGAAATGTTTAGAGGGTATGATTGGCTTGAAGGTTACTATAGTATAAACCTAAATGTTAAAGATGCTTTAGAAAGTTTTAACTCAGGTCAAAACGGAATTAGTTCACAACCTGTTACTTCTACTGGTACTAAAACTAGTATATCATATGAGCAGCCTGTTAGAGTAGTTCCTGGTACATGTAATTTAAGTACTAGTTGCCAAGTGGATCCTGGTTCTGGAACTAGAGAACAATCTTTCACGTCTTCTGTAAAAGATTTTGGCTGGAAATTTGGGGCTGCAGGAGGTGGTAATCCAACTGGTTTTATCGCTAGTACTGGGAATGTTCAAACAGTAAATTCACAAGGTTTGAAAAACGGTACAGTTCTTTTTGATTTAATAGTAGAGTCAGATTACGGTGTTACTTATTTTAAATGGAGAGTTTGGCATAGAGCTGATAGTTCTAGTAGCTGGACATTAAATAATGTTGTTGATACTAACGGGGTTGATTTAAACACTAGTTCAGGTACAGTATCATCTAACGGATGGATAGATAACGAGGGAAGTGATTTAGCATGTATTACTACTATTGCTAATACATCCTCACAAATACATGTACCTATAGCTTTAACTACTGAAGGAGAATATTTCATACAGTGTAGAGGTTACAAATCTACTAACGTAGTTAATTCAAACTGCTGGATTAACGCTACTGATGCAAACTACCCCTCATGTGTGCCTGTAAAAGGAAACAATATAATAAGTGGAACTGGTAGAGATGCTGATTATTTTGAGTATGATTTAAGCACTAGTTCCTCTAACGCTTCATGTCCAACAGGTACATTAGATCAAACAGTATATGCAAGAACACCATATGCACATGTTGTTAGTCAGTTATTTACAGACACTGCGTTAACTACTGGTGATGCTGGTCCGTGGGCAACGCCTTCCGAATATTATTCTTACGAATATAACCCTGAGCCACCAACAGGAAGTAAAAACCCTCTTATTACTAAGTATAGTGCTAGATTTATAAACTATATAAATCAATCAACTACAGGTAGAACCATAAAAGGTATTGTTGAAGATATAATGGATGACGAAGGAAATGGAATAGATAGAATACAATGTAATACTAGCGGGGATTACCAAGGTCTTGAATTTAAAGTTTATTATAATCAAAATTATTGATGTAATATATTAATAAAATAAGTGATAATAAAATATGTCAGCAACTTTAGAAGTAAAATATTTTAACTCTTTCTGGATAAAGAAAATGAAGTCTATAACTGACGCAACCACAGTGCATGAAGCTATCGTACCTGGTGGTTATGCTGCTAGCACTGCTAATCCAAGTGAAGACTGGTATATAGAAGAAGCTAGAATAAGAGGTGGTTATAATAATACTTCAGTAGATTTTGGCGTAAAAGCATATTTAGTCGAAGAAGATACTAAGCAGCAACATAGGTTTAACTCTATTATATATTCTGGCATATTTAATTCTAGAACAGGTATAAATAGAACTAATGTATTTTCTGTTGGTGAAGACATAACTAAATCAGCAGATCCCGCTAACGGCTCTATACAGAAACTATATGCTGAAGATACAAATTTAATAGTTTTACAGGAAGACAAAGTTAGTAGAGCTCTCATAGACAAAGATGCTATTTATTCCGCTGAGGGTAATGCTGCTGTAACTTCATCAACACAAGTAATAGGTCAAATAGTACCTTACGCTGGAAACTATGGTATAAGCACTAACCCTGAGTCTTTTGCTGTTTATGGTTATAGAAAGTATTTTACAGATAGGAAACGCAACGCTGTTTTAAGGTTGTCTATGGATGGTTTAACTGAAATATCATCTTATGGTATGACAGATTTTTTTAGAGACAATCTAGGTACTCTACAAGCTTCAGATAACATAATAGGTGGTTGGGATATACATAATAAAAACTATATATTATCTATACAACAGAACGGTACGTATAAAACATTGACTTTTGATGATAGTGTTAACGGATGGACTAGTTTTTTAAGTTTTAAACCTGGTTTTGTTTTTAGCTTAAATACTTCTTTGTATTCTACTCATCAAGGTAAAATTTGGCAGCATTATACTTTTGAAAATAATTCTAATAATAGAGGTGTTTTTTACGGCGTAGCAAATAACTCTACTGTAACTTTTGTATTTAACGCTAACCAATCTCTTATTAAAAACTTTAAAACAATTAACTATGAAGGTGGTAAAGATTGGGAGATGGTATCTATGAATACATCCGTAGACTCTTCACTACCTATTACTAAAGCTATAAACATAGCAACACAAGCTAGTACGCTTGAAGACTTACAAAATCAACTACTACAAAACAACTTTAAAGAAAAAGAAAATAAATATTTTGCTAACTTAATTAATAACACTGCTTCTCAAGCTGGTGAAGTTCTTTGGGGTCGAGACGCTTCTGGTATCAAAGGTTTCTTTGCTACAGTGCAAATGAGTGTTGATAATAGTTTAGGTGGTAAAAAAGAATTATTTGCTGTTTCTACAAACTATGTAGAGTCATCATATTGATATAAAAAATAAAAAAAATGGAAGATATTTTAATTGCACAATTACCCGAGGCGGGAGAATATGTACACGCATGGCTTGGCGCTGTTTTGGGGGGTGTTGGTAGTGTTGTTAGTGGTATATTTGGAGCTAGCGCAGCTAAAAGAGCAGAGAGAGCAGCGGCTAAACAAAAACAAGAACTAGAAGCTAAGTTAACAAGTTTAGAAAACCAAAGACAACCAGTTATTAATCCATATGCTGAAATAGAAAGCGTTGCTGGTTTAGCTGAAAACTTAAGTAGTCAAATGTATAATCCTATGGCTAGTTTAGGAGTTGCTACTCAAGCAGCTGAAATGCAAGCCGAAGAAGCTGACATAGCATTAGCTAATACGTTAGATACTATTAGAGCTACTGGAGCTAGTGCTGGTGGAGCTACCGCTTTAGCGCAAGCTGCTTTAGCAAGTAAAAAAGGTGTTGCAGCATCTATTGAAAGTCAAGAAGCTAACAACGAAAGATTAAGAGCTCAAGGAGAACAAACTCTTCAATCTCAAAAAATAGCTGAAGAACAAAGAATTCAAGGTATACAAATGTCTGAAGCTCAAAGGTTGCAGCAATCAGATGTTTTAGGTAAAACTTTTGAATATGGAGAAAAAGAAAAAAGAGAATTAACTCAGTTAGACAGGGTTCAAGCTCAGATAGAAGGTGCTCAAGCTAGACAGCAACAAGCAAGATCAGATAGAACAAGTGCTATAACCGGTATGGTTGGTGGTATTGCTAGTGGACTTGGTGGTTTAGCTAATGCCGGGGCTTTTAGTGGAGGTTCAAAATTAAATAAAACTCCACCAATTACAACAAACAAAACATATTCAACCCCAGGTTATGCCGGATTACCGGTTTTTGACTTTGGTAAAAAATAATAAAACATGAGTTATAGAAATCCAAAGCAATTCGTAGACACTCAAACCGCTCAGCATTATAGAAATCTTCAGAAGACCATGACAGGTATTACTGATGACTATATAAACACTATAAAGCAAAAGCAAGCGGCAGAAACAAAACGATTAAAAGAAATAGCTAAAATAAATAATGAGCGAAGAATAAAACAAGAAAACTATAGAAGTAAAACAGGTCAAGCTTTAAATAATGCAACTGGTGATAGACCAGATATATTTAAAAAGCCAGAAGTACAAGGGCAGTTTATTAATGCTATTGATAATGTTAATGATTTAATGAATTTACCAGTTTTAAACAGAGGGCAAAGAGTATATAAAGATAATGTAAATGGTTTAAGTAAAACTATAGTTGGTAACTTAACAGATTTAGAAACTCTTGGTGGAGACTACCAAGCAAGAGCTGCAAAAAAAAATAGCATGGGTGGTATTTCTCCATACAATGATCCAAGTCAGAGAGCTGCTACTGATAGCATATTTTCACAAGGAATAGGTGGTAAAAACACTTTTAGTATGGATTTAAGCCAGCCAGGAGGTGCTGAAACAAAATATACACATACTAATGATGAAGGGGAGACTTTTAGCTTCACGGGATCTGGACTTAGGGAAATTGTTGCTGATCCGATGAGAGAAATCATAGTTACTATACCAGACGAAACAACTAACATGCAAAGAATAGCTAACACGTTTGGTTATGAAACTGATCAAAACGGTGAACCTACGGGTGAAATAAAACAAAGATACTACGAAGAGCAAAAAGAACAATTTAGAATAAACGAAAAAGGAGATAAAGAGTATTATAAAACTGCTAATGAAGAATTGTTTTTACAAGACATAAAACAAGAAAGTATAGCTAACGTAGAAGCTTTGCTTAGACCAAACCAATTAGCTTTGTGGAACTATTTTCAAGACACATCTGTAGATGATAAAAAAGATGAAAATGGTAAAACTTTATATGCTTTAGATCATAAGTTTGAAAACGAAGAAGAAGAACAAGAGTTTTTAAATCAATTAAGCGCTAGTTATGGTACTTATTTATCAGGTAAATATTTTTTAAATAATAAAAAAGTAGTTACTAGAACTGAAAAAGTTAAACAACCAGAACCACCAACTGAAGGACAAAGAAAAAGAAAAATAGCGACAGAAACAGCAAAAACAGTTCTTAAAGATATGTTTAAAAGTCCTGAGTCTTATTTTAAAGATAGAAAAATAAATGGTCGTAGAGTAACAAATGTAAGTATTTTACCTTCTACTGTAGGCACAGGTGAAGAACAAAGTAATATATTACAACTTGAAGTCGAAGCAGGAACTAGCACTGCGAAAGGAGAAAAAACTGTATTCACAGAAGACGTTACTTTCGACTTAAGTAATCCAGCTAGAATAAGATCACTTATAGATATGTTACCAGAAGGTGATAACTTTAAAACAGCATTGAAAAAATTAATAACAACAGAATCAATAAATCCATTATTAAATTCAAATAAATAAACAATGTCTAAAATATATAAATACAAAGGAGAAGATATATCTGAAGAATTTGTAACAGAAGGTTTTGAACAAAGTAGTTTTACAATATTAGATGACTATATTACAAACACTGATGGATTAGAAGTTATTGAAGAAGTTGAAGATTTTCAAAACGGAACTGTGGGGACGGATGCGCCTGTAGTTCCAGTAACTCCAAGCAGAGCATCCATAATTGCGGGTGTAGAGCCAGAGAGTATGGAATTAGAGCAGGTAGATACTTCTTTGGAATTAGAAGATCCTGAGCCTGTAATTTCTGCTAGTAAAAAAAGAATAGCAACTAGAAAAAGAAGAGAGCAAGAAAAACAAGATAGATTAAAGGCTGAAGCAATTTTAGCTACTAACGAAATAGAAACTAGAATACAAAATTTACCAGAAGAAGATATAGTAGCTATTCAAGCTAATGATTATTTTGGACCTATAAAAAATATAGATGATAAAAAAGCGAAGCTTGTTACTACACCAGGTATGTTTGGTGGCGGAACAAGTGTTATTTTTGAACCAACTTTTGATTCAGATGAAAGCTATACTAAATATTTAAAAGAAACTTTAGGTGGAAAGTACGATCAATACTTAGATTATAAAAAAACAAATAAAATAGTACCTCTTAATAGCCAAAATCAGTCTGAATTAGAGGGTATATATAATGAAGCTGAAACACAAGCTAAAGATAAAATATACAATAACAGTTTATTTAATGTTTCAGAAGATGTACAAGAGTACATGGTAGTTAGTCCAGACTTTGCTAGTGGGGCAGAAAGCAAAGAGGCTCAAGAGTTTTTAGTTAAGGGTCAAGAAGAAACTTTACGTAAAAACATTGAAAGCTACAAAACCGCTAAAAAAGAATGGGAGTCTCAAGCTTTACCGCTTAATGAAGAAATTAAAGATATAAAAACTGAAATAGATAGATTTACATTCTACTCTGGTGGTGCAAGTCAAGAACAAGCAGATCAATATAATGAGTTAATACAGATCTATAACGCTAAAATACAACAATGGGAGGAGAAAGGTTTTAATGAATTACCGGCTTTTGTAAACTCACAATACAAACTAGTAAATTCACAGCAAAAAGATTATTCTAAAATGCTTGATGATTCTAGAAAAGCCCTTATATCTGCTGATTTATTTGAAAAAAATCTTAAACAAGATTATAGCGCAAGCGCTAGAGTTGGTAGAGTTTTTGACGAGTTTTTTGTACAGTCTACTAGAAACTTTTTAGACTTAACAGCTGAGCTAGTTTTACGCGCTGCTCCTATTTTTCAACCTCTTGCTTTTTTATCAGATTCAGAATACTCTGAAAAAGTAGATTCTTTAATACAGACTATACAGAAAAATAATAAGAACTACAACTTAGGTATGGCTTCTAAAAGAGAAAACATCCCAACATCTCCTTCGATAGATGACATAGGTAAAGATGGTTTATCTATATGGGATTGGACAGCTATAGCTCTTCAAGATAATTCAGCCACATTAGCTACTACATTTATACCTACAGGCGCTGCGATTAAAGGAGCTGCTGGTGTTTCTAAAGCTTTTAAAACCGCAAGTTATGCTGCTAGAAAAAAAGCTTTGCAAAATCAAAAAAAGCTTTGGTTAGCTGGTAAAAGAACTGTTCAAGGAACTTTCTTTGTAGCTGAAACAGGTGGTAAATATGGAGAACTGCAAACCGACGAAGCTTCTAGGGATCAAGAAATAAAGTTTTTATACTCAAAATTAGACAACACTGAAGATATAGACGAAAGAACTAATATATATAATAAAATTACTGAACTAGAGGAAGTTGAAGACTATAGTTTACTTCAAAAAGCTTTTACATCTTATGGCGCTGGAACTACAGCTACACTTCTTGAAACTCTAGGTACTTTGAAAATGTTAGAACCAGCTAAAGGTTTAGCTAAGCAAATAGGTGTTAAAGCTGCTAAAAAAGAACTATATAAACAACCAGTTAGGTTTGGTGCTAATTTGGTAGGAAAAACATTAGCAGGTTTAAAATCTTTACCAAAAAATCTTGGTGGAGAAGTATTAGAAGAAGTACTCACAGAAGTATCTCATAATGCTTTAGATATAACAGTACTAGATGAAAACAAATCTATGTTTGAAGGAGTAAATAAAGACTTCTTAGCGAGTACAGCTATAAGTAGCTTCGGTATAATGGCACCTAGGTCAGCTGGAAATATGTTTAACATTGTTAAAAGTGAATTTAGAACTAAAGATGAAATATTTAATAACCAAAAATTAACTAGAGAACTTATAGATCTTAATGAGTCAACAACTCCAGAAAATTCAAAACAACTTAGAGGTAGAAAAAGACAAATACTAAAAGAACTAGCCCTCAGTGATGCTATTAGTTTACACAAGTTAAGGTATATGACAGCAGATCAAATAGAGGAAGTTGCTGACATTAATAGGCAGATGAGGCAAGTCGATAAGAAATCTAGGCAGTTAGGTAGTTTAGGTGACTTAGGTGAAGCTGAAAATAAACGTGTTAAAAAACAACTAGAAGAGGAATACTCTAATTTAGCTATAGCTAGACAAGAAATTTTAGACGCTAAACAAAGATCTAATACTGAAAAAGCTGCGAATATAAATAAAGCTTTAGGTGATGCTGCTAGGAACTCTGAATCAGCTTTTTATTACGGTCTTAATGATTTTTATAATGAAGTAACTATGACTCAAATGGGTGATGGTGATTTTATATCTATAAAAAGCGAGATACAAAACGATGGTAGTATAAAATATGAAAACTTAGACGAACAATTTGCTAAGTATAAAAACAAAACTATTAAAGATGAAAACGGAAACAATGTTAACGCTTTAGAGTATTTAAAAGAAAAAACAGAGCAAGGCTACTTTAACGCTGTTAAAATAGGTAAAGATATTGTAGTTAATCAAGCTGTAATAGATAAACTTATAGCTTTAGCTCCTACTAGCGCTGGCGCTCAGTACGCTGCTATTGCGCCACTAGAAGAATTGTTTCACTTAAGCGTTGCTCAGAAAGGTATAAAGTTTGATTCTACAGCTAGAAACGCTGTTTTAGAAGCTGAAGAAATATTAAAAGAAAAAAGAGAACTTGGTGTTATTTCTGAGAAAAACTATGACGACTTAAAGAAAAGATTTGATCAATATAGAGATGGTAAGGATTTTGACGCTGAAGAATTTATAGCACAAATAAACAATGCTGTCGCTTTAGGCGCTATAAACAGATCAGACATTGAATCAATTCCTTCTTTTAAAAAGTTTTTAAATAACACAATAAGATCTACTTTTGGAGATATGTCTTGGATGTTAAAGCTAGAGAACTCTGACGATGTTTTTAATCTTGTTAAGAATTTTCAGGCAGATGTGTCTAAAGGTGTTACGTTTCAAGCTCCTGAAGATGATGAGGTCAAAGAGTCAAGATCTGAAGAATCGTCTCAGGAGGTTCAAAGAATTTACGAAGAACAGGGTGAGGCTGGTGCTTTTGATATTATAGAACAGTTTAAACCTATTGTAAATAAAATAGTAGAGCAAAGAAGTCAAGCTCCTAACTTTGACCGTCAATTACTAACTGATGAGATTGAAACTGGTAAACGTGGTATATTTGATCTTATTAGAGAGTACAAGCCAGAATCAGGTGTGCCATTAGCTGCTTATATAAATAAATTTTTACCAGCTAGAGCTATTGAGGCTTCTAGAAGAGTACTTGGTGAAGAGTTTACTGAAGATGTTACAGAAGCTAGAGGAGTTGTTGCAGAGGCTGCTCCTGCTGAAGTAGTTGAAGAGCGTGTTACTAGAAAAATAAAACCAACATCACTTATACCCGCAGAGTCTGTAACAAAAATAAAAGAACAGGTTACAGAAAAAATAAAAGAAATTCCAGCTGATAAATTATCATTTAAAAAGTTAGGTGATTTAGCTCCTGAAGTTATAGCAGAAGCTATTGGTATACCAGTTAAAAAATTAGTTGACCCAAAAGCTAATTTATCTAAAGGTGACGCAAGCGCAATACAAAGATTTGTAAATAAAAACGCTGATAGACTTTTAAAACTATTACCTGAGGGAGCAGTTTTAGAAGCTGCAACTGAAAAACTTATCGGAACATCGACTGGTGTACCTAAAGGTTTACTTAACGCTTTTTATACTAAGCAAGAAAGAATAGGTAAGGGAGCAGGTTTAGCACCTTTCAAGAAAAATCCAAACATAACTAAAGCTGACTTCTTAAAAGCTTTTGGTATTGTTGAGGGTAAAAAAGCAGAAGACTTTAGCGCTAGATCACCAGAAGCTCAAGCTTTAAAAGGTATTGCTAATTTATATGGTAGATTAGTAACTAATGAAATAGTTAGAACAGAGACTGACTTAGATATTGAAACAAAACAAGATATCGCTGCTGGTAAGGCTAGATTAATGTTTAGTAAAGCTATAGAAAAATCTACAAGTAAAGAATTTTTGGATAAGAAAATATCCAGCCAAGAAAAAACATCTATAAGTAATAGTGTTAGAAAAGTTTTAATAGGTAAAAATACTAAAGATGCTTTAATGATTGAGCTAAGTGATTCTATACTTAGAAAAGTAGAAGATTCAAAAAACATGGGTCAAATATTAGACGCTATGTTTAGTGAGCCTGAAAAACTTTTAAGCATTAGACAAGCTAGAGAATTTCAAGCAAAGCTAATAACTGCAGTTCAAGATAGTTATAGTCAAGATCAAAACATAAGGTCTTTAGTTTATAGCGCTGCTAATTCTATTAAAACTTTTTTCAAGTACCAAAGAGAAATAATAGGTTATGGATATATTAAAAATAAACTTAAACAAGATTTAAAATCCGCTAAAACTAAAGAGAAAAAAGTTCAATTATTAAAAGAGTTTTTAGTTTTTGGTAGTAGATCTATAAGAACTTCTAAAATAGACGGTATAACGACTAATAAAGCTATTTTTAATAAAATAATAAAACCACTAATTAATAGTGATAATGATTTAAAAGATTTTGATTTTTTTACTAAAAAAGGTAGATCATACATTACTTACAAAGGTAATATTATAAAAGGCTTGTCAAGTATTTATGATATTAAAAATAATTTTGAAGAAAATATTGGGTTAATAGATTTAGAAGCAGATATATCAAGAGAGTACGTAATAAAACAAATCGACGAGGCAAGAAAGAATAATGATATAGATGGTGTTATAGCTATGTTAGCTTTACTTACATCAGATCAAAGAGGTGCTTTAAGAAAATCTTCAAAAGCAGGTTTTTACGTTGATGACGCTAGTGTAAAAGACTATATTTTAGAACATGAAATGGAAGCTTATGAAATACATAAAGCATATGTAAACTACGCTAAAGATGGAGGTGTAGATAACCTAAACAATATATTAAATGATTCTTATGTTAATTCTATACCTAAATCTTTAGATAAAATTTTAAATGAAAACGGTGTAAAAGAAAGAAATATAGATAGATATAAAAGACCTGAGTTTCTTAAAGAACTACAAAAACTATACGACGAAGGTTTATTAAAAAACATAGATCCATCTAGATACGGTATAAAGTTTAGTAAAGCTTCAAAACTTGATAAAACTTTTAATGATATATTAGAGAAAAAATCTGATATACCAAGTAGAAAAAGATACGGTATAGTTGAAGCTATAACAAAAGGCGCTAATAAAGGTAGGTTTAATTTCTTTATACCACCATCAGCTGAGGACTTCGTTGGATTATTATATCCTACACTTGCTAAAGGTAAAGTTGGAGATGCTCAGATGTCTTGGTATAAAAAGAATTTAATAGACCCTTACGCTGAAGCTATGAATAAACTTAGTAAGGCTCGTGTATTTTTAATGAATAATTATAATTCACTTAAAAAACAATTAGGTATTGTACCTAAAAACTTATCTAAAAAAATAGAAGGAACTGACTACACTAGAGAGCAAGCTATTAGAGTTTATATATGGAATAAACAAAAAATGAATATTCCTGGTATTAGCGATAAAGACATTAGCAAATTAAGTAATTATGTAGCAGACGACACTAATTTACAGGCTTTCGCAGATCAATTAATAAACATGCAGTTAGGTGATGGTTATGTAAAACCAAAAGAAGGTTGGCCAGCTGGAACTATAACAACAGATATACTTGAAGGATTAAATACTACTAAAAGAGCTAAGTATTTAAATAAATGGCAAGAAAATGTAGATGCAATATTTAGCGAAGAAAACCTAAATAAATTACAAGCTATATATGGTTTAAACTATAGAAAAGCTTTAGAAAATATGTTAAAAAGAATGAAATCTGGTAGAAATAGAAGTTTCCCAGGTGACAGTTTAACAGGCAGATTTACTGATTGGTTAACAGGTAGTGTTGGAGCTATAATGTTTTTTAACACGAGGTCAGCTATACTCCAAACAATATCATCTATAAACTTTATAAACTTTACAGATAATAATATTTTAGCTGCTGGTAAAGCTTTTGCTAATCAAAAACAGTACTGGTCTGATTTTATGAAGCTAATTAACTCTGATTTCCTAAAAGAAAGACGTGGAGGTTTACGTATTAATGTTAATGAAGCAGATATTGCTGATATGGCTAAAAAAGGTGGAGTAAAAGGAGCTATAAGTAAGTTGCTAGAATTAGGTTTTGCACCAACTCAAATTGCAGATAGTTTCGCTATCGCTGCTGGTGGTGCTACTTTTTACAGAAATAGAATTAAAACTTATAAAAAACAAGGTTTATCAGACAAGCAAGCTGAGAAAAAAGCTTTTGAAGATTTTAGAGAGACAGCTGAAGAATCACAACAGTCTTCTAGAGCGGATAGAATATCTATGCAGCAAGCCGGTCCATTAGGACGTGTTATATTAGCTTTTGCTAACACACCAGCACAATATGCTAGAATAATTAAAAAAGCTGCTAGTGATCTTAAAAATGGTAGAGGTGATGCTAAAACTAATATATCTAAGATAATATATTATGGAGCGGTTCAAAACCTTATATTTAACGCTTTGCAACAAGCTTTATTTGCTATTGGTTTTGGAGATGAAGAGCCTGAAGATGAAGAAAAACAAAAAAAATACATAAGTATTGCTAACGGTATGTTAGATTCTATACTTCGAGGCGCGGGTATTGGAGGAGCTATAGTTTCTGTAGGTAAAAATGCAATTATTAAACTTACAAAAGAGTTAGAAAAGGATAGACCTAAGCTTCAAAATATAGCTTCAGAGATTATTAAAATATCACCTCCAGTTTCAGCTAAGTACTCAAGACTAGTTCAAGCAGGTAAATCATACGATTGGAATAAAGAAGAAATGAAAGAAAAAGGTTTAAGCTTAGATAACCCTGCTTATTTAGCTGGTGCTAATGTTGTTTCAGCTTTAACTAACATACCTTTAGATAGAGTAATAAAGAAAGCTAATAATGTAGTTTCAGCTACTTCTCAAGATCTTGAAACTTGGGAGCGTTTAGCTTTACTAGGTGGTTGGCAAGATTGGGAGATTGGTGTTGAAAAAGAAAGTAAGTCTAACAAGCCTCAACCTAGGAAA
>Ga0163179_10000510_pt1 | contig 27879 bp, 32 predicted proteins | sample AtlANTMetagenome_FD_109643 | JGI IMG/M metagenome (GOLD analysis project Ga0163179, IMG submission 109643) | Marine eukaryotic phytoplankton communities from the Atlantic Ocean - Atlantic ANT 2 Metagenome | ecosystem: Environmental > Aquatic > Marine > Oceanic | place: North Atlantic Ocean...
AGGGGACGGTATTGGGTTGGCAGCTAATCAAGTGGGAATTGATGCACAAGTGGCCGTTGTCAATGTTCGTGAACCTTTGGTACTCATCAATCCGAAGATTATTAAGAAGGAAGTTGAGGTTGAATATTTTGAAGGTTGTCTATCTTACCCTGGGAAAGGAGTACACACTAAGAGATATGAAACAGTCGAAGTAAAGACAGAGCAAGAAGAAGGCGTATGGATATTTAGCGGTGCAGATCTTGGAGATTCAAAAGAAGAAAAAGAATTAAAGATGCTAGAAGCAGTGTGCATTCAGCATGAAATCGATCATTTAAATGGAGTTACAATTATGGATAGAAAAATTGATACAACATACAGACGTACTGAAAAGAAGATAGGACGCAATCAGTTGGTTACTATTAAAAAAGACGATGCAGTCAAAGTGTTAAAATATAAAAAAGCACAAAAGTTTTTAAATGAAGGTTGGGCAATCAGTGCATGAAAAAAAGTCCTATCGATAGCGAGATAGTTGACTTAATCATATCCCACTTTAACTTACAAAGCTTTCAAGGTGAACCTGAGCTTATGACTGGAGAACAATTTATGATGTTAGTCAAACGTGCAGAAGATGTATATTATAAAAAGATTTTAAAACAAGGAGACCAGAAATGGAAAAACTAATTAAAGAGGTTTTGGATAAATACAATTCCAAAAGAAAACCAATACCAAATGCTGAATTAGCAGCTCTAGTTGTGGCACACATGAAGCTTGGCATAAACGGCAAGAAGGGTTGGTACTTAAATCTAAACTCTTATGACGGACAGTACGAACGTGCGCAAGAAATAATTGATGAATACAAATGAAGAGTGTTAGAAAAATAATAAAAGAAATGGTGGATAAATATCCTAATGATATGGAACTAGGATCAAGAGTTAGATGGTATATTAACTGGCTGTTTGAGGGAAAAGAAAATGCAGAAGAAAAATCAAATAACAAAGAGTGGTCAGCATAATGGGTAGGCTTGGTGATTGGGATAAAATAGAAAGAAAAAATAAACCGATTAAATTTACAAAAGGTGATGAGTATTGGGAATACTTTAAGATGTTTTTAATTGGTTTAGTAGGAATGACTTATCTGTATTTTTTGTTTAGATAAATTATACTTATTATTATGGAAATAAACACAAAAATAAACCAACCATTTAGCGTAGTTAAAAAAGCTTTTGTTGATAAAGAGGGCATGTTGCTAAGAAGATTAATACCATCAGGTTGCGAAGTACTCCACTATAAAGGGTTAAGACGAGGTGCAATCATAAAAATAATGGTGTTAAATGAAGTTGTGACTTTTAAAGTTGCAACATACAGCACAGCAAAAGATAAATTATATTTTAATGATATACTTCACCGTGGTAAATTTTTAGGAATAAAATTTTGGTCTCATCGTCACACAATAATACCTGACGGTGGTGGCTCGAATATAAAAGATTCTATTACATTTACAACAAAGAATAAATCTCTAGATAGACTATACAATATCATACTAAGAATTGCATTCTTTTTTAGATCTATCAAATATAAAATTTTCTTTCTTAAAAAGGAGACTAAATAATGGGACAGAAATCATGGCCAGAAGAAAGAGCAGAAATAGCTATATGGCTATCTGGTTTTTTAGGAACATATAAAAAATGGGTTGACAAGATCCTAGATAATGATGATCACGATGTAACAAAGAATAAAATAATAGACTTGTTGACAGACTGGATAACAAAACTCGAAGAGGAAAAATTAAAGATTATGAGAATGACAGATACACCTAAGCAAGAAAATGAAGACGTCTGAAGTACAACCAATATTAGATTACGAGGTGCTTCAATTAGAAGTTGCAAGAGCGTGGAAAATACTTCCTGAAAAAATTGGTAAAGAGCTTTTTATAGGACAGGATATTAATCAGACAGTACAAAGTATTTTAGAAGCATTAGTATTTGATTATGCTATGGCATTAGGAGCTGGTCATAAAAAAGATTTAAACTATAGTATGGCGGAGGCTTAAATGAGCATAGTATTACCGTGGAATTTTTTGATAGAAAATACGTCAGTAACTGAATTAAATTTGGCAGATTATCCATATTTAGTGTCAACTAAACAAGGGGCTGATAAGATGCTATCAATAGAAGAAATTATTATGAGATTAGAGGCAGCTATTTATGATAAAGACTGGGCAGCTGCCGAACTGTTGCTAGAAGATTTACAAATTGAAGACGAATCGTTCGATCAGGGGTATGATCAGTTTGCTAACGAAGATTATGATGATTAAATAATATGGGCCCGCTTGGTATCGACGGGTGCTTTTTGACAATAGAGTGCAGCAAGGTTTGAACAAGACCTGTTAAAAAAGGTTCACTAACTCAAATGGTGATAATTCACTAGACGGGTTGGTAATCGATTGGCATTTAGCCGATCATGATTCAGCACCTCATGTAGGTTCTGAGTTGGATTACCAACAATCTTATTCCTACGCGGCATAAGATACTGAGTTGTCTAACACTCGGTCATAAAATAAGTTAGACACAAACTCGTGTGGTAGAGTATAAGAGTCACCTGTTGACAATCAGAACAAATGTCTAGTGGTTTTGCAGGTAAATTAATAGGCCTCCTAAAGCTGATGGAAAACCTGACTAAGCTGTAAATGACTCGTTGTTAACGGTATACCGGACGGGAGTTCGAATCTCCCCGGGTCCACAATAAATTATGTTTAAACATATTAAAGAAAATAATACGACGTATATGAAGCATTGGTTGAGAGCAATGAAATGTGCAATTGCATTAATAATACACGCTTTCTATCCGGATATACTTCAAGATTATACATCAAAAAAGTTACAAAATAAATGAAAAAAAGCCTTTCATATTACACGAAATGTTATTAGATTATGCTATCAATAATAAGATAATAATGGAGCGCACACAATGCAAAACCTAAATAAATACATACTAACAATTGCTTTTATCACTATGGTAAATGCCTTTATAACTACAAAGTTTATGAAGAAACATAAAGAGATTTATCATGGACACTATGCAGAATTGACAGTACAAAATAAAGTTCTATCAGATAGACTATCAAAATTCTATCAGCATGGAATAAAAGTTGATGTTACAATGTATCAGCCAGATAAAATACAGTGTGATGATACACCAGATATTACTGCTGACGGCACTCGAATTAGGATAGGCAAAGCATCACAATATAAATTTGTTGCACTATCTCGTAACTTACTTAAGCGGTGGGGTGGACCATTTGACTACGGTGATTTTGTTTTATTAAAGGGTACAGGTGGGAAAGACGGTGTTTATCAAGTACGTGATACAATGAATGCTAAATGGGTTAATGTAGTAGATATTTTAGAATCAAAAGGTGTAGCACCTTACAAATATGTGAATTGCGATATTTTTAAATTAGACTGGACAAAGGAGAATGCATGAGAATAAGTGCAGAACAGATCAAAGAAAATTGGTCTGAGTTACAAAAAACAATAGACGAAAATTTTGAGGGAGAACGTCTAGAAAAAATAAAAGCTCTCCATGAACACTTCCAAGAAAGAATGACATTAGCACCTGCATCTGGTAGGGCATGGTATCACAATGCATTTCCAGGAGGATATGTAGCACATGTTCTTAATATTATACAGTGGTCGCTAAGTTACTATGAGCTATTCAAAGCACAGGGTATGTACGTTGATGATATATCAAAGGAATCAGTTGTATTTGCAGCTATGTTTCATGACCTAGGAAAGATCGGTAATATGGAAGATGATTATTATTCTCCAAACAAAGATGAGTGGAGAGCAAAGAAGCTTCAAGAATATTATAATCATAATCCTGCAATACATTATATGACTGTTACTGATCGTGCAATATGGATATTAAATCAATTTGGAATTACAATGACAGAAACAGAATATCTTGGTGTAAGACTTGCAGACGGCTTGTATGAAGAAGCAAATAAGTCTTATTACTTTGAAGGTGCAGAATGGAAAGCTATGAAAACAAACCTGCCCCATATAATACATTTTGCAGACTGCTCTGCAGCAAGGCAAGAAAAAGAAGCGTTTATGTTATCAGGTGAATCTAGAATTGATTTTCCAAAGTACATGAAAGGTGAATCTAAAGAAGAAGAGCTAGTTAAGAATTTAGATGTTGGTAAATTAAAGGACTTGTTCGCATGATAATAGAAACACTAAGCTCAATGACAATACTAATATTATGTTATATTGTCTGGAACTTATACAATAAAGTAGATTTTTTAGAAGATGTCCTGGACAGTAATTATGCTTTAATAAAATCTGTTCAGGAAGAAATGAAGAAGGTTGATACACTTGGATCGTTCGAATCTGATGATGAAACAGGGACAACTTTTGAAGCACTTAAAAATGAAATAGAAAGATTAGATAATTTAATAGAGGATAAAAATAATGCCACGTAAAAAATCAAAAACAAGAATGTATTTCACAGAAGAAACTGAAGAAGCAATTGTAAAGTATAATGGTACTGAAGATTGGAGAGAGAAAAATCAAATTTACAACGCTTCTCTAAGAAGACCGTTTGAAAAACTTTGTGAAAATATTATTCACACATTTAAGTTCTATCACTTTGATGTCCCTTCTGAAGATGTTAAACATGAAGTAATCTCTTTTATGATAACACGTCTTGGAAAATATAAGCAAGGTAAAGGAAAGGCATTTAGTTACTTTAGCGTTGTTGTAAAAAATTGGTTAATATGTCACAACAATGCCAATTATAAAAAGATGAAGACGCACACAGATGTTGTAGACTTAAAACACAAAGATGTAAAAAAAGTTACGTATGAAAACAATGAAGTTGAAGTACAAGAACAGAAAACATTTTATAACACTATTATAGAATACTGGGATACAAATATTCCTAAAGTATTTAAGAAGCAAAGAGACATTAAAATTGCTCATTCTATTTTAGACTTAATGACACGTGTCGACTCAATAGAGATCTTTAATAAAAAAGCTCTTTATATTTTGCTCAGAGAAATATCAGGTTCTCAAACACAACACATAACAAAAGTTTTAAATGTAATGAGGATGCATTATAAGACTCTAGATGTCCAGTGGGAAAAGCAAGGTTTTATTAATACATCAGGATCTGCGCGTATGTTTTAAAAAACTCTATATTTATAATCAAAGGGCTAGTTTTATGTCTACTGATTACAAAATATTTGATAATACAACACTATCAGACATCTTAAAAAAGATTGATCACAACTCACAGCGTAATAAGATACAGATAGAAACGACAATACAAGAGTTGATGACCTATATAAAAGATCCAAATACTGCTGTTCAATTATTTCCTATGATCAGCGACTTTATGGAGGCCAACATTAGAAATGATGAACTACTAGTCAAATTAGCTGCTGTAGTTCAACGTGTTATGACAACTGATAGTAAGGGCGGTACTGATGAGTTAGGATTATCAGACACAGAAAAAGAAGAAATTTTGCAAAAGATTAATAAAGCAACTGAAGAAATACAACATGAGGTTGATGATATAACTCTGCAAATACAGGAGTAACTATGTCTATAAGTCGTAAAGTCTCACGAAGAGGTGGGATCTGGACTGATCTCGCTAAGAACAAAACAGAATTAGATCTTGGTAGTTCTTTAACAACAGAAAAAGCTGTTAGAGATATTACAACTGACATCATAAGACAGTTAACAGCAACATCTATTCAAATAATTCCGGGTGAGGTAACAGAAGTTATATACAATGAAGATGATATCGACAATCGTCCTGAATTAAAATATCAGGACATTGGTTGCATACGTGTGTCTACTTTTGAAGGGTTTGAACTTCCGTCTGATTGGGTTTATCCATTAGATCCTAACATTAAAAATTACCCTATATACGGTGAGTTGGTTCACGTTATTTGTATTGGTAATCAAGCTTATTATACAATCCCACTAAACATAAAAAGAAATGTTAACAATAATGCTTCAATCGGAATAACAAACACAGACGGTGCAAAAGCAAATGTTAAATCAGATACTGTTTCTTTATTAACAAAAAAATTTAAGCCTATTACTGGTCGTCCCACAAGAATAATACCTGGTGATATTGTTATAGACGGACGTGAAGGGCAATCAATTAAGTTAGGAAAAAATAAAGCAGTCTTAAATAGTGAACAAGAACTTACAGAATCAAAGCCCATAATTAAGATTCGAATTACTAATGATGATAAAGATATGTCAACTAGATTCTTGCCTAAAGAAGAAGATATTATTGAAGACGCTGCGTCTATTTATCTTTTAAAAAATGAAGAAATAAAATTAACACCGTCTAGATTAATATACAATGATGAATCAAAAACAATAACTCCAACCTTACATAAAGGAAAGCAAATCTTAATTGATAGCAGCAAAATAATTTTTAATACAAAGCCAGGAGAAGGAAATAATATTAGCGTATATTCCGGAAATCAGTTAAATATTATTTCAAAAAGAAACACTATTATAATTGGAAAAAATGTATACATAGGTGACGCAAGAAGAAAGACAGATGGAGTAGGTGAGAATGATGAGGTAGGATTTGCAGAGCCTGCTGTTTTAGGAGAAGCTTTGTGCGACCTCTTATACTATATGGCAATAAATTTAGAGTCAGCTGGGATTAGTCTTAGAGACTCACAAGGAATAGGTAACTTTGGGATGCCCTCAGTTCACCCATCAGAGAATGCATCAGGTGCATTAATATCTGCTATGTTTGGAAAAGACGGCAGGTTTGATTTGCAACGATTAAAAGAAGCTTTGCTAAGTCAAAATGTTTTTATTTCTAGATCTGCACCGAGAGAATAACTATGATTAATTGTGATAACGTAACAAACATTAGAAGATCACTCCCTACAGGTGCAACACTGTTAATGGGAGATCAGATAGTATCAGGATGCGCAATAAAAGTTTCACACTCTGCAAAAAAGAAAAGCCAGACAGATGAACAGATAGCACAGAATATCGCAGTTGCAGAAATATATGGATTGTCAGAAGAAGACTTAAACTCTGATCCGCTTGTCAAAACACCAATAGGCACAAAGTTACATGCACCTCAGCCGTTCTTTATCACAGAGCCAGGATGGGAAGTATGTGAACCTGGTGCAGAAGTTATACACTCAGGATATGGCGGCGAAGTAAGATCATTTGGTGCTGGATCAGACCTTATGCCAGGAGACTTGATAGTTAACGGAACAGCTGTGGATCCTGATGGCGTGTCACATGATGCTCCAATATCGATCGGTGTAAGTGGTTGGAATGTAGGACCTGATGGTGCAGTTGTATCGCCAGTATCGGATGATGATGAAAGTGGCTTTTGCAGTTTACAAGAATTAGCAGGAAAAGGTCGTGCAGATTCTTCACCTGTAGATAGGCTTATACCAGAATTAGATTTGGACTTTGAAATACCAGGCCTCGACCTCTCTTGGTGGGTTCCAATACAAGAAAAAATAGTAGAGATAACACAGCTCCATACTAAGCTGGCTGCGAGAGTACAGTCACTAAAAATAAAAATTGATGGTGATCCTGATGGTGATGCCTGTAAGTATAGGCCACAAGCACAACAACTTTTACAGCTAGTAAGAGATGTTCAAAGAATTATAACACAAATTAGAAAAGTTGTTCAAGCAGTGAGGACAGCTGTAAATACTGTTAAAAGAGTTATCAAAGTAATTGAAAGTATATTTATGATTGGCAAGGCTGTTAAGATGGCATTTGTTTATTTTACAATAAAGCAAATGGTATTAGGTCTAGCACAAATGATTGATACACTTGCGAGAAGTTTACTAGACGCAAATAGAGTTCTGCCACAGTTAATAGCAATGCTAGCAGCAATGATTCAGGCATGTGCAAATCAAAGAGGGATGGAAGACGGATTGACAAAAGAAGATTGTGAAGCATTAGGCGGTACATGGATAACAGGAAGAAGCGGAGATATGGGAGATGCTTCTGACGGTGGCGTTGGTGAAACCATAGAAGGAGATGTTAATAATTTAATTGGAAGCTTAAGCGATGATTTAGACTTATATCTAAGGCCTGGCCTGGAATTAAATGAGGGTGATGTTATAAAGACAGGTTGTGTTGAGTCACCTACAGGAGATAAAGTGCATGCTCCAGAAATATTTACAATACCAGGACCTGGATGGATTGTATGTGAAGAAGGAGCATCAGGCGAATCTGAAAATGCGACTATATCACAAGAAGAAATTAATGCTATTCTTAACTCACAATTAGTTGACTTATCTGAATGCTTAACTAGAATAGATGACATTGAAAAAACTTTTAACTTTTCAAACTAAAAAGGTAATATAATGAAGAAGAACACAGTAATGGCACTTAAGAAAATAATAAAAGAAACTGTTGAAAAAGAAGTTGCCAGACAAATGAAAATAGTAATAAAGGAAATTACAAATCCTCAAGTGAATCAGGATAATAAATCTAGCGAGATTAAAAACCCAATAAATGTAAAAGATCCAGTATTAAATAAAATACTAGCAGAAACACAAGGAGGAATACCGTCTGAACAAGCTCCGTATCCTACTATGGGTGGCGGCGCTTACACAACACAACATACAAATCAAATTGGCGGCGGCGTCCAGATGCAACCAACAGATCCAAATATGCCAGACTTTATGAAAAAGGCAATGAGTGGACATTCTGCAAAAGTGGTAAAAGCTATAGAAGGCAAACATGGCACTAAGTCTTAGTAGATTAATAAGAAATCTTGCAAACATAAAGCACGAGCATACAAATGAAAATAAGTTTCTTAAGACGAAGGCAAAAATAAAAGAAATGAAAAACAATGTTAAGGAAGCTCAGAAAGATGCCTTAGCAATACATGATTACGTTTCTCGTGCAGATGTCTCTATGGGAGGTGCAAATAGCAGTCCACCATTAATGCATCCGAGCTCTTTTAGATTTATGCCAAGAAGATTATTAGAAATTTTAGCTATACCAAATCCTACTGAAAGAGAAGCAGCAATTGTACAACTTGAAAATGATTTGACTATTGGTTTGGTGCAAACTAATAATGGGAGATATTTAACTACAAAGGGCGCTGCGAGTAGTTATAATATTGGTACATTTAGATCGATGAGTGCAAATATTATTAAAGGACTTTTTAGCATAAAGGGAAAACTTAAGTAATGGCATTAGAAAACCCAAGAACAACTTCTGTTAGATCTAGAGATAAAGATCCTGATACATTTATTGGTGTGTCATTGCCATTTGTACATTCTCGTCACGGGTGGTTTAAGTCCAGTACGACATTACTTAAACAGACGAAATCAAATATGAAAAATTTATTATTGACTGTGAAAGGTGAAAGAGTAAATCAGCCTGAACTTGGATGTGATTTGTTTAATATTTTATTTGAGCCTATGGACGATAAGCTAAGTGAAAAAATAGATTCTTCGATAAGAGAATCAGTTGGATTATGGTTGCCCCACGTAGTATTAAAAGGTATAAATATTGATTTGCAGCATGACTTAAATTTAGTCAATATAAGTGTAACATTTACAACAAGGATAGAACCGAATGCTACAGAGACAATAACATTAAATCTAGCGACAGTAGGAGAATAATAGATGGCACTAGATAAACAGAGACCAAAAGATATAAATTTTTTAAACAAAAATTTTACAGGATTACGTGGTGATTTAATCGACTTTGCAAAAGATTATTTTCCATCATCATATTCAGATTTTAATGAAACAAGCCCAGGTATGATGTTCATAGAGATGGCTGCTTATGTCGGTGACATACTTTCATTTTATATTGATGAACAATTTCGTGAATCACTATTAGCATACGCTGAAGAGAGAAAAACAGTTTTTGCAATAGCCCAATCTTACGGGTACAAACCTACAATATCTACACCTGCTCAAACAACACTAGAAGTATTTCAAACTGTTCCAGCAGCAGGGTCAGGTGACAATGTGACACCAAATTATTCTTACGGCTATAGAGTAAAGCCAGGATCTGTTGTTTCGGCAGACCAGTTTGGAAAAACATTTAGGTTAGTCGAAGAAGTAGATTTCAGTACATCAGGCTCACTTGATCCTGTAGAGACAAGTATTTATGAGGTTGATGATTCGGGAAATCCTACTAAATTTTTATTAAAGAAAAATGCAAGGTGTGTTAGCGGTGAAGTTGTTAAAGAGACTTTTTCATTCGGATCTGCAAAAGCATATGACATGCTGACATTAGGAAGCAAAAATGTTTTAGAAGTAATATCTTGTATAGATTCAGATGGGAACAAGTGGTATCATGTAGATTCACTAGCACAAGACTTAATATATGATGAAGTTAGAAATGATGCAGAATTTGATCCCAATCTTGCTGCGTATAATGACACTACGCCATATATGCTAAAGCTCATCAGAACAAAGAAAAGATTTAAGACACATATAAAGCCGGATGGCACATTTCAATTACAGTTTGGTTCCGGAACAGCAACAGAAAATGATGAAGAAGTTATACCTAATCCATCGACAGTTGGAAATTCAAATGTTAATTCTGATTTCTTAAATTCTAATTCAGCACTTGATCCTGCCAACTTTTTAGAAACCTCTGTTTACGGTCAGGCACCTGCAAATACAACATTAACTATAACATACTCTACTGGCGGTGGCATTGATGATAATGTACCTGCCAACTCTATAACATCAAAAAGAAGTGTTGATGCTGCTATTAATTCTGCAGGACTCGATGGAACACTTAGAGATGAATCATTAAATTCAATATCAGTTAATAATCCTTCTCCTGCTACAGGCGGCAAAGGTGCTGAAACAATAAAAGAGATAAAAGAAAATGTTAAACAATATTTTCAGGCACAGCAAAGGGCTGTATCAAAAGAGGACTACGTAACTAGAGTCTATAGTATGCCTTCTAAGTTTGGCAACATCTCAAAGATTTTTATAACACAAGACGACCAACTAAACTCAGGTCAAGGTGTAATACAAGGGCAAACTATCTCTCCAGAAGTTTTAATGGAAAAATATGTTGAGCCAAACGAACCTTTAAAAGTGCAAGACTTAGAAGTTCGAGTTCCTAATCCTATGGCACTAAACTTTTATGTGCTAGGATACAATAAACAAAAGAAACTAGAGCACGTTAATGAAGCGACAAAAAGAAACATTAAGACTTACCTAGGGCCTTATAGAATGCTGACAGACGCGGTCAACATTAAGGATGGATATATTATTAACATTGGCGTTAGATTTTCAATATATGCAAAAAAAGGATTTAACAAAGAAGAAATTATTTTTAAGTGCATTCAAAAAGTAAAAGATTATTTTAATGTAGACAAATGGCAAATAAATCAACCAATTATATTAAGCGACATTGCATATGAGATTTCTCTTGTTGAAGGCGTAAATAGTGTTGTACCACCAATTGAAAATAATCCTGATGGGAGTTTAATTATAATAAATAATAAATTTAATAAAGCTAGCGGCTACTCAGGCAATATTTTTGATATATCAACAGCAGTTAAAAATGGTGTTGTGTACCCATCACTAGACCCTTCAATTTTTGAAATAAGATTTCCTGACATAGACATTGTCGGTAAGTGCTTAGGAGATTATTAATGGCACATTATTTTGTAGGAGTAAATAAAGACGCATCACTCATAAGAGGTGCAGACACACTAGGCACATCAAGTAATTTTAACTTAGGCGGTGATGAAGTATTAGAAGTTGGAAAAACATTCCAAGCAGCATCAACTAGTGTTGGAACAATTCAAAGATTTGTTTTACAATTTCCAGTAACTAGAATATCCAAATCAATGGCAGATGGCTCAATAACTAGCGATGCAAAATATTACTTAAACTTATATGACGCAGGATCATTTGAATTGACAAGAGATAATAATAATATTTCTGTAAATGTTGTATCACAAAGTTGGACTGAAGGTGACGGTAAATTATCTGATGATCCGCATATACGAGAAGGCGTTAGCTGGCGATACAGAACAGGTGAAACAGGCTCTTTAGAATGGTTTTCTGGAAGCGAAGCAAAATGGGGAGCAACTTATTACACAGGATCTGGTTACTCTGCGTCATTCTCTTTTAGCAAAACAGGATCTGACGCGAGAATAGATATCACAGACATAGTTCACACATTCGTTAGTGGCTCAGTACCTAATGAAGGCTTAGTAGTTAGGCGGTCCACGACAATAGAAGACTCAACACAAAACTATGGTATTTTAAAATTCTTCTCATCAGACTCTCATACGATTTTTAAGCCAACAATAGAGGCTGTTTGGGACGATGCTGTATGGGCTACTGGCTCTTTAGGACCGCTTGATTTAGATGAGTTAGGAAAAATAGAAGCTTATATGACCAGTCTCAGACCTCAGTATAGAAAAGGTACAGTATCTAAAATAAGAGTACACGGAAGAGAAAGGTATCCAGCAAGGACTTTTGGCACTTCATCAGCTTACTTGACGACTCAATATTTCCCATCAGCATCAAGCTTTTATTCTATAAAAGATGCAAAAACAAATCATACAATTATACCGTTCGGAAGTGGATCAAAACTAAGCTGTGATTCAACAGGCAACTTTTTTAAATTAAGAACTGAAGGACTGGAACCTGAAAGGTATTACGATATTTCTTTTAAGGTTGTGAGTGGAAGTGGTATAAACGAAACAATACAATTTTTAGATAATAAAATATCATTTAAGGTGGTCGAATAATGCCGTATACAGAAGAAGAGTTACAAGATAATTTACATTATCAGTCTTTAAAAGAAAGAGACGAGATTAAATACGAACAGAAGTTTCAAAAAGATTTATCGAAATTTTTACAAAAAAATCTTAAAGCAGGCTCCGAGCCGAATAAAGTTTTAAAAACTTCTTTGAGAGATGGTAATGGTGTTATAAGGCTTTTTGAGAATTTTAGTAATGGTGAGACATATTCTAATTTATCACAAAAATTATATGTCGAAGTTTATCAAAGAAGATACAGAACAAAAGAAGACACATTCGATTATATTGACAGAGAATTTAAGGAGCTGTAATGGCATACGACGCAAAGTCTAAACGACTACAAATTCTACCGGAAAAAATCCAGGGATTAGTCACACTACCAGAAACAAAAGACTGGACCCCATACAGAGATACAAATTACTATCCACAATTTGTAAGTGAGACGTATGAGTCAAGTAAGTGGCCTGACCTAAAGTATGGTCAGCATGAAGATGATCTTATAAAAGTTAATGTTTATGGTGACGATAATATTTTAATAACAACAACTTATGTTAACAGTGATGAATTTCAAAGTGAAGTAGACAATGATCTAGATATTCCTGTAATACAAATAGATGCTGCAAAAATATTAAAAGATCTTGGATTTAGAAGGGGTAGATTTAAAATAAAATTTTGCTTTTATAGACTGATGTTTGGTAGCCCTTATCCATTATTAGTAAACGGTGAAGAGAAAATTTATTTTGGTGGGTTTGAAGAAGATGATACAAATAAAATGTTTGCTCTTGATGATCACACAGCATCAGAAACATCAATAGGCGATAGAGTATTTTCAAAAGAAGATAAAGCAATACTGACTAGAATATCTTCTGATAGAACAGAAATAGTTTTATCACCGAACTTTATTAATGACTCAAGCTATTTAGAGAGATTTAGAATTGCTGCATATACATGCTTAAATGATTTTCCTATAGAAGACGAAGGGGTTAAGTTTGCAGATGGAGAAGACTCAAATTATCTTACTGTTGTCAGTGATAACTCTGTCTCTAGAAAATATATAAATGGAATGATAAGAATTAATGATGCATACTTTTTAGGAAAAAGAGTTGTACCTGCGCTAAATGCATCTATTGTTGTCGAGCCTGCATTTACAACTGAACCGAAACCGGTAAACTTATTAAGAGGTAGATATTTAGATAGCGACTATCAATGGAGAGGACACAGCCCATTTCCAAATGAAGATGCAGTTAATTCAATATCACAAGACAACCCAACATTATTAGGTACAGAAACTGTTGTTAAACAAACACCTGTAGGCAATCAATGTGTTAGAGTTTTCTATCAGACAACAGCAAATCATTCTACAGATGCAAATCATTCTTTCTGCTTGTCACCGTATTTAAAAATACACAGAGAAATAAACAATCAAGAATTTACTTTTAGTGCATACGTTCAAGGTGTTAAAGATAGTAAAGTTAGATTATTAGCACATGCTGGTCCCTGGGGTATTGAATCAACAACATCTAGATCGCCGCTGTTTGAGGTCACAGGTAAGTGGCAAAGAATATCACACACATTTACTCTATCAGAAGTCGGTGAAGGAAATGATGTTATTACGCTAAGAGTTGTAATATATCCTAATGGACAATTTAACCCTAGCCTTGAGACAGCAATAGGGACAGAATATTTTCTTGCAGGTGGTCAGCTAGAGATAGGATCATCAGCTAGCCAATTTACTAGAAATGAAGATGAATCTTCTGAAGAAATAGAGATAGCTGAATCTGGTACAATTAAATTTATCGATCCTGATAGCGATGATCCTATTATAAAAAGAACTCTTAAGGCAGATCTTGGTTCTGGCGATGAGATATTCATACAGAAGATGGTTGGCTCTAATATCTTAATTAGAGATGCAATGACAATAGATGATCTCAGCTCTCAGATGGTCACAAATGAACTTGATCTAAGAGAAATAAGACACCTACAACCTTATATAAATTCTTCTTATGAAATTCCTGGTTCTTATGTTGGATCAAAATCATGGACTCAGTTAGGTGTAGACTTCTCATTTCAGTGGGATACAAATTTACACTCACAAGCAGTTGCTCAAAAAGATGAGTATGATAGAGGACTATGGTCAAACGGCTTTAGTACACTTAACCCTGCTGCTAAATGGGAACAAGTTGGAGATGCAGCTGTTGGTTATCACGCACACTGGCTAAAAGACAAGGGAGTTGATAACGAGTTATGTATGTATTTTCCTGACCTCAACTACTTGCCAGAAATATTAGAACAAAGAAAAGTATTATCACTCGCAGCGTACAACGATCCAGTTACAGGATATTATGTAAGAGACGGGCTAGAAGATCCGAGAATAACAGGTGATGTAATTAATTCAGAAAGATTCAAGCACAGATGGTTGTCAATAGGAACTGGAGTTGGCGGACAGTATGGTGATAGTAGTGCTATTGGGGCTTTGGCAGCTTATGGCGCAAAGCCAGGAGATACAGTAAGAATTACATGGCAACAAAAAGCAATACCTCAAAATCCTGACTTTGATAACGGAGGAAGAAAAGGTGCACAAGTACAATTACTACATTATTATAAAGAAGTTATCGAGTCTCCTTCAACACCGTTTATCACAGGACAAGATATTAGAAATGAAATGATTGATCTAATAACAGGATTCTACAGAGAAGGATTGACAAACTCATTAATTGTAAATGTTTTAAATAATATTTACGATGAAGTAAATGCATCAAGAAAAGGATATACATCAGGTAATGGTATTAAAAATTATAGAGTTGAAATTGTAGAAGGTAATGTTAACCCTGTTGCAATAGAAAACATAGAGATGGAAGATGAAATATTTGCTGTTACAGAAGATAAAGTTAGTTTCATTACAAAATTAGAAGATAAAACTGAACTAAGAACAGTTGATGTATCAGCAGATGTACCAGATTCTCAGATGAGAAAAACTGATTTTATATTTGGAACACGAGCATCTACTAATGAAGATGATACAAAAATATTAGGAACATCCGGACGACCTCCAGCAGAAGGGCCTACTGCGTGTGGTTATACAGAATTTGGATCTGTTACTAATTCAAGCTCAAATATTTCACCATTAGGTGAGAACAAACCTCCATTACCTTCTCCAAGTAATAGGCCACCTTTAGATGATTATAATGACTGGAACTGGTCTGGAGTAAAGTGGATTATTGACGGTGACTTAGTTGCAGCTGGATGGAGTTATATAGGGCAAAATCCTGTAGGAGAAAGATGGGTGCAAACTGGTATTAATGATCCTGAAAATACGGGTGAAGGATTTATTATGCCTGCTATAGTTGCTATTGGTGGATTTGTTTATTTGTCTGAAGCCTTAGGTTGGGTATGGGATGGGTCTGAGTGGCAGTCGATGATAACCTTATTACAAAAAGAATCATTTTACTATGTAAGCCCTAGCACAATACCGTTTTATCAAAGTTTGGCAAACGGAAATTATGAGACTAGTTATACAGATGTTCAGCCTTATCCTTCATCAGAAATTATTAATAATGATATTACAAATTCACCTGATGGTAATTGGAAGTGGAATGGAGTTCAATGGAATTATGTCGCCGGACAAACAGAAGAAGAACTGCAGACAGGTGCAGACGGTGTTAGGTCTTTTACAAAAACAACTCTAACAGATACTTTGACAAAAAATACAGACGGTACTGTTGCAACAAGATCGAAAGGTTATGTTACTTGTCATGAATTAGGTGAATGGGAAGAAGCGCACTTTGATTTTATTATACCAGAAGACAATTCATTTGGGCTGTATACAAATTGTGGCATTAGAATGTTAGGCCACAAAGGTGGTTTTGGTGAGTTGTGGGTTGACAAAGTAAGGATTGATATTTTGTTGACATCAAACGAAAGAATTAAAGTAGATCAAACTGCAAAGCTAGGTCCTATACTTTTAAAAATAGAAGAAGTCTTAGAGAATGACACTATTGTTGTAGAGCAGACGTATGACGAAGCTGCAGACGAACAAGGAAGAGTGGACGCAAACATACCTGTTAATAAATACACATCATTTGGTGGCGGCTATGAAGTGGGTTATGTCGAAGAAGATGAAGTAATTGAAGACATAATGGCAAGGTATGAAGGAAAAATTTTAGACATAGAAGGTAATAAATTAATAGTTGATAAGTCATACAGAGAATTTGGTGGAACAATAAACGCAATAAGCGGAAGTGTAGATTCACCAAATATAGAACATCAGTTTAATGATTATTTTGTAAGATACAGACTTAAAGATTCTGATAATTTATACACTAAGGTCGTATTTGGTGGAGATGTTGAATCAGTTGTTGTTAACTTTAAACCTGTAAATGCAACTAATTATCCTGGATCTATAGCTTATAAATTATTGGAGCCCTTGCCAGATGAGATAACTGAATTTGATTCTGCATATATTGCGTCAGAAGTAACTCCTGATCTTGTAGAGACTGTTGATCTTGTTCCTTTTATAGATGAGGTAATACCTGATACTGTTTTAAAGGCACCAAAGCTTAGTGAAATAGAACCAGTTATTGTGAAGCGTGAAACTGAATACAGAAGCCATACTGATCTTGTAGGCGTTAACACTGATGTTAGACAACAATTAGAAGATAAGATATTTAGCGGTAGCTTATTAGATGTCAGTATAAATGTTGACTATAGTATCTTTGAAAACTTCTCACACTTCGGATCAGTTGAAAAGCGAGTTAATAATTTTAAAGATAAATTAGAAACAATAGAATTGTATACACAAAAAAGCCAGTCTTTAGGAGGTACATCACAAACGCCGTACATTACAGGACAAACATCTGGTTCAATTGTTTCAGGATCATCAGACCAAATGAAATTTTGGAATATGGAAAAAAGAAAAGTTATAAATGGTTTTGATGATTTTGAAAACTATATGTTTAATGTAAGCTCTTCATATATTTCTAGTTCTAATGGAATAGAGTATGATAATGCTGCACCTAAATTTTCTGGTGATGGCACATTGACAAATCCTTATAAATTATTTTCTGTTAGCAGTTCTGAATTTACAACATGGCATACTAATTTGATTTCGTCAGCATCAGTGTTTGATAGAAAAAATACAAATAGGTTGATAAATTTAATCCCAGCACACGTCACATATGATGTTGATAATGAACCCTTTATAAGATTTATGGACATGATGGGCCACCATTACGATATTATATGGACACATATTAAGGCAATGACAGATGTTCATGAAAGAAGCGAAGATATAACAAAAGGTATATCAGCACAACTAGTTCAACCTGTCGCAGAATCACTAGGGTTTACGATGTTGGAAGGCAGAGATCTTGTTAGAATGCCTCAATATCATTTAGGTCTTGCTGAATCAGGAAGCAGAACAGGTGAATTTAATGTTAGATTTACAAAGAAGTCACAACAAGATGTTACAAGAGAAATATGGAATAGAATACTTTCTACTATGCCATACATTCTAAAAACAAAAGGTACGAAGCAATCACTTAAGGCACTAATTGCTGCTTATGGTATTCCAACTTCAATATTAAGAATACAAGAATACGGCGGACCAAAAATAGAAGGAGGTTCACCTGAGTTTGAAATAAAACAGAGATATACATACGCGTTAGATTTTCACGGATCACAAAGATTAGCATCACCGTGGTATAGAAATACTCTTACAGACAGAACAAGTGACACAATAGAATTTAGATTTAAAACTGGAATAGAAAGGAATACATTAATAGCTACAAAAAATAATTCTAGTAATATGGTTGAATCTGCGATTTATATCCACAACGTTAGCGGATCAGACACAAAAGGCAAACTAGCATTTGCACTATCTGGGAGTGAAGGATTTGTTACTGCTAGTTTACAACCTCTGCCATTTTATAATAACGAATACTGGTCTGTAATGGTCAGGCGTCGTCAAGCTTCAATAAGCAGCAGTTATTCCGAACAGTCACTTACAGGTGAGACAACTCAAGCAACACACAGCTTTGATATTTATGCAGGATTCTATGATTCAGGCACAGATGAAATTATTACTAAAGCATCTGCTAGCATGACGCTATCTGGTTCTAGTTTGCTTGCAAGCTGGTACGCATCAAGTTCAATAGGTGATAATTACTGGCAAATTGGTGGTAAGACACAGACAAGTGAAGAAAACACATTATACGGAAGTAAATTTTCAGGCTCAATAATGGAATGGAGATATTGGAGCACACCTTTAAAAGAGGCAGCATTTTTTAACCATGTTTCTGCACCAAAGGCAATTAACGGAAATCATGAAAGCTCATCATTTTATGATATGAACTTAAGATTTTCTATGGATGACAAAGCAAATTTAAATTCTAGTCCAAACGTTGTAAGAGATTATTCTTTAACAGGTGGCCAAGTATACGCAACTGGATCTGGATTTGCTAATGCAATAAACTTTAGTTCTGTTTCTGATAGACAAAAAGGATTTATTCCTTCAATAGGACTTAATAAAACTTCTAACAAACTTAGACTAGACAACAGAAAAACAATTTACTCAGATGGCGTGCCACCTGTCTTAAGTACAACTGAAAGAGTTGAGTTGAGCTCATACGACACAGCACCACTTGATTCAAATAAGCTAGGAATATTTTTTGCACCAAGTGATGTTATAAATGAAGATATTATATTGTCATTAGCTGACTTGGACTTTGGATCTTATTTAGGTGATCCAAGAGACACATATGCAGACAGATATTACCACGGAAGATTAGATAGAATATCAGACACATATTGGAAAAAATGGACAACAAAATTTAATTTTTGGGATTATCTAAAATTAATAAAATATTATGATTTAAGTTTATTTGATCACCTTAGAAAACTTTCACCTGCGAGAGCTAAGAAAAATATTGGTATATTAATAGAGCCAACTTTGTTAGAAAGACCTAAAGTAATTGTTGGTAACAAGCCTTTTGTAGAAGAAAGAAACTATAGAGGCAGAATAAGACATTACACGCTCTATAGCCAAAGTGCCGCAGAATACACAAAGTCAGGATCTATAAACCTTCCGTTTGACGGATTACTGACATCATCAAATGATATGTATACATCACAAATGAGTGGAAAGGTCTATAACTTAGACACAGGATCATATGAAAGTAGAACATCTAAATTAAACATATTATCTCATAGAAAATACACATCTTCTAGAGACGATATGGCTTCACATTTTAAGTGGTCATATGAGGCAAATGTCCCACTAACATCTAGCAAAGATGACTATGAGTCTATTGCAAATGCAAATAGATTTAATTATGAACAGTTTAGAGGGTTTAAAGTTGATCCGTTAATTGATCCGCTAGAAAGAAATTATACTGAAGGTGAGGTTTATTCTGGTGGTGGAGGAAATATTTTTCATGAAGTTTTAATGCCAATGGCTACTTCATCTGTTAAGTCTGCTTTAAATGATGATAGAATATATCACTATAGTTCATCGATAAGTAAATCACTTAACCTATGGTATTCTTCATCGTTTGAAAAGTCTGAAAAAGAATCATTATTTACATCACATACAGGCATGTTTAATTTAATGTATGGGGGCTGCTTAGAAAACGGAGACACAATACCTGATGGAAATAAAATTGCTGTTGAAATAACTGAAGTTAATCCTTACAGGGTAACCTCTAGAAGATCAGGCGATTCGTTCGTTGATGTTCAATTAGACAATGAATAAAAGAATTATTTTTGATAACGAGATATTTATATAAAAGTTCTAAATATCTTAAGAAATTGGAGAGAAAACAATGGGATACTTAAACAACGCAACCACAGTACTGGACGCTGTTTTAACAAAAAAAGGTCGTGAGCTACTATCTCGTGGAGAGCAAGCTTTTAATATAACAAAATTTGCACTTTCTGACGATGAAGTAGATTACTCTTTGTGGAATGTTGCTCATCCTCTTGGTACAGATTACTACGGTACAGTAATAGAAAACTTACCGTTACTTGAACCAACAACAGATCCTGATACTGTTATGAAGTATAAACTTATAACACGTAATGATCTACCAAATAAGCTACCTGTAATATCATCTATAGTTGATCAGACAGTAATTTGGAATCAGAACGTTGCAGGAGCACCTGTTACAATAGCACCAAACTTGGTCAATGTAGATGTTCAAGGAGAATTTATGTTTACAGTATTAAATTCTTCTATTGCATACTTGACTGCTGGTGGTACAGGAGCAGTTGGAACAGGGAATATTGATTACTCAACTAGTTTAGATTCTATTAGCCAAACAGTAGTTGGATCAACATGCGCAATTAGAGCAAAATCTGTTCAAGACAATACTACTAGTGGTCAGCCAGACCCAACAACAACTGTTGTTGTAACTAGTATTGAGTGGGGTGCTACAGCAGCTTTTACTATAACTGTTAATTATGTTCCAAATGATGCTGGTGGTAATCAAAGCCCAGCTTAATAAAATATAAGGAATAGACTATGTCTTTTATCGACCGATCAACCTTAGTAGTTGATGCAGTATTAACAAAAGTAGGACGACAAAGATTATCTGAAAATAATTTTCTTGTCGACAAATTTGCTTTGGGTGATGATGAAATAGACTATTCTCTTTATAATGAAGCCAACACAGGCGGTCCTAATAATTACGGTATTATAATAGAGAATATGCCAATTCATCAAGCATTTACTGCTACTGATTTAGCTTTACAATATAAATTAGTAACACAACCCTTAGGTGATAACAACACGCCAAGTATTGCAGAAAGCGTGCCTTCTTCACTGACAGTCTCAGGTGAGGGTGATGCTTTAGTAATATCTCCTGGAACACTGAATGGTTTTGGTGATGAAGACTATATTTTTGAATTAGCCAGCAATCAAGACGTGACAATAACACCTGGTAACGTTTTAGAAGGAAATGAATAATGCCAACAAGATCAAGCGGAAGAAGTGGTAGATCAAGTAGGTCAAGTAGGACTAGCGCTACAAGAAATACAAATACAACTAGAAGTACTAGTCAAACTAATAGAGATACATCAGCTGCTGATTCAAGAAGTACTGCTTCTAGAAGCACTGAGTCTAGAAGTACTTATACACCACCTAACAGAAATGATAGACAGTCAACTGTTTCTCCTCCAGCAATTCAAAGGACAGAAGTAGAACAAACACCACAACGTGATATGACACCTCCAGCAGAAAGAGAGGCACAAGAAATAAATAGAGAAAGAGAAGAACAAGTCAGAGAAACATTAAATTCACGTGACGAGGCTACATTAGAGAGGGAAGATCTAGTAAGAGATGTATCAAATAGAGGTGTTCAAGAAACAATCACTGCCAGAGAAGTAACACTTGTGGCACGTGATGTATCGTCTACAACACAGGTCGAATTAGTAATAACAGGTGTTGAATCAGGCGCTGTAAGAAGAGTTACTGTTAACATTGAGCCTGGTCCTAGCAGACTAAATAGAGAAATAAACGGATCTAGACCACCGTTTACTAGAAATACTAGAAGAAGAACACAAAGTCCACCTAGAGAAACTACTGCAAGACGCAGCAATACTACAACAAGAAGTCCAGGTAACACTAGAACAACAACAAGAAGATAAAAATTTATTGAAAAGGTAAACAATACAATATTTATTAAACGAATAGGAGTTAGATATTATGTCAATTTTTACACAGTTCACACCAGAAGAAGATATAAAGACAGGAAACATTAGTGTTGTTTCGTCTGGCATGTGGTCAGGCGGTATAGGAACACTAAATTCCTTTTATACATCTTCAACACAAAGCGGAAGCACAGGTGAGCATTACTATGATGTTTATAACGGATCAGTTGGAACAAATGCTACAGCTTCTATTCAATTTTCTGTCGCTTATGGTCACTTTGCAGGATCAGGATCTAGAACAGGTGATTCTAACTTCTCATCTGCAAAAGCTATTTATAGACAATTAAGAAATTTATTATTACCACAAGGTACCGAAAAATTTAAATCAGGCGCTTATCAAGGTGGCGGAACTGATGCAGATACAGACGTAATTTTTGCAGTCAGTCTAAATAGAGGCAGGCTAAAAGAAAAGATGGATCCAGGTAACTGGGAATTGCGTCTTTCTGGCTCAAATGGCCAAATACTACACTTAATTGATGATAGTGGTGCGACAAATGACCCTAATGTAAGAAATACTTCAAGAGAATTTAATGTTATTTCAGGATCAATAGCGGCTGGTACTGCAGTTATTGGTGGTGCTTCAACAGCATCATTTGGAAAGTTCTTTCCGGAAACTGGAATACTAGTACTTGATTCCACAAGACTAAACAACGGCAGTGGCACAGGTATCTCAATGTCATCTTATAATACAGGCTCAAATACACACGGTGATAATGCATCAGTATTTTTTAATGCTGTTTCAGGAGGTGCATATTTTGCAGCTAGGAGAGAAGAGCAAATTAAGTCTACTCATTACTTTTGTAGAGTAAGGCATAATGAATATAATCATAGCCAAAATCCAACATACACATCTGGTAGTCAGGGTGATTTACAGATCGCTTCGTTTAGAAATGATCCAAAGTCATATATTACTACAGTTGGTCTTTACAATAATGCTAATGAATTGTTGGCAGTTGCAAAACTTTCAAGACCAATTCTGAAGTCGACTTCCCGTGAAGCATTAATTAAAGTAAGATTAGACTTCTAAATTATTATACTACTTTAATAAAGCCCCTTCTAAGAATCTGTAGGGGCTTTTTTGTTATAAGGGAAATATTTATAATTAAAGAGAATTAGATATGTTTGGAGACATAGATCAATCAGATAAAAGAGTAACACCTATAAAGGTTCATAAGAGGTTTACTGCGCAGAAGTATGATACAATAGATAATACTTCTTATTTAGGTGTTATGTCTATGAAAGCTATAAAGCCTACTGTAGGACAATTGCACATGTTTCGAACAGGTTCTTCAAATCATCACGGACCTACTGCATCATTTGTTACAGGCGGAGTGACTTATTCAAAATATTCTTGGCTAATGTATCGGCAGCTGCATCATCAATTTTTTAATTATGCCGGAACATCAAACCCAAGAAGCAATACAACACCTCAGCCGCAATATGTTTTAGATCAATATTATAAACCTTGGGGGCGTGGTGGGATCGTATCATCATCAAATACTGTAAGAGACTATGAGACATTAGGGTTAAGAAAGGTTCATGATCAAATCAATGTCTTTAGTATTCCACAACAATTATATGGCGAACAAATTAAAACTGGCTCAGTAGAAATAACAGACTATTCTACGAACGGAACAATAGTATTAAAAGATGATGGATATGGAAACTTATATGACTCAGCATTTGAAACGCACTACTTAAGTGCAAGCTTAGATGCTAACGGGTCTGGATCTTCAGTTGGTACAGTATCATACACACAAGGTGTTGTTATGGTAACTGACACAGGCAGTTATGGCACTATTGGTCAAGGGACAGGTTCGAATGGTTGGAAATTAAAATGGGATGCGACAAAGACGATGTATGAACATGAGTATACAGTTGTTATTCCACCAAACTCTTTTAACAGAACAAGAAATATTAGCATTACTAAGGCAAGAAGTGGAAGCTTATCAATTAATCAAAGTGTTGCGCAGTCAGGTGTTGCAACACTAAGAGAAATATTACCTGCACCTGCAGAAAGTCTGTATAATACAACAACAGCCCATATAGCTGCAACAGATGTTGCTAATTTTGCAACACATTCTGCATTTGCGCCTTATGTTACAACCGTAGGGCTGTATAATGATTTTAATGAATTACTAGCAGTAGCTAAATTATCTAAGCCAGTAAAAAATGATCCTGAACTAGCGCTGTCATTTGTTGTGAGATTCGATATTTAATAATGGGTATATGTCAAAATTAGGAGAAAACAGATGTTAAAGAAAATAATAATAGGTTTACTATTAACCTCATCTTTGTTTGCAGAGACTGAGTTGTGGAAATTTTTTAAATATTCTACAGCATACGCTAGTTTTAGCCTTAATGCGCCACGATATCAAGATGACAGGTTTGCTATTATTGGCGGCTTGAGTACTGGACAACTAGTTGTTGATAGAGACAAACGTGATCTTAAACCAGACTTTCAAAAATCTTTTGGATTAAGAAAAATTGGTAGGTTTAAATATGAACCTAAACGAGGTGTGAAAAACGCAGGTAAAGGTGGTACTTGGTATGACGGTTCAGAAAAAAATGCAAATGAAAGTGCTACTATTGCTCCAGTTAAAGGTTGGGAGTATTTATTTAAATGGACACAAGGACGTCAATGGGGCGAAGAATACTTAAATCAAGAATATTGGGTAAGATACACAGGAGATTGGTGGTTGGCAAAAATTGGCTGGACAGAATACGGTTTAGAAGAAATCAATTACGGTCAAGGAGACTTGCGTGTAAAATGGACACCAGAATTTTTAGATAATAAATTAACACTTAGTGTTGGTGGTAAACATAGGCAACATCCAGTTTATGGGTTTGATGCTATGATTTTAGATACAACATGGTATAGAGGTGAATGGTGGAAATTTGCTGAAAAAGCGTTTGGCATAGATGATAATGCATGGTTCACAGAAGACTATCATTTAAATGGTGATCAAGATATTCAATTATATGAAATAGATCCTGAAACAGGAGAGCTTAGAGAAATTGAAGGTGGTGGACCATTTTGGAATGATGATGGAAGATTTGTAGGTGTTGATTGGCTGTGGAGAGATACTGATGGTAGAATATTTGCTTATACAGATAGAGAATATTTCTTATATCACTTTCCTGGCATGTTAGAAGAATATATTGAGGGAGTAAAAACTGACTTAGGATTTATGAAAGAAACAAGTATTGTATTGGGCCTTGATTTCTATCACCACTCAGATAATTGGTGGTTACATGCTTGGGGTAATTGGTTACCGTATCATTTTGGACATGATCCACATGCATATCACAATGCGTCACATTATAAAATGCACAAAGAAAATGGTGGTAAACCACATGAGTTTGAATTTAAAGATCCAATGTGGCACACATGGAATGATTATGATTACGGTGCAATATTAGGTGTTAAGCTACAAGACAATCTTGGAGTTTTTGCAGAAGGAAAATATTTATATTATTGGGAACGTCCTGCTTATGATTTTAAGTTTGGATTAAATTATCAATTTATGGGATTTTAATGCCGAGTAAAAAAGCAAAAGAACGAAAAAGAAAACGACATACATTAAATAAAAAATGGGCAGTAGAAGGAAGAACTTCTAACCAACACAAGAAGTGGTTAGAAAAGAATTCTGGAAAAACTGAAAATAGATTTGGGGTTAAGCGATGAAAAATACTGATGAATTATATTACACTATAAACGCTTTATTTGGTTGTTTATTAATGACAGCAATGTTTATATTTCCTGCTTGTGAAGATACAAGAGTAGAAGAAGAAATCGTTCTAGAACCAAAAATGGAAATGTGGGTTAATGGTGATCCTATTGATCCATACGAGTACTATGGCTCAATAACAACCTATGGAGAAAAAACTATAGGTGATGATGGCAAAGTTAAAAAACTATTAGTATTGCATTTTCAAAGAGAAATTGGAAGAGTATTACCAGAATTAGAACACTATGCCACTATATGGTATGATAATGATGGTGACAATAATGGCAACTTAATAGATCCCGGCTTATATTTGAATTATGGAGTTGAAGATACAGTCAATAGGGATAAAACAATAAACTTAGAAATAATAGGTAGTTTTGATTATACTGAATTTGGACAGTCAGAAATATCTAAAGTCGAAGATGGTAAAGTTTCTGGGATGGTTAATGGACAATTTTATAATCCATATAGAGATGAAATGCAAATCGCATTATTAATTTTTGAAAACGTAGAAATAGGTACAGATCCAGAAGCAACCTTCTATACTGGAGAATAATGGTATGAATGGAGACGTTAAAATAGGAAGACTACTTTGTGATCATGATATTATTACAAAGCGGCAACTAAATCAAGCACTTCAATTGCAAGTAAAGGGAGATAAGCGAAGTTTAGGCGAGTTACTCGTTGAGAAAGGATTTTGCTCACTTCAAGATATCACCGAAATAATATTAGAGCACGGTAATGGTCACGAAGAAAAACAAGAAGAAATCACTGAAAAAATAGAGCCTAAAGAAGAAGTGGTTAAAGAATTGAGTGAAGACACAAAATTTTCTATGTCAATACAAACAATGGTTGCAATAGGAACAGCTATAGCATCTTTAGTTGGAATGTATTATATGCTTATCGGTGAAATAGAAGAAGCAAAACAATTACCAAGTTTAGAAACACTATATAAAGCCGAATACCCGTCTAGACCGGAGGGATATAATTGGCCAAGATCATATGAACAGTATAAAGACCAAGTTGGTACATTGCAAGATGACATGGATGAAGCATACGGTGATATTGAAGATATGAAAGATATTATTAAAGAATTAAGAAAAGATATTAAAGACCTCGAAAAGAGAAAACGGGACAAATAGGAGTTTGTTATGAAAAAAATACTTTTATCGTTATTTCTGTTAGCCTCTTTAAGTGCGCAAGTAACAGACAAAAATTTTAAAGAAAAGGTAGGTGATGGCGTAGTAGTCGTAGTATTTGGCTCTAAATGGGCTGAAAGCGACGGACTGAACTATGTAGATGGTGTTAAGGGGCATGAAGATGCAAAAGTACTACAAGTTATGTCTGAAGATACTAAGAAAGCATGTAAAAAATTAAGAATACGAAATTATCCGTCTATTGCATTATATGTTAATGGTGATAAAATAGACACTTGGAAAGGCGATATGGATGGAATAATTGAAGTTGAACCAGAAGACATAAAGGATGCCATTGAAGAAGCATTAGCTGGGGAGCAATACTAATGATAAAATTGCAGGATGTATTACTACAAGAATACAAAAGAAAATATAAAAAGCATTGGTCCTACGAAGCGTATACTGATCAGGAAGAGGAATATTTTGATGAGGTAGAAGACGATTTAAAAAAGATGTTTGGTAAGGATAAAATTTACCAAATAAACGATTTTA
>Ga0163179_10000511_pt1 | contig 27854 bp, 23 predicted proteins | sample AtlANTMetagenome_FD_109643 | JGI IMG/M metagenome (GOLD analysis project Ga0163179, IMG submission 109643) | Marine eukaryotic phytoplankton communities from the Atlantic Ocean - Atlantic ANT 2 Metagenome | ecosystem: Environmental > Aquatic > Marine > Oceanic | place: North Atlantic Ocean...
CGGAGCTGGAGACGGCGCCAGCTCGAAGCGAGGAGCGGGTTTAGGCAATCCCAAAGCACGTTTGGAGGCGATCAAATTACTGGTCGCGGCGATGGGATCGGCGGATCCGTCGGTTGTCGAGACGAGCCATCACAACCTTGTGAAGTTGGTGGGTCATGACCTAGGAAAAGACCCAGACAGATGGAAGGAGTGGTTGGCGTCGCAGAAGGCGTGAGGCAATTTGTCTCGACCCGCTCCCGTCTCGACGAAAGTCGCTGCCTCCTCTGGCTTTGAGCAGCCTTTACGAAGATGATCGTCGGCCAAGAGGTAGATTACGAATGATCGCATTTATCATGCCCGGTGGTTGGGAGTGGATTGTCATCCTTGCGGTGGTGCTGCTCCTTTTTGGCCACAGACTCCCCGGCATGGCTCGAAATCTCGGGTCAGGTATCACGCAGTTTAAGCGCGGCCTTAAGGACGGCGCCGACAGCGGAGCCTCGGGGGAGCAAGCGTCATCTGACGACGCCGGGAGCAACTCCTCGAACGACGGATCCCTTCGGTGACGCAGACGAAGCCGCTGCACGACGTAATCAGTCTGGTTGCAGACCCGCTCGATCGGCTCAACAAAGAGCTGCTCGAGGACCTGGCGCCGGGGCACCCGGAAATGCGTCCGCTAATCGAGCACGTCGGCGGCTTTCGGGGGAAACAGCTGCGGCCCGTGCTGACGTTCTTGTCGGCGATGGCGATTCGGGGCGCCGAACACAGCGGCGGTATCGGCCACGACGTCATCACGGTCGCCAAGGTCGTGGAGCTGCTGCACACGGCGACGCTGGTCCACGACGACGTCTTGGACAGCGCGAGCGTGCGGCGACGCATCGAGACGATCAACCACCTCAGCGGGGTGGAGACCGCGGTATTGCTGGGTGACTACATCTACGCCAAGGCCTTTCACATGGCGGTGCAGCTCCCGGACCCGACGGCTGCACGTTGGCTCGCCGAGACGGTTCGCGTGATCTGTCAGGGCGAGATCACGCAGATCTTGCACCGCTTCGATTATCAGTGGAGCGAGGATCGTTACTTCACGGTGATCGCTGAGAAGACCGCGAGCCTCTACGCGGCGGCGTGCCGCCTCGGCGGGTGCTACGCGACCGATGAGGTCGGCAGCGCCAGCGAGGGCCGGCTCCGCGCGCTCGAGGAGTATGGCTTGGAGCTCGGCATCGCGTTCCAGATCGTTGACGACTGCTTAGACCTTGACGGCGACGAAGCGGTCGTAGGCAAGTCGCTCGGAACGGACCTGAGCAAGGGGAAGATCACGCTCCCGATGCTGTATCTGCTCCGCGACGAGGGGCAGGCGAAGCGCTTCCAGGAGCTGCTCGGCACCAGCGAAGCCGAGGGGCTGCGTCGCTTACGCGCGGAGTTCCCGCTCGAGCACGCGATCGCTTATGCCATGGAAGAGGCTCAGCGCCGGATCGCTAAGGCCCAGGCCTGCCTGTCGCAGCTGCCCCCTGGCCCAGCCCGCGAAGCGCTGGACAAGCTCGCCGGGTTCGTGCTGACCAGGCGCGTCTGAACGCGCCAACGACGCGAACCCCTTGTGTGATGTTGGAGCGGCAGCCCCAAGGGACAGCGAGCGGCAGTTCGGTCGACTTGAGCGCGTTCGGCTGTGTGCTGAGACCGACTTCCGATCCGAATGAGGAGTATTTTAGGGCGTGGCGAGGTCCTACGATGCAGATGTCACGCCTCTGTCAGTCATTCGGCATGAAGACCTTAGCGGCTTTCCTAATCTTCTCGGTGCTCGGCGCCTGCGGCAGGCCTGCAGAGGTCTCATTTGGTGAGCCGCGCACCGTGCCGAAGGACAAGCGCGTCCTGGTCTGGGGCGCAGCGACCAAAGATCGCCTCGGTGTCCGTTCGATGAGCCGCCCGGTCGCGAGCTCGCGGGGCGCGGCCACGATCACTGCGACCACACCCGAAGGCTGGGAGCAGCTGCCGGCGAATCCTGGGCGCTTCCGCAACGCGGTCTGGCGCGTCGTTGGAGAAGAGCAGACCGACTGTTACCTGACGATCGGCGTCGGCGGCGGCGTCGCGTCCAACTTGAAGCGTTGGTATGTCCAACAGTTCGGCATGTCTGCGGCGCCCGCGGTGGATGCCTTGCCAGTGATCGACCTTGGCGGCCGCGAAGCACGGCTCGCGCAGCTACGGGGCGCGATGGGGGGCAAGCAGGGCTGGGCTGCGTTGATCGCGTTTTACAACGAAGGGGAGCGAGTCACTTCGCTCAAGTTCACCGGCCCGGCGGAAGTCGTCAGCGCGCAGCAGGACGCCTTCCTCGCGCTCGCAGGCTCGGTTCGGTTAGGGGGTCTCCAGGCGCCTGCCCAGCGTGCACCGGCAGACGCCCGCCCGAGCCCGGCTAACTCGAAATCAGCGATGCCCGCCGGTCACGGCGCGGTGTCGGTGCAAGCGCGATCTCCCTTGATCGCGACCACGCCGCCTGGGTGGGCCGTTAAGGCTGGCTCGCGACGACTGCTCCACCACACCGCAGGCGCCAACTCCGAGGTCTATGTGAGCCAACTCGGCGGCTCCCTGCGCGACACCCTCGACATCTGGCGCTTCGAGCTGCAGCTTCCAGCGATGACGGACGCAGAGTTCGCGGCGCTGCCCAAGGCCTCCTTCCTCGGTGATGACGCGGTGGCGATGGAGCTTGACGGTGACTGGCGCGGCATGACTGGCGCGCAGATCGACGGCGCCCGCGTGCTCGTCGCTGCTCGGCTCGATGGTGACATGATCACCTTCTGTAAGATCGTCGGTCCGCGCGATGAGGTCGCAGCGCAGCGCGACGCGTTCGTGCAGTTCTGTGCCTCGGTGAGGAAGCAGTGAGCGGCGCCCAGGCAAAGCGCGGCGAGAAGGCTGGGGGCTCGGCTGCCACAGCTCTCGGCCTGCGGGTTTTTGGCGCGCTGGCTTCGATGAAGTTGGCGGTCGTGATCCTGGTGCTGCTCGGGTTGTTGACCTGGCTGGGCACGTTGGCGCAGATCGAAGACGGCCTCTGGAAGGTCCAGAAGAGCTACTTCGAGTCGTGGTTCGTGATCGCCGATCTCGAACTCAGCTGGTGGGGGCGGCCGATCTGGCCCGACGCTGACGGCAAGGGCTTCGCGCTGCGCGTCCCGCTCCCTGGCGCCTATCCGTTGATGGCGCTGCTGTTCGTCAACCTAATGGTTGGGGGCATCATGCGCATGCGCTGGAGCGCTCGGAACCTCGGGGTGTTGGTCGTGCACGTAGGCATCGCGCTGCTGCTGATCGCTGGCTTCGTGAAGATGGAGTTCTCCTACTCCGGCGGCCTCGCGCTGTTTGAGGAGCCGGCGAGCGGGGCGCGCGATCCATCGCGCCTCTACGAGACCTCCACGTTTGTCAGCTTCCACGACTATGAGCTCGCGTTGATCCGCGACGACGGGGACACGGTAGAGGAGCGCGTCGTCGCCGAAAGCGGCCTGCTCGCGGCGGCCGACGGTACCGTGACCGTTAGAGGCGAGGGGTTGCCCTTCGTGGTGCAAGTTCACCATTGGATGGAGCGCTGCGATCCGCAGGCGAAGGGGCCGATGGTGCGCACGACCGCGCCGATCATCGAAGATCCGAGCGGCGGACCGGGCGTCTTCTTGCGCGAGTTGGAGCCGATGCCTGAGCGCGGCGCGAACACCGCGGGCGCTTACGTGACGGTGCTCGCCAACGACGGGCAGCGGTTTGACGGCATCGTCTACGGCGCGGAGATGCGGCCTTATCAGCGCCAGCGGTTCCCGTTCACGTTCGAGCTGGACGGTCAACGTTGGGGGCTCGATCTCCGCCGCGTTGTTTATGACCTGCCGTTCCACGTGCGGCTGAATCGGTTCGTCAAGCGAGATCACCCTGGGACCTTGACGGCCGCGGATTACCGCAGCTTCGTCGAGATCCCTGAGGACGGGGATCGTGTGGTTCAGATCTACATGAACACGCCGCTGCGCAAGGACGGCTTCGTGATGTATCAGACCAGCTGGGGCCCTCAGATCGGTGGCCGCCCAGACGGCGGGCCGCCTTGGTATTCTGTGTTTGAAGTGGCGGAGAACCCGTCCGACAAGTGGCCGGAGTATTCATGCTGGGTGATCGCGATCGGCCTCTTGATTCACTTCTCGATGAAGCTCACCCGTTTCCTCGGTTCGTCAACTCGTCGCAGCTACGCGAACGGATGAGCAACGAATGATCAAAGCCCATATGCGCCCTGTCTTGCTCGGACTGCTCGCCCTGTGCGCGGCGTTGGCGAGCTGCAGCCGTCCTGCCCCTCGCTTGGACGGCGAGGTCTTGCGCGCGGAGCCTTGGAGCAAAGAGCTCGTCCAGCAGGTCGCCTCGGCGCCGGTCCAGGCAGAGGGCCGCATCAAGCCGCTCTCTGTCTATGCAGCGTTCAACCTGTACGCCATTCACGGTCGCCGCGATCTGAAGTATTCGATCCCCGCGCCTGACGGCACCCAGCAGAAGATCACGCTGGAGCCGACGGAGTGGCTGCTCGATGTGTGGTGCTACCCGCAGCAGGCCGCGCGCTACCCGCTGTTTCGAATCGAGCACACCGGCGTCATGGACGCGCTCGGCTTCGCCAACAATGGCCAGCGTCAGGACTTTGAGTATCTAAGCTACGCGCAGCTGCTCGAGGTCTACGACACGCTCGGCGAGTTGGCGTCAAAATACGGGCAGCTTGAGCAGCGCCAGCGCAGCGCGGTCCAAGAGCACCTGCTCACCCTCTACGGCGACTTCATCAAGTACACCCGCTTGCGACGCCAGCTAGAGGCGCTGCAGTTCGTGATCGACGTCGAGGAGCCTGAGTTGCAGGAGCTGTTCGGGACGGATCGCGTCGACTTGGGACGAGTCGCAGCGAACGCCGGAGCCTTCCGATCGATGCTCAAGGCGCAATCCCCGTCGATGCAAGGCGCGCCGAAGGGCTTGCTCGACATCGCGGAGTTCGTCGGCAAGGCGATCTCCTATGACGACGAATGCGCGGCGCTGATCGCGCCGTTGGCGGCCGGCTCCGAGTCGTGGCTGACGCTCGGCGCGGGCCTTGAGCAGGTCGTGCGCGGTTCGGGCGCCGCCGCCGTGGATGTCATGGTCAGCCTGCAGCGGGCTGTCTCGGCGGAGTCGATCCAGGACAAGCAGGACGCGCTGCGCGAGTATCGCGCCGCTGCGGTCGCGGCCGCAGCGGCGAGCCTGAGCTACGAGCACGACAAGGTCGAGCTTGAGACCTATTACTACCGAGCGTCGTGGGCCTACCAGTCCATCCACTGGTTCTTGTTCGCGTTCGTCGTCGCGGCGACCTGCTGGCTGTTCCCGCGCTCGAAGCTCCTCTGGCTGGCGTGCCTGGGCTTGACGATCTACGCGCTCGGGATGCTGGGCTACGACGTGCTCTTGCGGTGCCTGATCACGGAGCGGCCGCCGATTAAGAACCTCTATGACACGTTCTTATTCATCGCGTTCGTCGGCGTGCTGCTGGCGGTGATCGCTGAGGTGATCTTGCCCCGGCGCATCGCGCTCGCGGCGGCCCCGTTCTTGGGCGCGATGTTGGTGATGTTCTCGCGGCTGTTCGAGACGGCGGACGGCTCGGACACGATGAACCCGCTGGTCGCGGTGCTCGACAGCAACTTCTGGCTCGCGACCCACGTGACGACCATCAACATCGGCTACGCCGCTGGCCTCTTAGCGGCGCTGCTAGCCAATCTCTGGATCTTGATGCGCGTGCTGCGCGTCGCGCATCCTTCGGACGCGGCGGCGAAGTCCTTGGTCCGGATGACCTACGGCGTCACCTGCTTCGGGTTGGCGTTCTCGGTCGTCGGTACCATCCTGGGCGGGGTCTGGGCCAACGACTCTTGGGGGCGCTTCTGGGGTTGGGACCCTAAGGAGAACGGCGCGCTGATGATCTGCCTCGCGCAGATCGCGTTGCTCCACGCGCGCTTCAGCGGCATGGTGCGCGACTTCGGCTTCGTTGTTTGGTCGGCGGTCACCGGCGCGGTGGTCGTATTCTCGTGGTTCCACGTCAACCTCTTGGGCATCGGCTTGCACAGCTACGGTTTCTCCTCGGGGCTCCGGGACTCGGTTTGGTGGAGCTACGTCGTCCAGGCTGGCTTCGTCGTCGTCGGTTCGATCGACGTCTGGCTTCGCCCGAGCCCGGCGCGTCGGGCGGTCACCGGGCCGAAGGCCGCGCCAGAGCTGGCCTCTTAGCGCCTCTCGCTGGCCGCTACGGGCGCTTGACCTGCTCGCCGTCGCTGCGCGCAGGGAACTGCGCGTCGCAGGCAGCGAGGTGTTTACGCAGTACATCCTGCAGCCGCGCCCGGTCGCGCGGTCGCCTCGCCGCGAGGTCTTCGGTCTCGCCGACGTCGTCGGCGAGGTTGTAGAGCTCGGCGGCGCCGCGGTCGTAGAACCAGATCAGCTTTAGGTCGCCGTCTCGCACCGCGCTGTAGGGCTCGATGCCGGGGCCGGTCGCGCCCCAGTAGTGGGGGCTATGGAAGAACAGCGGGTGTCGTGCTTGCCGCTGGCCGCGGAGCGCTGGCGCGAAGCTTTGTCCGTCGGGGCATCGAGCGTCGACACCGGCGAGCTCACATAAGGTCGGCATGACGTCTTCGAGCTGCACGGGGAGCGGCTCGACGGCGTCGCTGGCGACCTCGCGGGGCCAGCGCACGGCCATCGGCACGCGGATGCCTCCCTCGTAGGCGGAGCCCTTGCCGCTCCGCAGCGGGGCGTTGTGGGTGTGCTTGGCGCCGCTGCGAGAGTGGGCGGTCAGGCCGCCGTTGTCGCTTACGAACATCACGATCGTGTCTTTTGCGATGTCCGCTTGGTCCAACCAGTTAAGCACCCGGCCCAGCGAGCGGTCGACGCCTTCGATGAGGGCTGCGTAGCGGGCTTCTGGCTCCGGCAGCCCGGCTTCGCGGTAGGCGTCGATGAACCGCGCGTCCGGGTTCAGCGGCGTGTGGACCGCGTAGTGCGAGAGGTAGAGGAAGAAGGGCTGCTGTTTGCGTCGCGCCGCCGCAGCAGCAGCGATCGCCTCGTCAGTCAGCGCCTCGGTCAGGAACCAGCCCGTGCCGTGGTATCGCTCGAGGTCTGGGACTTGCCAAGTTTGGTCTTTAGGGGCCCGACGGAAGCGCTTCTTTGCGAGGTAGCTGGACGGCGCGCCCGCGGCGTGGCCGGCGACGTTGACGTCGAAACCGAGGTTGGTCGGGTCGGCGCCCGGCGTGCCGATCGCGCCGAAGTGTGCCTTGCCGACCATGATGGTCTGGTAGCCGGCGTCATCGAGCCGATGCGCGAGCGTCTCCGCGCAGTAAGCGTTCGGGGTCTGAGGATCGCTGCTGAGCCCGCTGAGGTTCCAGCTAGGCCGTCTCAGGTCTCCTCGTTGTGGGTCGGTGAAGCGGTCTGCGCGCAGCGTCCAGTGGCTGACGCGATGCCTCGCGACGGCAGCGCCGGTCATCAGGCTCACGCGAGAAGGCGTGCACACCTGGTGGGCGTAGGCGTTCGTGAACTTGGTGCCCTCTCGGCACAGGCGCGCAAGGTTTGGCGTCTGGTAGCGGTCGTTCCACGAGGTCCGCTCGCGCCAGAAGGGCTCTCCGACGTCTTGCCATCCTAGGTCATCGACGAAGAACACCACGATGTTCGGCGGCGTCTGCACCTCGTCCGTGCTGCGCGGTTGGCTGTAGCAGGCTGCCGTCAGCAGCGCTGCCGTGAGCCACGCTAGGTGGGGGCCGCTGGTCACGCTAGACCTCGGCGCCGGCGGCGCGGAGCGTGTTACGGAGCAGCATCGCGACGGTGACCGGGCCGACGCCGCCGGGGACCGGGGTCAAAAATCCTGCGACCTCGCTGGCCGAGGCGAAGTCTACGTCCCCGACGATTTTGCCGTCGGGTCCTTGGTTGATGCCGACGTCGATGACGCACGCGCCGGGCTTTAGCATGTCACCGTGCACGAGGCCCGCCTTGCCGACGGCCACCACGACGATGTCCGCCCTGCGCGTGTGCTCGACGAGGTTGCGCGTGCCGATGTGGCAGACGGTGACAGTTGAGAGGTGGTGCAGCAGCAGCACCGCGATCGGCTTGCCGACGATTTCGCTGTGGCCGACGACGACCGTCTCGGCGCCGCGCAGATCCATGCCCGTCTCGACGATCATTTGCTGCGCGGCGGCGGCCGTGCACGGCGGCAGCAGCGGCTCCTGATAGAGGATCGCGCCCATGTTCTCAGGGTGCATGCCCTCGACGTCCTTGCGCGGATCGATCGCCATTTGCACGGTGCGGGGATCGATGCCGTGCGGCAGCGGGCGTTGGACGAGCATGCCGGACACGTCGTCTCTGGCGTTGAGCTCCGCGATTTGAGCGATCAGCCGGGCCTCATCTGTATCGATCGGGAGGTTTACAACCTCCATATCGACACCAACTTCTGCGGCTGCGCGCTGTTGGTTGCGCACGTAGACCGCGGCCGCAGGGTTCTGCCCGACCTCCAAGGAGATCAGGCGCACGGGTTTGGCGCCGAAGGTGTCTCGCGCTTTGCGCAGATCTTCGCGCATGCGCTTGGCGATTTGGCGGCCGTCGAGGAGTTGGGCGGGCACTTAGCTGGTCTCCGGTTGGGGTTTCGCCGATAAAGACTAACTGAGGTGCAGCCTGCACCCAATGCCAAGAAATGAGCTACGAAGGTCCGCGGTTTCCGAGTCTGACCCCTGCGATCAAGCAGCTGCTGATCGTGAATGCGAGCGTGTTCGTGCTGAACATGGTCCTGCTGGGTCGGTTGAGCACGAGCGACGACGGAGGCGGCTTCTGGTTCGCGTTCTCATGGGGTCTTTCGCTGGAGGGATACGGGCTCGGGGTGCTGCGTCTGCTGACCTACCAGTTCACCCACAGCTTCAATGACGCGATGCACTTCTTGGGCAACATGCTGGTGTTGTTCTTTATGGGCACCATCGCCGAGGACCGGCTGGGATACCGAGGCACCGTCAAGCTCTACCTGGTGGGCGGCGTCGCCGGGGCGTTGTTCCACGTCGTCCTCGCGTCGCTGAACGGTCACGCGGATATCCCGTTGATCGGCGCGAGCGGCGCCTGCTACGCGTTCCTCGTCTACGCTGCCTGCCGCCTCCCGAACGTCTTGGTGTTCAACGTGCTCCCGCTCTGGATGGTGGCCGCGGCGCTGGTCTTCATCGGGGCATATTCGACGTTTCTAGACTTCGCGGCGGGCTACCGCTCAGGGGTCGCTCACGGCGCGCACCTCGGCGGCGCGGCGGTCGGCTTCTTGGCGTTCCGTCGCAACATGTTCATCGATTGGGGCGGCCACGCAGGCGTCGAGCGCCCTGGCCTGTTGGCGTCATTGAGCCGCGCGGTGCGTGAACGACAGGCCAACGCCAAGCTGCGAGCGCACCAACAGCGCGAAGCGCGGGTCGATCAGCTCCTCGCCAAGGTCAAGGAGAGCGGGATCACGTCCCTGACCAGCCAAGAGCGCCGCTTCCTCGAGCAGGTCAGCAAGAAGAATTAGCGCGTCCGCGCCTTGTCGCTCCGCCGGCGTAGCATCGGTCGAGGCCGCGCTCTGAGCGCTGGCGTCGGAATGCTCACTGCCTGGGACCGAGGGTGCGCAACCGCCTGCTTGGCCGGTAGGATGTGGTGGTTCACGACCCCTCGACCGCCGCGATGCGAACTCCAATCCTGCTGTTGATCTCTGCTCTCTTCGTGTTGACCGCTGCGCCTCGCGCGCAGCAGCTGTCGCGTGAGGACTTCTTGAAGCAATGGCGGCAAGGCCTCGAGCTGGAAGACGACAAGATCCTGGACCGCGCCGTGAAGAACGGCTCCGGCCACGTGATCCAGTTCTACGAGGGGCTCTTGTTGGCTGCGCGGAACGGTGACAACGTCGACGCGGAGCTGCAGTGCGAACAGCTCACAGCATCTTGGCAGCGATGCTTCAACAACGTCACGTTGCTTGAGAAGCTCGAGCGCTGGATCGACGGCTCGACCAATAAGCTATACACCGAGCTGAACGGCATCCGAGCGAACGCCAGCAAGCTCTGGGCGGACTACGCCGCCTCGGTCGCCACCGGAGACATCAAGAAGGACTACGAGTCCTGCATGCAGGACTACCAGAAGCTCGCGCAGGCCGCCGAGCGCATCGGCCACTACTACGAAGCTAGCGAGCAGTGGCGTCTGTCGGCGATGGTCGGCAACAAGATGCCGCAGAAGGGGCTCGAGGACCGCGAGGCGGTGGTCTTCGCGATTGAGCAGCAGCTGCAGCACCGCGACAACTGGGGCTACACGTCCGACGTCTACTACGTCAGCAACAAGCTCTTCGTCGAGGCCGAGCTGGCCGCCATCAAGGCCGATCGCGCCAAGGCTGAGAAGCGCAAGGGGGAAGGCTACGGCGCGGACGCGAAAGGCGTTGAGTCCTTGGTCATGCCGAACGTCGCCCCGAAGAAATTTGCGCTGAAGTTCGCCGCGCTCAAGGAGTGGTCGAAGGAGCTCGATTATGGCCCGCGCGGCGGGCCGGTGCCGCCGTTTTGGTGGCTGGACTCGCTCGCAGGTAACGGCTCGAGCAAACAGATGGCGTGGTTCACCTCGCAGCCGATGTATTTGCTGCGTCGCGGCGCCAATAAGTTCGCCGTGCACATCACCCCGAATGATGAGAAGGCGGCGAGCGAGATCCAGGCGACGTCGCGGGCCAAGCCGAGCACCTTCTACCTCGACGCGGAGAAGAAGCGGCCGTATTCGATGTTCTTTTGGCTCGGCACGGACCAAGAGGCGACGGGCGTCGCGAAGCTGAATTACGCGCCGCAGGGCGAGTTCGTCAACATCTACTACCGCAGCGCGTCGAGCTGGAAGGCGCAGGTGGATAAGGAGGCGATCGTCTACTACGACGACGACGCGTCGGGCGCGCCGGGCAACGGCGCGCCGTTCAAGGGCGAGCTGCGCTCGCACTTGGTCGGTGACGCAACGGGTGAGGGCGCGGTCGTGCCGCTGTTCGACTCGATGAAGGTCGGTAAGCAGAAGCGCGCGCCGTTCTCGAGCTTCGTCAAGCTCGCGAGCGGCTGGCATTACCAGGAGATCGCGAGCGGCGCCGACGTCGCCATCCGGCCGCTTAACCCGGAATACGTCAAGACTGGCAGCGTCAAGCTCGCGTGGAAGGGCGCGAAGGCCGCGCGGCCCGACCAGCTGGTCATCCAAGGCAAGGGCGACTACCAGGGCGCGATCTTCGACATCGCGAGCGGCAAGCCCGTCGAGGTGCCAGCCGGTGAGTATGAGGTGATCTGGGGCAGGATCGTCAACGGCAAGGGGGCGCGCTTGCAGGCCGCGCAGCTCTATCCGAGCAGCGACAGCGAGGCGTTCTTGGTCAAGCCAGGTGAGACCTTCACGTTGCCGATGGGCGAGCCGTTCGTGCTCGACTTCGAGCGCCAGGGTGACAAGGAGGCGTCGATCGACGCGCTGTCGATCTGCGTCAAGGAGGCGAGCGGCTGCCGAATCCTCGGGATCCACGGCACCTCGCTCGGCTGCGACGTTCTCGCGTCGAAGACCGGCAGCGCGAAGGGGGCCAAGAACGTCGGCGCCTTCCAGCCCTTCGCCAACGACCAATTGATCGTCAAGGCCACCCAGCACTACCGGAATCTCGGCTTTCTGGTCGCTTGCGTGCCGATGCCCAAGGGGTACCGCGAGGGTGAGTTGGTCCTGAAGGTGGGCCTGCCGCAGGCCGGGATGAAGCTCGGCCTCGCCGTCAAGAAGGGCAAACACAAGCTGTTCGGCAAGCTCGGGACAGTCTGGAAGTAGCGTCTGCGCCCGCTGCGGCTACACTCCGCGGCGACATGCTGGACATCAAGGTGCTGCGCGAACGCCCTGACGCTGCAAAGGCGGGGGCCGTCAAGAAACATATGCCTGAGCGGGCCGACGCCGTCGACCGCGCGCTCGCGATCGACGCGGAGCTGCGGGCGATGACGCCGCGCCTCGACGGGATGCGCAGCGAGCAGAAGGCTGGGGGCAAGCAGCTCGGCAAGCTCAGCCCAGACGAGCGGGAGGCGTTCCTCGCCAAGCAAAAGGAGCTTAAGGCGCAACTCCAGGTCCTCGAAGAGGAGGAGAAGTCGCTCCGGAGCCAGCTGTATGAGCAGCTGTCGTTGGTGCCGAACATCCCCGATGACGAAGTGCCAGACGGCAAGGACGACGCCGAGAACGACGAGGTGCGCAGGATCGGCGAGGTCCGCGCGTTCGACTTTGAGCCGCGCGCGCACTACGAGATCGGCGAGGCGCAGGGTTGGCTAGACTTCGCGCGCGCCGCCGAGATCTCTGGGTCGCGCAACTACGTGTTGTTCGGCGACCTCGCGTTGTTGCACGACGCCGTGTTGCGCTACGCCGTCGAGCTGCTCGTGGACCGCGGGTTCACGCCGGTGGACCCGCCGATGTTGGTCCGCGATGGGGCGATGTTCGGGACGGGGTTCTTCCCGGGCGGCGAGGAGCAGACCTACCGCTGTGAGAAGGACGGCCTCAACCTCATCGGCACCAGCGAGGTGCCGGTGACTTCGCTGCACGGCGGGGAGATCCTCAGCGAGAAGGACCTGCCCAAGATGTACGTCGCGCGTTCGGCCTGCTTCCGCCGCGAAGCAGGCACCTACGGCAAAGACACCCGGGGCTTATATCGCGTCCACCAGTTCCAGAAGGTGGAGCAGGTCATCGTCGATGTGGCTGACCGAGAGCGCTCGCTCGCGCATCACCAGTCAATCGTGCAGAACGCTGAGGACATGCTGCAAGCCTTCGGCTTGCCCTACCGGGTGGTCAACGTGTGCGGCGGCGACCTCGGCGTCCCCCAAGCGATGAAGTACGACATCGAGACCTGGATGCCTTCCCGTGAGAGCTACGGCGAGACCCACTCGGCGTCGCGCTTCTACGATTATCAGGCGCGGCGCCTGAACCTCCGGTACCGACCCGAGAAGGGTAAGCCGCTGTTCTGCCACACGCTGAACAACACGGTCGCGGCCAGCCCGCGCATCTTGATCCCGCTGATCGAGAACCACCAGAACGCCGACGGCACCGTCACGCTGCCAGAGGTGCTGCGGCCGTTCTTCGGCGGTCGCGAGGTGATCGGCGCGCCGGTGTTCTGAGCGCTGTGGCGTCGAGCGGGTGAGCTACTGGCCGCCGAACAGGCTGCCGCCGCTGTTGCCGCCGAAGAACTGGGCGAAGTTGAACCCCGGGGGTAGCTGCGTCGGGATCTGGCCGCCGCCTGGTAGCATGCCGCCGCGGCCGCCGCCGCCACCGCCGCCGCCTGGTCCCTTGCCGCCCGCGTTCGGTCTGCCTGTGCCTTTCCCGCCCGCGCTAGGCCTGCCGTCGCCCTTGCCGCCGCCCTCACCCTTGCCGGCCATGGCCAACATGGCGTCTCGGCCGCCTGGACCACCTGGGCCAGCCGGGCCAGCCGGACCCTCGGAGCCTCCGCCGGCTTCTTCGGGCGGCGGCGGCGGCAGCACGGGGATCCGCGCGTTCTCAGCCTGGAGGATGTTTTCCAGCCGCTTAGGCAGCACGAAGTGGCGCACGTATGTCTTCTCGGCGCTCTCGAAGTCGTCGATCTCGATGTCGCTGACGACGTTGCGGCTGCTCCTGCGACGCTCGATGGTGAATTCGATCTTGAAGCGCTTGGGCAGCCGATCTTCTTGCGAGCTGTCCCATTCGAACAGCTCCTCGGCTTCCCAGCCGAGCGTCTCGTAGTAGCGGACGCGGAACGATTTGACGCGGTCGTGGACCAGCTGGAAGGTGCCCTCTTCTCCCTGCGTCAGCAGGTCGTCGTCGATCATCGGGTCTTCTCGTCGCCAGAGCTCGAAGACCTCGCGGAAGCGCGGGTTTGGCTTGAACAAGTAGCCGACCTCGCAGAGCGTCGTCTTGTGCGCGTTGTTGTCTAGGTCGATCACGGTGCCGACCGAGTCCGTCGTAGTCAGGAAGTTGATCCTGTCGGCGTCGCGGCCGTTGACGTCTGCCTGCACGCCGCGGAATACGGCGTTGTTCCGCACGTTGTAGGTCCACAGGCCGCGCAGGTCGCGTTCGATCATGTTGAGGATTCGTGGGCCCGCCTCGCTCGATTCGGCGAGGTCGTCGACGACATCGCGCGCGTTGAGCATGACGTGGAAGGTCGTGCCGACCGTGAGCATCACCGTCGCGGTGATGCCGATCGCGAGCAGAACCTCGATCAGCGTGAAGCCGGCAGCGCCCGCGCGTTCGTTCTTTTCGGTCATCGTCATGATCATCCTCCGTCACCACCACCGGCTTGACCTCCGAACGCTGGCCCGCCCCCGGTGGGGTCTCCGAGGTTGCCGGAGGCCTCTTGAAGCGCGCTAGCGTCCTCGGGCGTCAGCCCGGAGATCGCGAGGGTGGAGACCCGGGTCTTGATCAGCAGGATCTCCTGCTGGCCTTCGAAGTCCGGGTCGAACTTAGGAAAGTATACCAGTACCGCGCACTCTTCGAAGTCGTCGGGGTTCGGCGGCGTCTCTGCCAGCCGGTCGTTGATGTCGTCAAGCTGCTGGTCTTCGTATTCCTGAGCCGTCAGGCCGCGCTCTTGCGCCCGGCGCATATCTTCTCGGTTGCGGTCCCACTCGACCCGCTCTTGCGCTGCGCTGTCGTCGCCAGCGGCCTCGTTGGCGACCTCGCCCTCGGCGTTGGCGACCGCGGTCTCCCCTAGTGCGATCTTGTAGGAGAAGCCGCTGTACTTATCGATCGGGACCAAGGTGCCTGATTCGGGCGCCACTTCGTGCGCGCCGGCCTGCAAGGTCGAGAGCTTCTCCTCAGCGATTTCGCGGGCGAGGCGCCAGTTGCGCGCTCGCGTGGCGTCGACCAACGCGTCGCTTCGAATCCCGATGAACGTGATCGTCACCAGCGCGACGATCAACATCGCGACGAGCGCTTCGATCAGCAGCATGCCGCCTTCGTCGCTGCGACCTTGGGGGTGGTCGATCATTGGAAGGCGCCCTCGGTGACGCGCTCGGGGCGGAGCAGCTCGCCGGTCTCTGAGTCTTGCGTATTGACCTTGCCGGTCAAGCCTCGGATGGAGAGCGACCAGACGAAGTCCGGGTCGCTCTGGAGAGTAAGCGCGACGACTTGGTCAGCCGTGAAGCCGTACTCGTCGTAAGAGACTCGGTAGAGCCCCTTCTCGACCAGGCCGGTCGCGGCGTTGCCAGCGCCCGCGAAGGCGACGTCGGTGTCTAGCTCGATCCAGTCCTTGTTGGCGTCCGGGACCTCGTCGTCTTGGTAGACGATCTGGTCCGTGGTCAGGCGCTCTTCTGGCGGCCAGATCAGTCGGTAGCGACCTTTGTCGAGGTCGAACTCCATCTCCATGCGCTTGGCTTGGATCCTGGCCTCAGAGCGGATCGTCTGGAGCCAGCTGACGATCTTCTTACCTGAACCTTCGAGCCGCGCCGACGGGACCAGCCCGTAAAGGTTGGGGGCGACGATCGCCAAGCCTAGCGCGGCTAAGGCGATCGCGACCATGAGCTCGAGCAGGGTGAAGCCTGCTTCACCGCGGCGCATCCGCGCGGTCACGCTCGGCGCGCGCTGCGCCGTGTTCTGCGGCGCGTCTCGCACGTACTAGTTTTCCTCGCGATTCGTCTTGTTCGAGATGTCGTCCTCGGTCTCCGGTTGCTGGTCCGGACCGCAGCTGATCACCTCGAAATCGCGCGGCGTGTCGCCGGGCAGGAGCTCGTAAGGCGTCCCCCATGGATCGTCGCCCACGGGCTCGAGTTCGCTGCGGCCTTTCTCGTCCTTTTCCCAGAGCTCATCGAGCGTCTCGGGGAGCACGCCGTTCTTGCTGTAGTAGGACCGGATCGAGTCGGCGAGCATCGTGCAGTTCATCTTCGCCGTGGTCTCTCGGGCTTCGTCGCTGGCGCCCATCACGTTCCGGGCGACGAGCGTCGCGAGCAGGCCGAGGATCACGATGACGACCATGATCTCGACGAGGGTGAAGCCGCGCTCGGACGGGCGGGCGGGGACGGAGCGTTTGGTTTGGGTCTTGGCGTTCATGTTATTCGAGCCGAGATTCTAGCAGTTGTGCTGCCGATTCCCGCCTTGGGACGGTGTTAAGGCTTGGTTCTTCCCTGGAATCCGGTCGCTGGGGACCGTCAGCGGATCCATCGGCAAGAACCTCGCTGGACTTGCAGGGTTATCTCTGCCAGCGCGGTGCTACCGACGCGTCCGCCGACCGCGCGTCGGTCTCCGCGCGGGTCCCAGGAGCCCTTGTCGACGCCGGTCTGGCGCTGGCCGTCGAGCAGCGCGGCCTTAAGCGGCCGCTCCCACGCGGTCCAGGCTTCGCCGCCGCGTCGATAGAGCGCCATCGTCGTCCAGAACCAGCGGAACAGATCGACGCCGTCTCCGCTGGCGGACCAGGAGGGCTTCGTGCGCGCCAGCAACTCAGCGGCCTGGTCGAGCACCGGCGCAGCTTCGGGGCGCTGCCCGAGCAGCATGCGGACGGTAAGCCCGGCTCCGGTCATCGACGCGGTCAGCCTCTGCGTCGCAAGACCGGGACGGGCGTAGCCGTGTCGCCCGTTCGCTGGGTCTGTGATCGCGTCGAAAGACGCGGTCACTGCGTCGAGCGGGGAGTCGCCGACCTGAAGATCAAAGGCGGCGCCTGAGCAGAAGGCCAGCACGGACCATGTCGTGACGAACAGGTCGGCCGCTGCGTCCTCGTCGCCTCGTGGCGCTTGGTGCCGCCAGACCTCACCGGGTCGGCGGCGCGACTCTAGGAAGTTGAGCGCGCGCTGCGACGCCCGTTTCGGGATGTAGAGCGCGGACATCCCCGCCGCCTCACACAGCGCCCAGGTCGCGATCGCGTGGTCTCGCAGGCCCTCGCGCCCCGCTGCTGCGCCGATCTTCCCGCTCGATTGTTCTTGTTGCTTGAGCAGCCACCGGACCGCGTGCTTCACCGTGTCGCGGTGTGGGCCAACCCGGAGCGTGTTCGTGTCGCCTAAGAAAGCGAGCAGCGCCAGGCTGGTGACGTAGATGGCGTCCTCGGCTGGCGCTGCGGGGGCGTCGCTGTTGGGCGCCGCGCCGTCATCCGTCGTGCCGTCATCCGTCTTGCCGTCGTGGAGCCAGCTGCCGTCGGGGCGCTGCTGCGCTGCGAGCCATTCGAGGCCGCTGGGCTGGCTTACGACCGCCAGCGCGTCGGCGCCTGAGGCGCGCTCGACTTGAGCTTGGGAGGTCAGCATGCAGCTGATGACGGCCCCGGCGATCGCGGTTCGAAGCGTGAACGTTCTCATTTTATGGCGAGCACCTGGACAGAGCTTAACGGGTGGCAGCCTGGGCGGTTCATCGTGCGCCTGAAGTCTAAATGGTGGCGTGGCAATGTGGGCGCGCGCCAGCGATGATCGGCGCTATGCGCATGACCCCATGGCTCACCGCGGCGCTGCTGGCCGCTTGTCCCTTGTCCGCACAGAAGGTCTTGACGCCCGAGGTCCTCAACACGCTCGGTCGCGTTGGGAGCTTGACGTTGGCGCCGGACGGCAAGCACCTGCTCTTTACGGTCAGCACTCCTGACCTTGAAGCGAACCAGGGATCGACCGAGCTGTTCTTGCTCAACGTCACCGAGGCGGGCAAAGCGCCGGCGAAGGTCGGCCGCGGACGGTCACCGTATTGGCTCCGCGGCGGCGTCGAGTTCGCTTGGATCGACGAGGACGGGATCAAGGTGCGTCACCTCTACGAGGACGGTCCTGACCGCACGATCACGCTCGATGGACCGGTCTCTAATCTGCACTTTGCCCCGACCAGCGACCGGTTCTCGTTCACGCGCGGCGTCAAGCTCGACGAGGTGGTCACCGACCGTTACGCCGACCTGCCCGAGGCCAACGCGCGCGCCTACGACGACCTCTTGATCCGTCACTGGGACCATTGGTACGACGGCACCTACAGCCACCTGTTCGTGCAGGCCGCGGACGCGTCGGCGCCGCTCGATCTGATGACCAAGGAGAAGGTCCACACTCCGCTGCAGCCGTTTGGCGGCGCCGAGCAGATCGCGTGGTCTCCTGACGGCAAGGAGCTGTGTTACACCGCCCGGCGCGTGCCCGATCCCGAGGCGAGCACCGACTCGAGCCTCTGGGTGGTTTCGGCCAGCGGTGGCGCGCACAAGAACATCACCGAGGGCATGCCCGGCTATGACCAGGAGCCGCGTTATTCGCCCGACGGGCGCTGGATCGCGTTCTCGAGCATGGAGCGCGCGGGCTTTGAGGCTGATCGGGTTCGGATCGTGATCCATGACCGCCGCACCGGTCGCAACGCCGAGCTGCTCCCGGACTTCGACGCCTCGCCGCACGACGTGACCTGGTCGGCCGACAGCACGCGGCTGTTCTTTACCGTCGACGAGCGGGGGAGCACGCAGATCTATTCGACGTCCCTTGAAGGAGCGGAGGCGGCCGCGGTGACCCAGGGCCGTCACCGGCTCTACGGGATCCAGCTGTCGCCGGATGCGCAGACGATTTACTGCATGCGCACGACCACGGAGCGCGCCGCCGAGGTCGTAAAGGTCGACGTAGCGTCTGGCGCGATCAGCGCGGTCACCGACGTCAACGGCGCTGCGTATGCAGGGATGGACTTGCCGCAGGTCGACGCAGAGTGGTTCGAGGCGACCGATGGTAAGAAGATCCACGCCTGGGTCGTCAAGCCGCCGAACTTCGACCCGAAGAAGAAGTACCCGATGCTGCTCTATTGCCAGGGTGGCCCTCAGTCGATGGTCGGCCAGTGGTTCAGCTATCGCTGGAACTTCCACTTGATGGCGGCTCAGGGCTACGTGGTCGCGGCCGTCAACCGGCGCGGTTTGCCCGGCTTTGGGCAGGCTTGGAATGACGAGATCAGCAAAGACTGGGGCGGCCAAGCGATGGCGGACTTGTTGACCGTCTGCGACGCGGTAAAGGCTCGCGACTACGTCGACGAGGCGCGCGTCGGCGCCGTGGGCGCGTCGTTTGGCGGTTACTCGGTCTACTGGCTGATGGGCAACGGCGGCGATCGGTTCGCGTGCATGATCTCACATTGTGGCGTGTTCAACCTGGAGTCGATGTATCTCGCGACCGAGGAACTGTTCTTCGTCAACTGGGACCTCGGCGGACCGTACTGGATCTCGCCCCAGGTCGCCGAGCTCTACCGCAAGTTCTCGCCGCATCGTTACGTCCAGAACTGGCAGACGCCGCTGTTGGTGATCCACGGCGAGCGCGATTATCGCGTTCCGTATGATCAAGGTCTGCAGGCCTTCACGGCCGCGCAGATCCAGGGGGTGCCGTCCCGTATTTTGGTCTTTCCTGACGAGGGGCACTGGGTGCTGCAGCCGCAGAACGGGGTCCTGTGGCAGCGAGAGTTCTTCGGATGGCTCGATCGCTGGTGCAAGGCCAAATGAGCGGGCGCGGAGTCTCTTTCGCGGCGCTCTTGGCCCTCTTGGCCTCGTGTGCCGCGCCGCCCGTGTGGCGAGGTGACCTCGACGCCGGGCTGCGCTCCGGCCGGGAGGTCGTCGTGTTCTTCACGATGCCCGGCCGAGAGATGAGCGACCGTATGCAGGCGCGTATCGAGGCTCCGGTCATCATGGACGCGCTCGCGCGAGGGCGCTTCTCCGCGGTGATCGTCGACGGCGTGGCGCGCCGCCGGCTCTACGGGGCCTGGATCGGTGGGGGAGAGGGCATGGGGATCGCCGTCCTCGGTGCCGACGGCACCGTTTATTGTGCGCGACCCGGGCCGCAAGACCCCGAGCAACTCGCCGCTCTGCTCGACCTCTGTGCCGCCGAGCGTTCGACGTTGCGCGCGCTCCGCGAGCGGCAGGCGGCGGCGCCTGCCGACCCGCTGTTGCAGCATGAACTCGGCTGTCTCTACCTGAAGCTGGGTTGCCGTGTGCACAGCGAGCCGCTCTTGCTAGACGCCGCGACCGCTGGCGTCGCCGAGGCCCGGCACAGGCTGGCGCGCCTATACGCGCTCGACGGAGACATCATCTCGGCGCGTCGCTGGCTCGGCGCTGCGCCGCGCACCCCGGCGGCGATGGCGACCGAGGGCTATGTGCTCTTCAAGGAGCGGCGCCACGCAGACGCCGTCGCGGTGTTCCGTGAGGCGCTCGCCGCTGGTGTGCTCGACGACGAGCGTCAACGCGCCCAGCTCTACCTCGGCAAGTCGCTGCACGAGGGCCGGCAAGACGACCTCGCGGTGCCGATCCTCGAAGCGCTCGCGCATAACGCCAAGGGGACCGTCTTCGAAGCGGCGGCGCGGCACACGCTCGGGCACATCTACAACCCGACCCACGACCACTGAGCGGCTGTGACGCGCTCTTAGTTACCGCGGCCGCCGTTACCGCGGCCGCCGTTGCCGCGGCCGCCGTTGCCTCGACCGCCGGTATTGCCGCGGCCAGTGTTGCCTGAGCCGGTGTTGCCCCTGCCGGTGTTGCCCGCGCCGTTGTTGCCGCGGCCGGTGTTGCCGTCGTTGTTGCCCCGATTGCCGCGGCGGCCGCCCAGCTGCTTGTTGCCGCGCTCGGGGAACTGCATGTCCGCGAGCATCTCTTGCTCCTTCTCGAGGAGCTTCTGCTCCTGTTTGGCGAGCGCCTCTAGTTCGCGCCGCGCCTTGTTTTGCTTGGCCTTGTCGTTGCCGGCCTTCGCCTGGTCTTCTTCGGCCGCGTCCTGCTCCTTGATCAGCTTCTCGAGGTCGATGACGAGCTTGCCGTATTTCTTGGCGAAGCTCGGCAGCGTCGGTTTGAACGCCGCCTTGGAAGCGCGGTCGAGCAGGCCTTCGAGCGCGGTCGGGTTCGGTTTGAGCCCGGTCATCGAGACCGGCCGCAGCTCCCGGCCCGACTTGTCGAAGGCCACGAACAGCGGCGTCTTCTTGCCGTAGCGCTCTTTGAGCGCCGTCTCTTTGCTGATGTCGATCATCCCGCAGTGAAAGAGCCTGAGCTTGATCCCTAGCTCGTCGCCCTTGATGTCTGAGCGGAACACGAGGGACTCGAAGGTGCGGACCGGCCGCTGCTCGAGCTCGCCGTCATGGAGATACAGGACGGAGACCTGGTCGGCCGCGGCTGCGGCGCGCACCATCTCGATCGTGTTGAGGTCGGCGACCTTCTCGCCATCGGTCGCTGGGCCGTCGACTTCTTTGAAGTAAACGGCGACGCGGTTGGTGATTTCTTCAGGGCGGCGCCACTGGTTGCGGCCGCCGCCGCGACCGCCGCGGCGCTGGGCGTCGACGGTGTCGGTGGCCAGGATGGCGAGGGCGATGGTCGCCAGGAGGGTGTGGGTGCGCATGTTTGGAAGGTTCACGTGGTCTGGGTCTGATACGGACACGTTGTTCAGGATGTCACAGCGGGGACAGGTATCTCGTGCATCACGTTGGTATCAGACGCCTGGGAATTGGCCTTGGCAACGCGCAAACTAGCTACATGACGAAAGCGCTCCGATTTGCCGCTCTCTTGGTCGCCCTACCGGTCGCGGCCGCTTGCCAGGAACCCGCGAAGAAATGGCCGGACGGAAAGTGTTATGTCGGCGTGGGTGAGCGCCTCTACGAGTGGGACGCGCGGTGGGGGCGGCCGCTGCAAGCCGCGTCTCTGGGAGAAGAGGGCGACGGCACGGTGGAGCTGGGCAACACGCACGGCGGCATGGTCGTGTCCAAAGCTGGCAACATCTTGGTGAACACGGATAAGGACCACGCGGTCGTCGTGTTTCGGCCTGACGGTACGGTCGCTGGTCGCTGGGGAGCGGAGTTTCGCGGCGGCTTGCACGGGATGTGTCATCGAGTCGAAGACGGGCAGGAGGTGCTCTATCTCGCGCACACCCGCCGCCATGAGGTCATCAAGGCGACCATCGACGGCAAGGTGCTCTGGACCATCGGCTGGCCGGAGGCTTCGGGCATCTACCAGAACGCTGGCCAATACGCGCCGACGGCGGTCGCGGTCGCGCCAGACGGGCGGATCTATGTCGGTGACGGCTACGGCAAGTCCTGGGTTCATTGCTACGACAAGGATCGCAAGTACATGAAATCGTTCGGCGGCCCTGGCACGGCCCCGGGCAAGATGCGGACGCCGCACGGTCTCTGGATGGATACGCGCGGCGATGCGCCGCTCTTGCTCGTCTGTGATCGAGAGAACCACCGGCTACAGTGGTTCTCGCTGGATGGTGAGTTCGTGCGGCTGATGGACCAAGACCTGCGCCGCCCGTGCAATGTTTGGCCGATGGGAGACGGCGGTTTCGTCGTCGCAGACTTAGTCGGGCGTATCACCTTCTTGGACGAGGAGGACATGGTCTACGGTCACATTGGCGATAACCCGGATCCGAAGCTTCGCGGTCGCAACGGCATCCCCCGCGTTAAGTGGAAGGACGGTGAGTTTTTGTCGCCGCATTCGGTCTGCGTCGACGCGACAGGCCACGTCTACGTGATGGACTGGAACTCGCTCGGTCGCATCACGCGGTTGGCCCCGCGGAAGCTGACCGGCGGAGTTGGCCAGCGCCCAAGACGTGGTCAATAGGGTTGCGTGACGCGCGGTGACGCGCGGTGACGCGCAGGCACGTTCAGGCCGGCGTGTAGCCTTTGGAGCAGGCGTTAGCGCGCGTCGAGGCCGCGTGCGAGGAGCCGTGGCGTGGTCGATGCTTCGACGGCGTCGCCGTCGAAGCGGAGGTCTCCGTGTCGGCCCGTTGTCCAGACCTCGGCGCCGAAGCGGCGAGCGATCGCCCCGATCGCCGTGTCGCCGTCTGCGCTCGCTGCGGACGCAAGGCACGCGCGGGGCCTGACCGATGCGAGCAAGTGTGGGGCGTTGTGGTTGGGGCGGCCGTGATGCGGAAGTAGCAGGACGTCGGCGGTCGTGGCCACGCCGCTCGCGATCGCGGCCGCGATACCGAGCTCCTGCGCATCGCCGCACAGTAGGACTTCTGCGCCCGCGACGTTCGCCCGGACCCACAGGCTCCGGTCGTTGTCGTTGGCGCCCTTAGGTACTTTCGGCGCGTGGATGGAGAGCGTTTCCGCGTAGAGCGCTTCGCCTGGGCGCAGTAGCCGGATTCGATCGACGTGCGCTTCGAGCAGCGCGTGTACGGGCGTCTTCGCCATCGCCGCGGGCATCACTGCTTGCATGACCCGGACCTTGTCTAAGAGCGGAGCTAAGCCGTTGCTGTGGTCTACGTCGTTGTGCGTGACGACCAGCAGCTCTAGTTCTCGTTGCGTCAGCGCCGGCTCGATGACACGGGCTGCTCGCCCGCCGCCTTGTAGGCTACCGCAGTCGATCAGGGTCTGGGCACCGTGGCTTGTTGTGATGAGCGCGGCTTGTCCGTGACCGACCGCGAAGACCGTGAGCGAAGGTCGCGTGGCGCGATGCACCGGTAGGAACCAGCACGCCGATACGAGCAGCGCGCCGCCGACTACGGAACTGCGTCGCGGCCGTGAGATCACCCAAGCGGTCGCGGCAGCGCCGGCGACGCAGACCACCCACGTTGGCGGGATGTGTCGCGCGGGGACTGGCGTGCAGGGCAGCGCGTCGGCGGCGTAAACGATGCCGGCATAGGTCGCCGAAAGGAGCTGAAGCACCGGCGCGATCAGGTCGGCCAGCGGCGCTGCGAATGCCGCGAGGCTCGCCGCGACGAGCGCTAGCAGCAGCAGCGCCGCGACGAGCGGCGCGCACAACGGCGTCAGCAGGATCGTCGTCGGTGCCAGCTGTCCGAAGAACCAGAGGGTTAGGGGAGTCGTCAACAACGTCGCCCAGAACGACGCGCGCAATGTTTGGCTAAGCCATGTCCGCGAGCTGGACTGCCGTTGTCGGTGAGCCGCGATCCCGAGCCCGATCACCGCAGCGTAGCTGAGCAGGAAGCTCGGGCCGGTCAGCGCCGCCGGAGTGAGCGCGGCGGTGACCAGGGCAGGCGCGAGTAGACCGTTGACGACGCCGAAGGGTCTGCCGGTGCGCGCTGCCGTCGCGGCGAGTAAGAACGCGACCACCGCGCGTACAACCGGAGGCTCAGCGCCAGCGACGCAGCCATAGACGACCAATACGCTCAAAACGACGCTTAGGCGCGTGCGGCTCGCGCCAAGCTGTCGCCCGCGGCTGGTGAGGCCGAGTAAGAACGCCAGCATCGCGGCGTGCGCTCCGCTGACAGCCAGCAGGTGGCTGAGTCCGGTCGCGCGGTGGGCCTGCGTCAGCTTGAAGTCCGGACGCGTGGCCCGACCTAACACGAGCGTCGCGAGCATCGCGCCGTGCTCCCCTGGCACTAGGGACAGCAGCGAGCGCTCGATCGCGCGCCGCAGCAGCGCGCATGCTCGCATGAAGCCCCAGGGGCCTGGGGTGACTTCGACCGTCGCTGCGGCCGCGGTGAGCGGCGCTCGCCAGCCGGGCGCTGCCGGCCGCCCGGCTAGCGCGAGTACGCTCAGGTGATCGCCGGGGACGGTGTCAAGCTCCGACGGGACGCGCAGTCGGAGGCCGCCCACGAACGTCACGTCAGTGTGACCGGTTAACGGTGCTCGCACGATGTCGGCGACGCGACCCTGGAGCCGCAGCGGCCCTGGGATGATGTCTGGCTGCGCTGGCTCTCTGCCGGGCATAGAGCAGAGGAGGACCGGTAAGGCCATCAGGCCGGCGCGTCGTCCTTGTCTTCGCGTAGCGACGCTGAGGCAGACGCCGAGCCCGGCCACGAGCGCCGCCGCCGGGAGGCATACGGTCGCAAGCGTAGCCGCGGGGATCGCCCACGCGACTGCGGCGGCCAGCCCGTGTTGACGGCCAGGATCCATGACTGCTCCGTGCTCCTCGTGGGTTAACGGTTACAGTCTTAAGCATGGTTTCGGCCCTCTATCCTGGCAGCTTTGATCCGGTAACCCTGGGTCACCTCGACCTAGTCGAGCGTGCGTTGCCGTTGTTCGAGCACGTGATCGTCGCGGTCGGCGTGAACACGCAGAAGAGCCCGATCTTCACGGCTGATGAGCGGGTCGAGATGCTGCGTGAAGCCCTGCCTGAGAGCGCCAAGCTTACGGTCGTGACGTTCACCGGCCTCGTCGTCGATTACTGCCGTGAGCACGGCGTCGGCGCGATTTTGCGAGGGCTGCGGACCGTCTCAGACTTCGACTCTGAGTATCAAATGGCCCTGACGAACCGGCATATGGAGCCGAAGATTGAGAGCGTCTTCATGATGCCGAGCCCTCAATTTAGCTACGTCTCGTCTTCGCTGATCCGCGAGATCGTGCGGTGCGGCGGCGATGTTCGTAGTTTCTTGCCCGAATCGGTCGAGCAGCGCCTGCGCGACCGCCTCTCGTGAACTTGAACATGACCCTAGAAACATTCCATACCGACGCCGCCCCTGCAGCGATCGGTCCGTACAGCCAAGCCGTCAAGGTCGGCGGCATGCTCTTTTGCTCTGGGCAGATCCCGCTCGATCCGAAGACCATGGAGATGGTCGGCAGCGACGCAGCGGCACAATGCGAGCAGGTCATGATGAACATCAAGAACCTGCTCGCGGCCGCGGGCGGCGGACTGGATAACGTCGCTCGCACGACGATCTTCCTGACCAGCATGTCCGACTTTGCCGCGGTCAACGAGGTCTACGCTAAGCACTTCGGTGATCACAAGCCGGCGCGGGCTTGCGTCGCAGTAAAGGAGCTGCCGAAGGCGGCCTTGGTCGAGATCGATTGTATCGCCGCGCTGTGACCGCGAGCGCTGCGCCGCCGGTTCGAAGCCTCAGGGTCGCGGCGGCGTGCTGCACGTTGTTGGTGCTGTTGTTGCCTACGTTGATGTCGCTCCGTGCGATCAGCGCGCCCGCTGCACCCGGCGAATTGGCGCGGCTGGAACGTGTCGTCGCTGGCGTTGCCTCTGGGGCCCAGGCTGAGACGGGGGGCGCCCGCTTGTTTCTCCGGGCTGCGGTCGCAGGCGAGCGTTGGCCCTCGGATGGTGCGGAGCAATACACGATCTTGGTGCGCGCTCGCGTCGCGCAGGTCCTCGGCGTCACGGCGCTCGCGCTGTTGACGTATCTCGCGGTAATGATGGCAAGCGGCCGCTTCCGGGCCGCGCTGGCGTGCGTGCTGTTCGCGTTATTGCCGCCTGTTGCGGGCGCGGGTTGGGTGATCCGAGCCGATACATTCGGGGCGTTGTTTGCGTTGTGCTCGGTGGTGCTGATGCAGGTCGCGTCGCTGTCCGCGCCTCGGGAGCGAGCGCGGCAGCCCGGTCGAGCGGCGTTGGTGTCAGGCGGCTTGTTGCTCTGCGCCGCCGTCGCGATTGCGGTCGCGTGCGACGCGCTACCTTCGCTCGACGAGTCGCTCCTGGTGCCCGTCGTGGTGCTCTCGATCGCGGCCGCTCAGCTGGCACTCCGCGGTCGTCGGGTGCTGTCGCGCCGTGGGTTCGTGCGGGTGCCGATCCAGGCGATCAATCGGCGTCTGATCCCGTGGACCGCGCTCGGGTTCTTGACGCCGGTGGTGGCGCTGGTGGTGCTCACGCGGAGCAATACCGCACCAATGGACGCGCTCGCCGCGCTCGCGCCGCAGAGCTCACTGCTGCCGGAGCAGATGTTCGGCTGGCTCGCGTTTAGCGCGCTGTTTGCTCTCGGAGGGCTCGTCTTGATCGTGCAGATCGGCCTGCGTCTCAGTCGCGGTGGTCGGATTTCGCCGGCGCTGATCTTGTTCGCGTATTGCGCGGTGTCGCTCTTAGCGTCTTTCTCTGACGGCGTTGCCCGCGACCCCCTGCCGTTGGTGCCCGCCGCGGCGGCGGTCGGCAGCGCCGGGATTCAGGCGCTTTTGGCGCCGCTGCGGCCGGTATTTCGTCGCCGCTGAGCTTCGCAGCTCAGCGGCGTCATCGGAGCGCGCGCTCGATGCTGTTCGTCAGCTCAACTCGGCCATCGTTGGTCCCCACGTGCAGGCCGAGCCCTGCGACCTTGCCGTCCTTGTCGATCACATGCACCACGGGGCCCTCAACGAACCAGCGCAGGGCGACATCGTTCTGCGCCCCCTTGCCGTCGCCGACGACGTCGAACGCGACGCCGAGCTCCTGCACGGCCTTTTTGATCTCGGCGGTGTCACGATCGAGGCATACGGCGAGCACCGACAGCTTTGGGTGCTTGCGCCGCAGCTCTTTGAGGGTCGCGATTAGGCGCGGCGTGTCGTAATCCGCAGCCGTCCAGAACGCGAGCACTACGGCCTCGCCGCGGTGCCCGGTCAGCGACCACGGCGCACCATCGATGGTCTTGGTGCTGAACTGGATCGCGTCGTCGCCGACTTTCATGCGGGTGGCGCGCAGCCGATCCTTGGCGACGGCTCCCCAGTAGGTACGCGGCAACTCCTTGGCGAGCGCCTCAAGCGCGTCGAAACCGGAGTTCTCGGGGAGGTCCTCACGGTCTCTAAAGGCGTCGGCTTGGTGCCAGCGCACGAGCGCTCGCTGCTCATCGTCTTGAGCGTCCGCTAGCGCCTTGGTGAAGATGGCCTCGCCGCGCTCGACCTCTCTCAAAACGGTCATGAGCAGGCGAGCCATCGCCATGCGATCGGCGAGCGGCGCGTCTTTGCTCGCGGCGTTGGCGACGAGGCTGTCGCGCAGCTCCTTCAAGCCGACGTGCTGCGCCATCGCCGCGGCGGTCACCAGGATCATCGCGGGCGCTTCGTTTTGGTCGATCTCGCTCAGCGCCTTTGCCGCGGCGTCGCGCTGGCCGCGGACCAGCTCGAGATCGGCGAGCATCAGTCGACCGTTCCAGCGGTCGTCGCCGCGCGCGCGCTGTTCGACGAACACGCGGAGCTCGTCGACGTGCCGGCTGAGCTGGCGGTCGAGGTCTTCTCGGCTAGGAGACTTCGAGGTCAGCTGCTGGGCTTCTGCGCGGAAGCGTTGTTCCAGCTCGGTGAGGGTGTCTTGGGCGCTCACCACTTGGAACAGGCACGTGATGGCGAGGATGGCCGCGATTCGGGTCATGCCCAGGAGCATAGCGATTTCCGTGCCACATTGATCTCCGCGCGCGAGCAGCGGC
>Ga0163179_10000512_pt1 | contig 27848 bp, 10 predicted proteins | sample AtlANTMetagenome_FD_109643 | JGI IMG/M metagenome (GOLD analysis project Ga0163179, IMG submission 109643) | Marine eukaryotic phytoplankton communities from the Atlantic Ocean - Atlantic ANT 2 Metagenome | ecosystem: Environmental > Aquatic > Marine > Oceanic | place: North Atlantic Ocean...
ACTAACTTGATCCCATCCACCCATTTCGTCTTCAAGTTCGAATAGTTCACATTTTAATTCATAAACATAATTTTTTCCTAACTGATAGAAAGGATTTTCATGTTCTACAAATTTAATTTCAAATAATCTCTTACCTAATGGGAAATAAATTAAATCACCTTCACGAGGTCTAGATGTAACTTCGACTTCACTATCAGGTAAACCTTCTAAAAATGGTGAAATAAAATCTTCAAATCTTTCTTTTGATATTGTTACTATTAATTCATCCTTTAAACTCATACCAAATTTAGTCATTATATCACCAGCACCACTATAACCCTCATATGTATTAACATATGCTTCTATAGCAAAATTATCAGTAAAAGTAGAAGATTCTAATTCAGTAAATAAACTATCCTTTTTAACAATTCTTCTAGGTAAATACATTACCTCGACACCAAAAATTGACAATTGCTCATTTATCAAATCTTGAACAAGTCTTTGCTCACTTTGAGAACCTTGGAGAAAAAAGGGATTTAATGCCATTATCCTATCATATCTAATGGTGGTAATTCATATTCATTATTTAATTTATCTCTAATAAATTCTATTTCTCTTTCTGCATCTTCATACATTTCTCTAGCATTAAATTCAATACCACCTGGAAGTTTTACACCTTTAAATTTAAGTAAATTTTGTGCCCATTGTCTTTTAATCAACCCAGTTAAATATGGTTTTATAAAACTATCATTATAAACATCAGTAAATGTATTAGGATCTAAAATTCTCCAACAATCAAGAACTATAAAATCATCTACAGTTTGAGCACTCCAATCTATATCCATATACAATCTATCTTGCCTTTTATTAAATCTTATTTGCTTATCTGTAGTTAATAACATATCAATATCTTCAAGATAAGATTTAGTCATAGAATATTGCATTAAATTAATCGAATTAAAATAATACAAATCATTTAAAAATAATTGATATTTGATACTAAACATGCTACCTGAAATTGAGCTAGTATCAAATTTAAATACCTTTTCTACACCAATTATAGAATCTGGAACTTGTAAAAAATTTGAATTCTCATACCAATTAGAAGTAACAGTTCCCATTCCACTAACATTTGTAGAATTTGCTGTTGTAGTTACAATACCTACACCAGATGTACCTGATGCTTTTCCTCTATCAATATCATCTTGACTAATCTTATATTTAAGATACATTCTTTCAACACCATCAAAATGACGTTCATTAAATAATTGAAACGCATCATCGACTAAATCATCTATTTGATCATCATCTACATTTATTTCTAATACAGGAGCACCAAGTCTTCTTAAACAATAATCCACTAATGATTGTCTACTATTTGGTTTTGCCATCAGAATGATCCCCCATCTATTTGTGCAATGTCACCATAATATGTAACAATACCAGATTTTGCTGTAATAATTCCAGAAGAAATTTGTACATTAGTAAGTGTACTTATTCCAGTTACATTTAAATTCGGAAGTGTACCAACACCAGTAACGGTTACACCAGTCAAAAATGAACCATCTCCACGATAAGATGCTGCAGTTATAATACCAGAAACATTTAATGAAGAAGTAGTAGTGATACCAAGAGTAGTAATACCAGATACAACTAAAGAATCAGTTACTACATTTGTAGTACTAATACCACCACTTACACTAGTTGCAAGAACTTTTATAGCATCTGTTTGTCCTACTCTTACTTTAATATCAGCCATTATCTAGTTACCCCTTCCCTAACAAGAACAGATCCCTCAACAACTCTATCTTTAACACCAGATGAAGTCTTAGTAAGTAAAATGTCATAAAGATATCTACCAGACTTTAAACTATTTGTCTGAGTTGGTGTTAATGATATCTGCACTTTTCCATTTGCAGCATCAACAATTGCTGCAGTAAAATCAGTTTTTGAATTACTTCCAGCATGTTTTCTAATTTGTGCATCTACAGTAAAACCAACCAATGATTTAGGTCCAGAATCATCAGATGCTACCAAATCGAATATTTGACTAAATGTGGCTCCTGCGTTAAGTACAAGATTAGATACATATACCGCTGCCATCTATCTTAATAATAAGTTCTCTTAGTATTTATGACTTGTTTATACCACTAACTAGATATTTTAGAGCATCTTTAATTTCATCAATATCTTTTCGGATATCACTTAATTCTCTATCTCTTTTTTCTCTAGATTTTAATGATTTAAGATATTGGTCATATCCAATATCATCACAATTGAGTATTGCTCCAGTATTTTCATCTCTATATAGGTTTGAATGCCCTTCAACTTTAATCATCTTACTGCAATAGTTCGAAGTTGTCTTATTCTTGGAGATTCTGCCTGATTAGTTCCAGACATTACTATTTTAATAGTATATCCTATAAATTCTGGTAAATTATCAGCAGTGTATTGATACTCTTTATATTCATTTTTCAGACTAGGAGTAACAATAGAATCAGATCTACCATCATTTTTAATTTCATCTACAACAATATCCCCAAATCCATCTTCATCATTATCAATAAGATTTTTATATCCTGGGAATAATTGGAATGTTTCTTCAATCTCACTAGAATCAGTTTTAATTAAATTATAAAGAACTCTAATATCAGAACTAGAATGTCTGTAAGCATTTAATAAAACTCTTAAAGAAGTTCCTGGTTTTTTCAACCTAACAGTATTTGAAACATATACTGCTGCATGAGGATCATCTAAAATAGAATTTACTCGACCATCAATATCATAATTATCAATTCCTACTGGATTATTCAATCTACTATTTACAAATTCAATTTCTGATGTATTCCACCATATTATTGGAGAAATATTTTTATCAGATGTTGATAATGTTAAAGCAGCAGTAAATGACTTATTTCTAGGTAGATTTGTTAAATACTGATTTTCATTAGTTTTAGAAGCAACAACACGTACACTATCCAATTCATTATAAGAATTTATTTGTATTGGTTCATATCCATTATCATCAAATGAAGGTTCTAACCCAGATACACTAGTACCAGTAACAGTTCTTATACTACCACTAATGTTAGTAGTAGCACCATTTACTCCTGTAGGTGTATCTACATCAAATCTTGGAACTAATGCACTATAGAGAATATTTTTTGATGCTTTAACATTTGAACCACCAACTTCAGAATTATTCTTAAATGATAATTGTGGTATATTTGTGGTGTCAATATTCCTACTAAGTCCATTTTTCTCTCTATTGAATGAAACATAATAATTATCCAAATCATCATTATTGATTGTTAAATTGTCAATCTCAAATCTTCTCAAAGAAACACCACCAACTTCATGCTTCTTAACTACAATCCCTTCAGGATGTTGTATAGCAATTGTACCATCAACACCTCTCTTATTTCCACTAACATTTGCTATATTCAATACACCATTACCAACATCTTGGTATCCAATAATTTCATTTTCAATTTTAACATATCCAGTATTTGCAACACCCACTTCAACTCCTTCAAATTTAACAAATTGTGATGTAGATGCAACACTAATTGTTGCAGTTTCATTTTGACTCAATGGAGAACTTAATGTTGTTGGTGATACATCAGTTTCAATATCATCCAATAAAATCTTATTTGTATTTGAATGCATTCCATGATTAAATTGATTTATTGAAAAATAATTTCCAGAATTAACACCACCATTATTAAAATTATTATTAGATAAAATTGTTGTAGTTGCAAGAGAAACAACATTATCATTATTATCAAAATACCTTAATGTATATCCTACTGGATATGATGATGATTGTCCTTGTATATCGGTTAAGTATAGTGTATCAATACCACCAGTTTGAGTTATAGTAATTTTAGCACCTATACCCTGACCATTATAAACGGTACTGGTAACAATACCAACAACATCACCAACTTTATATCCTGTTCCATTTGCAGGTAATGTAGCATTAATAGAAGTTATTTCACCATCAGAATTAACACCATCAATATTTAATTTCAAACCAGAACCTTTTCCAGTAATTGCAAATGTATCAACTTCAGAATCTATAACATATCTAGAACCAACATCAGTGATATTAACTGAAGATGCAAAACCTCCAACATCATCAATAACGGAAGTACTGGTAAGTTTATTACCACATATTTTTCTACCACTAGTTAATATTGGAGATAAAATGTTATAATTAATCGAATCAGCTGTAGTTATTGTTTTTATACCAATAGAACCTGTTTTGGGTAATATATTAAGTGGATTATTTCTTAATGTCGGAACAAATCCATTACTTTCATCTAAATCTGGATTTGTGAAAAATGCAGTTCCAGATAAAGATGTAAATTCTGCTTTATAAAGCTTAAATGTCATATCCTGTGATTGGTCTTCAGTCCATAAAGCACCATTCTGTGATTTAAATATTGAACCTGAACCATATTGGGAAGAATATCTAAGTATAGCACCATTAGAAGCACCTGGAATTGATTGTGGATTAACCGCAACATCACCATGTCTACCTGTCCATACTGTATAATGAACACTTCTTTCTGCTAAAAGAACTACTGCATAAGATTTTCCTGCTTCCAAATATATTGGTTCTGGGAAAGTAAACTTAGTTTCTTTACTTGCATTATCAGGATCAAATTCTATGTTGTTTACAGTATTGCCATTTGCATCAGTTTTTGTTGGGTATAAGGTAACACTTTTCCCTTTAATTATTCTAGAGGGTCTAGCATCCCCTACAACCTCTCTAATTTCACATCTAACTGGTGTTGATGTAACTGTATCAATAGAGGCAAAGAAGACCCCTACAGAGGTGATAAAGGCACCATTAAAATCATCATTACCATTAAGTGCTGAAGGTGCTAAAATATTTCCACCAACAACAAATGTTTGTGCTAATGGATCAGTATATTCTGCTCTAACAGTTTCTCTATTTCTTTGAGTAACTGTTACACTTCCATTAACAGAAGCATTAACATTAGCATTGATTGTATTTGTATTGGTTGTTATAGTAACATCATTCTGCCATTCTTCAACTGTACCTATAGCAGTATAATTTGTTTGCCCTATAATAACGTTTGGATCTTGTCCAGCAGGAACCTGTCTATTTTCAGAACTGGTTGTTAATACAAATGTTTTAACACCAGTATTAATTTTAAGAGATGGTGAAGGTTGAGCATATGGATTTTTTAAGAATAATGAACCAGTTAAATCACCATAACTATCTGTTATTAATTCTAAATTTTTAACATAAGCAGTTGCTCCAGATTCCTGTCCAATCAATCTTGAATTTCTATTAACATATCCAAAGTATGAACCTTGAGCTTCTTCTGCTAATGAACGAGTATCAACATTGATAAATTTAGATGTTGAACTATATTCTGTAGGAATAGTATCTACACCACGAGAATATGGATCTGATGGATATATTGAATCTGGATTATTCCATCTACCTGTCTTATGATCTGGACGATTTATTCTAAATTTCATTATAACATTACCATCACTATCTAAAGCATGTACTTCTTCACCAATCGTAAAGGAACCAAGTGAACCTGATATAGATCCATTACTTTCAGTAGTTATTTGCAATAACTTAGGAATTACATCAGTTATCTCTTGACCATCCATATACAAATATAATCTTGTATATTCTGGATATCCTGATGATGTATATTGAATATTTCTAGATCTTATAAAATCATCAGTTGCTGATGATATCAATCTATTTTGTGAAAATGTATCAGTATTACTAAGTGTTAAACTATCACTACCTGATAATTGCAATGTACCTGTAGAAGTTGAGCTATCACTACTTTCTCTAGTACCTACAAATTGACTACTTGGTGGATCAACAACGGTTCTATTGGTAGATGTATTTAATGTTATATCACCCAAATCTAAATCACCAGCAAGTGAAATATTAAGATTATCAGTTCTATTAACACCACTTTGTCTTATGACATTATCTTCCAATTGAATACTTCTTGTCCAAGTATCTGTTTGAGGTTCTAACTGAATATGACCACCTATAGCAGGAAGTTCATATGGGTTTACATTTATTATTTCTGTTGCATATACCTGAGTAAGCCATTCAACTTCTTTATATTTTAATGTAATAGCATCACCAGTTTTTTGTACATTACCGTCAAATAATTCATAATTATGCCCCAAATCCAATTCAGAACTAATTGTAGACTCTTTTGGAGATGGTAATAGAACTAAAGTATCTCTACTTCTAAAAGGTGTTATTTCTTGTGCACGACTATTAACCGATAATGATGATAATGATTTATTGATTAAAGAACTATCTTTAAAACTATCAACAAAAAATCCAGATTTAAATCTATTTCTTCCTTCAGAATCTTGAATTTGTAGAGATTGTGCGCTAGATTCCAGTAAAGATAATGTTGTAACTTCTTCTAGATTAGAAACTCTACCTTCTATAGATCCAATATCTCTCATAGTAAATCTTTTATTATCAACAAAAGATAGAAAAGCATCTTGAGGATTATAAAGATATGGTGGCAATTTAATAGTTGCCAATTCCATTATATTATCAACTCTAACAGGAGATTTTGGATTAGGTGAAGATTGTCCTTTCTCATAGACAAATTCTCCAAATTTATTCAAATAAACTTTATCTATTCTTGGAAGATAATAACTATAACCCAAAATAGAACTTTCATTAGGAATAATATATTGTGAAATAGAATTTGAAAAATCTCTACTAGAAAATTCAAATGGTGACCCTGTATTTACACTTGGATTGTATGCAGGAACTCTTGGTCTAAAATCAATAGTATCTGTTGCTCTAGTATTATCTACTCCAATATTAGGAATATCAGTCGAATATCTATCAATATCATAACTTGCAGATGTAAATACATCTCCCTCATCACCATTTTTAACAGTATAGTAATCAACTACTATTAATAATTGACCTGAAGGTTCTTTAGCATTTTTATTCCTAACAATACTAGAATAATCATAATATTGATCCTTTTGACCCTTATTTAAAGCAAATGAATTTGTAATATTTTTATATAAACCAATATCAATATTCTCTATATTTGTAGTAATAGAAGACTCTGTAAAAGATACACTATCATTAATTGAGAATTTATCTGAAGTTAAATAAACAACAGCTAGATTATTTGCTGATGGTTTAGAAACTATTCTAGCAATTACATTATTATTATTTCCATATATATTTTCACCAATAATAGCATTTGTTTGAACATCAACGGTACTTGTAAATTGCAATATATCTAATGTTGGTGTATTACTATCAATAGATTCATAAACTGCTAAGAACTTTGAAACATCTGGATAATTTAATGATATATCTTCATCCTGTACTCTTAATCCATATCTTTTATCATATGTAAGTCCATCTGCAACAGCAGCAGCACCATTTCCAACAGAAACTGAACCAGATTTTTTGTACTTTGAATAAGTAACGTTAATAACTTCACTTCTATTATAATCTTTAAGTTTACTTTTAATTCCTTTTTTATTAATAGATGTATTAACTAAAACATTAGTACCATCGGTTAAATTAGTTAAAGTAATCTGCTCTCCACTATTTTGATATTGGAAACTATCAGTATTTAAAGATCCTATAGTACCATTACTATAATGTACAGAATATCTTTCTTGATCAAATGGTTCAAATGTTGCACTATCTATTTCAGAATATTGTGATCGAACATTAGAAATTGTTATTGTTGAACTATTAGTAGCAATAGTTCTTCCTGTTATTTGTTTTGTAACTTTTAAACTTGAATTGTCAAGATTTATAGTAGAAACGTTTTTATTTGCAAGTGGAGCATGTAATATTCCATCACCACTAATGATAGGTGCACCTGCAAACATAGAAACTTGATTTATATCTGTTGTTGGTAATAAACCATTAGTAACACCACTAATACTTTCAACTACAAGACATGTTCCACCCAACCCAACAGATTGAACTTTATTATATGTTTCATTTATTTCACCCGGCTTAATATATCTAACAGTACTACCCTTTCTTAAACCACTAAATGGAATTCCTCCTGATGTGACAGTTGAAATTCCACCACCATTAGATTCTATTTTAACAGTAACTACATTATTAGGCAATCTAAATTTTTCTAAATGTGAATTAGCTTTAAATTCTGGATATCCGGAAGAAGTCAGTTGTTTTACAGATTTAATACTTTGCGTACTATATGAAGTAGATACACCAACAATTCCTGGATAATCAATACCGTTAATTTGTATAGGTTCTCCTTTAACAAAGTTTCCTGATGTTTGATTTAATATTATACTTTTACTATTACTACCATCTTTAATTGAATATCCACTAGAATTACTATACTTACCCTTAACATAAGATCCTTTTGGTAATTCTGATGCACCAATAGATTGATTTAATGTTATTTCGGTATTTGTTTGAATATCAAATAATCTTAAATCCCAAATAGTTTCATTATCACTATAAGCAGAATCATGCAAATTAAATCCATAAGCCCTTGCACTGCCTATATTATGTCCAGTAGAACCAAAATCGCTGTATAATTCTACAATTCCTCCTTGTTTTGCTGAACCAGAAACAGTATTAACTTTTAATATACTACCCATATTAAAATTAACACTAACATCACTTCTAATACCAACATCTCTTGGTTTTTCAACATCAATTATTGTACTTCCTACCTTTTCAACATCATAACCTCTAACATATGCTTTTCCTGCAGAAACCCTTAAACACATCAAATCATCAGAAGGTGTATTTAATTGTTCAGTCTTATCAGTTTTAAAATACAATCCACCATTTCCCAAATTATCATTTAATGAGTTATGTACTGAAAAACTGAAAGGTTCTGTTGTATAATTACCAGATTCATCATATGTTCTTTCTGCTATCCAATCTCTAACTATATTATATTGACTTTTAGATTTTAATAATTTAATTTTTCCATTATCAACTCTCATTAACTCAACAAAATCAGTATCATTTTGATCTGTAAGTAATTTTTTAGTAAGAGTTAAATTAATTTTTAATCTATCTGCACCAGGTGCTGCATAATTGGAAAATCCCTTTGCATTATCATACAAAGTATCATCATCTTTTGCACTAACTAACAATTCATCAATCCTTAATCCTACTCGATATGATGGATTATTTGTATAGTAATCTAAAACTAATGTTTGATCTTCAACATTTACAAAATATCCTCTAATAAAGTAAACTCCCTTTGAAATATATGCTGCAGACCCAGTTTTAGTTGATTGTGAAGAAGTTAATGATGCAAAAGGTATACCCGCATTGATTGTGGTATTACCATAAGTAACATTTTCAGTACAACTTAACTGTTCTCCATCAGTAAATGATGACAATTGTGAATCATTACCAGAACTTAAATATGTTACATATATTGTTGTATCATATACATTAGTATTATCAATAAATTCAACATGTTTTATAGTGGCTGTTATCCCAGAAACCTGCCCAACTATTTTTTTACCTATAAAACTTTTTATATAGACAGATATATCCGTACCGTAATTTACTGATTTAAGTTTTACTGCTCTAAAATTACCATCATATGCAATTCCACCAGGAATAACAACAGAACCATCTTTAAAAATATTATTACCAAAATTCTGTACTTGACCTTGTAGAATAGATTGTGAAGTTGTTAATTCTCTAGCCTGTATTGGAAATCCTGGTTTATATAATACTTTATAATAATTCTTTGAAGAATCAAAGTCATCGTAATATGGACTTACATTTAAATTAGTTTTTTGTGCCATTTTCTCTAGAATTCCAGAATGATTTTAACGTCTTCTTTTTGTCTAACATCTCTTTTAACCATTTTTCGGTTATCAATGTAGATAATTTCTCCCGTCTTTTTATTTATCTCAGGATTTGCAAGTCCCTGAGTAAAAGTAACTCCTAAATTAACTTGCTTATTGTCCGAGGTTATAGTAGTTATACCACTAAAACTAGTTTTAATACCAACCTCAAATGATGCATTTGGTTCTACTGATTTAATCATACCCCCATTAGGTGAAAAACCTATTACTTTAGAATTATTAGATGAACGATAATCAGTTTGGGATGATTTGCTATTATCTCCGAAGTATAAAGATCTATCTTGAAAATATTTTAAAACCTTTGTTTCATTATCATATGATGCAATATAACCTTTAGCAACATCATTACCTATTTGTTGGGATATTCCAGCACCAACAAGACTGTCTTTATCAGACACACTAATTGAATCATTCATCATTATAGAATATAATGATGAAAATTGTGATGATGTATTAATGGAATTAGAATTAAATTGGGATGGATTTTTTATAATACCAACTTGTGCAAATTGAGTATCTACAGGATAATCTTTTGTAGAATCATCAAATCTAGCATAAACTAATACCTTATCTGCACCCAATTCAGGGTATATGTTATACCCATGACCTTTAGAAGGTGGAATAATTGGAATTAATTTTGCTGGTGTTATGGGTGTATCAGCAAAAGCACCTGCATTTATGTCAGATAAATCAACTATACCATAAGTATATCCAGAACCTCCTGAAGTAACACTAACATCAGATATTTCACCATTACTATTAACAGTAACTAATGCTTTTCCACCTGTACCATCACCTAAAATATCACAAACAACACTATCAGCACTATTTCCATTATAACCATCACCTGGATTTTCAATATATATTTTTTTAATTTGATTTTTATTAATATCAGAATTTCCAGATTCTCTGACAGATTGTATTTGACTATCTGTAGAAATTGCCCATTCATTGGGTAATACAATATATTCTGTAGAATCAAATTTTATTACATCACTTGGTGAAATGGAAAACAAATATTTCCAAATATATCCATCACCGCTTGTTCCAGCAGCTGCTGGTTCTAAATCTGTAAATGTTGGTTCATCTAAAGATCTTTTTCCTTTATAATTATCAGTACCATCACCCTTGTACCCATAAGAACCATTATCTAAACAAATATAAACTCTATAATCTGAATTTACAACATAATAATTTGTATTATATAAAGTTTTTGAATCTGCATTTTGTATAGAATAATCATGTCTATACATATCATACCTAGTATTTGCAGTCCAAGAATATTTTTTAACAACACGTCTAATATTTGCACTATTAATCTTTTTACCAAATAGAGAAGTGTCTCTATAATGTGAAAGATATTGCAAATTATCTGTCGGAGATGGAATACTATTTGTATTTCCAGAATTCCAACTATCTGTTCTACCAAATCCAAGAACTTCTGGATTTGCCAATCCTAAAAAAACATAATAAGAATTATTAGAATCTAATACAGAGTCTACAAAATTACTAGCATTCGATATTCGAAATTGATCTGTTACTACAGCGGGCATATTAATAGTTTTTTAGATATTTATACAAGATTTTTAAATAGGTGTAGTTATTGCTCCAGTTTCTTCAAAAGTATCACTTCCAGACCTTCTTTGTAAGGTGGGATAAGTGGATAATCCAGAAACTATTCTTCCAGTAACTCCAATAGAAATTGGTGAATTATTTCTAGTAAATCCACTAATTTTTCCACAAGAATATTTACCTACTGGATTGTTAACATCACCAGAAGTACTCAAACCAATAATATTTGTATCTGATTTTATAGTACATGTAACAATACCAGTCATGGTATTTGGAGCATTTCCAGTATAAGTAAACTCCTTGACAACGTATATGTTATCAATAAATGTAGTTCCTACACCAACAATATTACTATCAACTCCATCAGTTGAAGTTAATCCATCTCCAATACCAGTATTATTAATATAAATTGGATTTCCAACACTTATTGGATCAAAACTACTATTATTTGTTATAGTGAATTTTATTGATAAGTTGGAACCAGACATTGTTGTACCAATACCAATAATATCTCCTGAAGTAGATGTGGCTGTAGGTATTGATGTATCAGACATTATTTCATATGAAACGTCTGGAGAAGAAATTATTACTTTAGGTGCAATGGTATATCCTAAACCTGTATTAGTTAATGTTCCAAATGAAATAGTTCCATTACTCATAGATAATGTAGCAGTTGCTGTAATACCAATACCAACACCATTATCATCAAGAATATTTGGTGGAGCTGAAAAAGATATTGTTGGTGTAGATGTATAATTAGATCCATTGTTGGTCATAGTAACACTATCAACTTCTCCATTCAAAATAGTAGCAGTAGCAGATGCTTGTTCTGATATATTTCCTGAAACAATTAATCCACCAAATGTTTTTGAAGCACCATCATATGCAAATAATTCAGCATTATCAACATAAAATTCAGTACTAGATGTTGAAAAATCTTTAATTATTTTACATGTTGGAAATATTAATGGTTCCAAATTAACTCTTTTTTTAGAACTAAAGTTTTGATTAATAATTTTATCAACTTTTTGCCTTATTAGATTAATTGGTTTTGGATTAATTTCATCAATACCCTTTCCAGAATAAATATTAGTTTCCAATTTCTTAGAAGTATCTAATGATAAAACAGTTCTTTTATCTTGATCAATAGTTGCAGAGTTTGATGGGTTTCTAAGTATTTGAATTTCATCACCAGGTTCTATAATTGTTTTCTGTCCTGTTTTAACAGCACAATCAATACCATCAGTTCCTTTATAGAAGAAAATATCAATAATATCATCTTCTGTTGGTGGTAAAGCAAATGCTATAGAAGTTCCTCCAGTAAATTCATAAGCAATTTCTGGTTCCTGAATTACACCATTAATTACGATTAAAAATACATTGGCAAGATTTCCATCAAAAGATTTATCAGATTCAAAACTAACCAATTTACCATCATAATATAATGGGAATTTAGTATTTTCACCATTTTGATATGATTTTATAGAATCTATATAATCAAATTCACCAAATTGCCACATAGAGAATTTATCATTATATACTCTCTCGATTTCTATAGTTGCCTTTTCCTTTAAAGAAATTAATCTTCTATCAGTAACTAAACCAACAGGTTCAATTATATCACCTTCTCTAAATGAATATCCAGAACGAGATATTTTATATTCTCTAATTTGTGAATAATCAAGTTCAAATTCATTTGAAGTTGGTCCATCAATAATAGCATCAACTAAAAGACCAATTCCAGTTTCTGTTGTTGAACCAATTCCTCTTCTAGAAACTCCCTTTACTGAAAGATTCTTATAAGATGGTTCCGAAACAAATATTTGAGGATTCTTATAAGCATATCCAGCATTACTAATATTAAATTTTAATGCACCTCCACCATGATTAGTTGATTTACCAACATGAACATAGAATTGATCATTATCTATTTTAGTAATTGCAGTAGTTATTCCTGCAATAGGATCGGATAATCCAGATCTACCAACGTAAACTGTAAGGTCTTTTCCAGAATTAGCAGTTGCGTTAGAAACAACTGTTGAACCACCACCAACAGATATAGGATCAGTTGATCTTGGATAAGTATGCTCAGTTGCATGAGCATCTCTATCACAAGTCATTGTCAATGAATTATCAGCAATACTTATAAGTGCTCCGTCTGATATTCCATGAGCACTTGCAAATGTTAATATTAAATAACCAGTATCTCCACTATAAACAGCATTAACTGGTTGTAATGAATTATTAATAGCAGTAGATGTGGCACTAACAAACTTATGTTCTAAACCACCACGAGGATAACTATGATTTGTTTTGTAATCATCCTGTTCACAAGCAAATACAATACTATTATTTTTAAACTTAATAGTATCACCATTAACTAAACCATGAGGTGTATTTGTTGTTATTTCTAATTTACCTGTTTCTGGTTTATAACTTGTTCCAGTTTGTGGACGTAAATTACTACCACTTCCTGATCCAGTAACAATTTCAATTGAATCTGTTGTAGCACTAACGAATTGATGTGTATTTGATCCAATTGGTGTTGCAGTTATTATAGCTCCACTTCCAACACTACTACCAACATTAACAGTAAATATATCATCATTAACTTTAGTTACTTGGAGATTTAAACCATAAGAAGGATCACTTGGTCTAGGATATTCATGTATGGTTTGATAACCATCTTTAGAACATTTGAATTTTAATGATAAATTATCAAAATTAATTTGATTAGTTGTTTCTAATCCATGACCAACAGAAGTAACAGTCATAATTCCAGAAACTGGATCATAATCAGCAGCAGTTGGTGTAAATTGACCACCAGAAACTTTATTAATAGCATTATTATCTGCTGACACAAATTTATGCTTAAATCCAGCATCTACAACTTTAACATCTATAGAAACTATATTATTATATCCAGAACCATATGTTAAATCATCATACCAAGCATAAACATTACCTTGTCCATTATAAGTATGAGGTATAGTTGTAGTTCCTACCTGTACACTAAAAGTATTTGTTGATGCTACCGAAACTAAAGAGAATTTATCTCCATATTTACCACTAGGGAAGAAATTAGTAGTAACTCCAGAATTTGAAGGACAAGTAAAATGCAATCCAACTAATTTTACGGTTTCAGTATTTTGATTACCAAATACAAACTGATGTGGTTCAACAGTGGTAATAGTAACTATACCTGAAACATTATCGTAAAGTGCTGTAGTAATAGCTAAAGCAGGTCCTTGTGTTGAAACACCAATAACATCAGTAATAGTTCCACTACCACCCAATACTGGCATAACTTTAGCACCAGCAAGTTCTGCATACCCAAGACCGTTAGAATTTCCAATTGAAATTGGAACACCACCTCTTGGTAACTGATTTAAATTTGTATCTGACTGTGAAATAATCTGCGTTCCATTAATAGAAGTAATTCCAGAAAATACAACACTAGATATACCAGCATTTTCAATAATTTTGAAATTATTATCAGGATGACTATCAGTTGTTGGGTTTTGGAATATTCCATTAACAAATAAAATACCATTTCCACCACTATTTCCAATTCCAGTAGTATTTGCTCCACCTACAGTTAAAGTAAATGTAGATGTTACACCATCAAACTGCTTAGAAATATCATCATATATTGAATTAGTCGAATAATCATTTCTAAGATGTACTCTTCCATGAAAATCAGATTTTGGATATTCGGTTCCATCTAATTGTATTCCAGATTGATTACCTCTTGGTGGTTTAGTAAAATGTATATTTTTTCGAACAATATTATATGAACCACCATATAATCTTACTTGTGTATTATTAGTATGTGTTGTTGCAATACTACCAACAACACCCCTATTAACTTTAACTAAATTATATGTTCCAATACCACTTGTAATTGGACCAGTCGGTGTAGTACCAAGACCAACATTAACAACTTCCAAATATTCATCATCTACCTTTAACAAATCATCAGCACCAATACTAGATATTCCACTTAATGATAAAAATGCAGATGTATCTCCAATTGAAGTATTATATTTTAAAGTATGTACAATATTTGTTTCGGATATTGGATATTGGGCTACATTATCAATAGCAATCAATGATTTACTATTGGAATTTGTCATAGAAAATTCATGCAAATTACCAGATCCAACACTTACAAAAGTAACTGCTGCACCCGATCTTGTTGTAGAAATATTAAATGTATTTCCATTAGGAACCGATTTTACATATACTTTTGATGGTAAAATATCAGTTATAGCTCCATTTTTATACATCATAGGTGTTGCACCAACTCCTATAAATGAAGAACCTTCATTATAAGATATCTCTTCATCAACTTTAAAATTATGTTGCTCAAGAGTAAATAAACCTGTTGAAAGATTTACATCATTAGAATTTGGATTGAATGATTTTCCAAAAATTGGTATAGAATTTGACTGCAATTCAAAGTCAGTTTTATTAATTCTATTACCACCAGGTCCATTATATTGTAAAATATCAACATCATCAACACTTTTACCATAATTGAATGGTAATGGGTCATTAATTAAATCAATTTGTGTATACATACACTGATTTAACACTATGACATCAAATATAGATGATGTATCATCCGGATAAAAACTCAATATAAAGTCGGAACCAGAATAACTTGCACCAAAACTACCAAAACCAATTGCTGGATCATATTCGGATGTACTGCCACTATTTAAAGAAAGTAGTTGTGATTGTTGAACATATAAATTTGTTCCATCGTTAAGAGTTAAAACTTCATGAACCGCTTTAGAAGAACCTTTAGTAACCTCAACAATAGATTTAACAGAATCAAATACACTTTTTTCCAATACGGCAATAGATGTACTACCAATACCACTTCTAGATTGTCCTTGATATATTACAGATCTTTCAGCACCAGATGGTTGAGTATCAGATAAAAATCTATAATCACTATTTGATGTTGTTGTTAATCCAAATCCAACAACTTTAGTCTTAATTTTTACACTATTTGCAGTATTATTGGTATATTGCAATAATAAATTATTATTATTGATTGTGGATGTTATATTTCCAATTCTATTTGAAGAAATTTGGTTATTATCAACATAATATTCCGATGAAAATGTATCATATGAATTATGTGTAACATATGTTTCTACAAAATTAATTTCATTTGTAATAGTATCTATTATTTGTGTTGTAGCATGTATAGATCCTATATCATTAGTAGGTACTGTTACAAGTGTAGTAGTAATTCCACTAGTAGCTAGTGCTATAGTAGAAATTAAACTAATTGGACCAATTACAAAAGTTCCTATACCTAAAATATTTGAATTATATTTACTAGATAAAATTTTTAAATCATAATCCTTATTAAAAGTATCTATTGGATTAAATCTAAGAAAATTTTCCTGTGTAATTGGATTCTGATACAAATCATATGATGCAAATTTATCTGATGACAACGAAGTTTGCTTATTAATTATATTAGACTTTTGGAGTAATATATTATCCGTACCAGTACTCAAAACAACCAATTCTGTTAACTGCAATTCTTGATTACCAATACCAACACTTTTACTTACAATTATATAATTTTCATATAAATTGGATGATCCAAATTGAGTTATATCTAAAGATTCTGTTGTTTTACTATCCAAATTAGAAAATTCAGAATTTATATTATCAACAATTAAAACTTCATTAGAAATACAATTAATATAATCTGATAATCTTAAATTTTCAAAATCAATAAATCTTGAAGTATCCCCAACTACATCAGAATCTGTAACTAAATCAATAGATTTGATAACATCAACTCTTTTCTCACCAATCACATCATAAATGACTGTTAATGAACTACTAGAACCTATTCCAACATTAGTTGTAGAAACAATTCCAACATCAGCAAAATTCTTCAATCCACTAGTATGAAGTAAATTGTTGACAGGAGTTTTTAATTCATTCCAATTAATTGAACTTTTTATAGAATATGATAAATTTTGATAATAATCATTATTAGGAACTACTTGACTATCATCATCCAACTTACCTACAGTATTATTCCATCCAAAATCTTTTAATAATGAAAATCCTGTTTTAAATTTAGCATTATTATTACTAATTTTAAAAACTTCTGCTGTAACTCCACTACTTTCACCTACAAGTTTATTACCAACTAATATATCATCATAACCAGATATTTTTATAATATTGGAAGTAGATTCTACAATTGATATATCTGATAATTTACCATTAATGGATATTTTTTCACCAATATCAAATTCAGATTCTTTTTGTTCAACAAAAAATCTGGGATATCTAGATTCTGATATTATAGATGCATAATTAGCAGGAATAGTATCTGCAATTCCAGTATTACTAGTTAAATCAGAAACATCTATAGTGACTTTATCTAAGGTTCCACTATCATCATAATTGCTAACAGTTAATAATTGGTAGTTATAATCAGCAGAATTAAATCCAGTTCCATTAGAACTATTTTTTCCAATACCTTCAATATAAACTTTATCACCAACATTGAATGGATTTATATTAAATCCTAAATTTGGTGTAGTTATAGTACATGTAAATGCTGCACCAGAATGCGAATCAACTTTAACTATAGTAATTCCATTTGTATTGTTTACTGCTTGTAATTTTATGGTATTTTCTGGTAAACCTACAGGATATTCTTCAATATCAAGAGAAGAAATACTACCTTCTATTAAATTTGGTTTTAAATATCCACTATTAATTATTTCTCCTGTAACTGAATTAACAATTATAATAATTGGATCTATTAAATATCCAGAACCACCATCAATAACACTAGTAATTCCAATTGTACTAAAGTTTTTAATTTCTATTAATGGTGATATAAAAGCTTCTGGTTGTAAAGTATTATCTGATGAATACTCATAAGTATCATTTATTACTCGTATTTTGTTAATATTTCCTATACTTGATGATGTAGGAACTAATGAAGCATCTTTTCCAAAAGATTCTGTACCAACACCAGAAAATACTGGTACTTTTTTATATCCATATCCACCAGATATAACATTGATATTTTTTATTCCACCATTAATTGTTTTTGATTGTGATGAATATTCTATCTTTTCACATTGTGTTTTATTGTAATTAAGATTTTCTGGAACTTTCTCTAAAAATATATCAAAAGTATTTGTTGTTACTCCAGAAACTACATAATCACCATTATAATCACTATTATCAAAAACTATTTCAGAATAATTTAATACATCTTTATCAGATGTACTAATAAATCCTGATTTTTCTATATTATAATATAAAGGATTTGGTAAATTTGTACTATATCTAACAGTTAAGGATGTTCCAACATTTGAAATACTTAAATTTGTTGTAGAACCAGTAGAAACAAACTTATTATTGAATTTTATATCACTATACAAATTAAAATTATATCCTGTCATTGAAGAATCAGATAAATCAAACACCAAATTATTATTTTTTATTGAAGAAATTTGTGGATTAATTAAAGATAATGATTGAGATGCACCAGTATTAGTAGTTATTGAAACTGTATTTAATATTGATCCATTAACATCAGATAAAGTATCTCCCAATCTAATACTATCTTCATCTACTTTATATACAAAATAGGAACCAGTTGATAGTCCAGTAGCATTTCCTTCATAAAAAACCTTTTCTCCAGTTTTTAATTTATGATCTGGTAAATTTAATTTATTAGTTTCAACTGAAGTATTATTAAATGATATTGGATTTATCATAATAAACCCAGTTTCGGGATTTCTTTTAACTAAAATAGATGATGATGTTCCTATACCAACAGATATATTTGGTTTAATTTCCAATGAAATAACATCACTATTGGTTAATCCAGAAGATGTTGTTAATGATATTGTTGATTTTATCCTATCTACATTTCCTTTTACTTGATCATAATCACTTTCAAGGAAATATTCATCATTATTTGCTAATGAATTACTAACAAAAGATCGGAAATAAACTTCATTGAAAGATACACCTATACCTGTTTTAATTCCTATAGTATTGATAGATTTATTTACAGCATATAATGTAGTGGGTAATGTAAATAATACATTAGATCTATCTGTAGAAATATTAATATTAGAAGATCCATTAGGAATTACTAATTTTATTTTTTGGTTAGTTTTGAATGGGTGATTTTCAATATAAAGTTGTTGAACTGGTACATTTCTTTGAATAGTATTTCCAGCAAATTCAAAAGAAATTGGATATTCGGTACCAGGTGTTGTTCCTATACCAACAGATTTTATAGGATTAAAATAAATACCTTCATTTACTTTAGATTCAAAATATGGAAATTCTTCATCAATAGTGAATGAATCTGGTATAAATGATATTTCTGTTCCTTCTTCATAACTATTTGCAAAACTAAAAGAATCCCTCTTAACTCTTAAGATATTTAATTTATCAAATATATTCAATATTTTTAAGGTTTCTGTTCCTATACCAATACTACTTCCTATAGATACATCATTTGGGATTCTAGAAACATATATTTCTGTAGTAAATCCAGCAGAAGGTGATCCTTTTATAGTAGAAATATTAGTTCCTGTAGATGATGTTATTCCTATTTTATAAGATGATTTTAATTTACCAATATCTGTTGTTAATTTTGAAATTACAACAGTATCATTATTAGATAAATTATTTCTTGGTAAAATAAAACCTTTTATTTTATTCTCAGACCAAGTAAAAATAGTAGAATCATTTTCTTCAATATTAGTTTCTATAGTATTAATAGGTTTACCTTCTACTGAAAAAACCTTTGCTATTAATCCCTCTCCATCAGTATTAGAATTATCAAAATTTAATATATCATCAACTTTATAATTTAATCCTGAATTTAAAATACCTATTCCATCTATAGAACCAGACGAAACAGATTCAATCTCTATTTCTTGATTAAATAAAGAATTTGTTTCTGTTAAAAAATCATTATTTGCTTTAATATCAGATACTTTATATGGAAAAGTATTTCTAAAGACATTTAACTTATTAAAATCAATAGATAATTGATTTCTTTCTTCTATATTTTCAGGAATTAAATTTGATCTATACTTATCACCAATAAAATATGGAAATACTGGATTATTATCACTACCAATAGATGCATGATAAGCATATATTCCGTTTGGAAAATCTTTGTTTATTTCATACCTACCATTATATAAATCTAAATCTTTACTTCCATCATACTGATAATCTTCAATAAAATAACCTAATTCAAATCCAGTAGGTCTATCAGTAACATTTGTTATATTTGGTGTATAACTTGGTTCTAATTTCTTTAATTGATAATTTTGACTAAGATTTGAAGGATCTTCATACGGATTTTGATATCCGTATGGACCGTATATAGGATTACCATCATATGCCCAACCAATAATACCAGATGGTGTAGTTGCATTACCGGCAGGAGGATTACCAGAATCTGAAGAACTAAAAATAGTAATACCGTATCCGGCAATACTATATTTTAATTTGTTATTTTTATCTTCTAAAATATTTGAACCAAATTGCTTAACTTTATTAACAGTCAAAGATCTTATTTTGGTATTAAATGATTGGTTAATACCAGAAGAAGTAACCAAAATAGATGCACTAGTTGAATAACCAATACCTGGATTGGTTATTTTAACATCCACTATCGTTTGATTTTCTACAACTGCGTACAATTCTGCACCAGAACCCATATTATCGATTATGGATAAATCTGGTGTTGAATAATACTCCACACCACCAAACTCAATATTTACAGAACTTATCTGCCCATTTATAATTACTGGTTTTAAAATAGATTCTTTACCAGTTTTTACTGTTATTATAGGATTTTCTTGTACATTTGTAATAGTTGATCCATAACCACTTCCAGATTCATACAAGTAGACTTGTTTTATATTTCCTTTAACAACAGGAGTTACTTCAATAGAAGTTGTTCCTATACCAACTGAAGTAAATTTAACATACGATTTAATTGGTGGATACTCAAAATTATGATAACCACTACCAATAGAATTAAATTCTACATAATTTTTTCTTGTAAAGTTAGATGTTATTGTTCCCCCAATTCCAGCATCTGTAAGTTTGAATATATTATCATCAATTTTAACAATTTTATATTGATTTGTTGTAGTAAGTCCAGTTATTATATTTCCTGTACTAGAATAATCAATTAATTCTCCATCAGAAAATCCATGATTTTCAAATGTAATGTTATTATACTCAATAGATATTCCACTAGGTTTAACAAATAATTTTCTATTAGTATAATTTTCTCCACCATTTAAAACTTTAACTTCAGTTAAAGTTTTTCTAGCATTAACTTTAAATTTATGAATACCTGAACTATCAGTTCCATTAAAATTAATAGTATTAATTCCTGCAGAGTAATCAGAAAAAGTATTAAATAATTTAATTGTTCTATTATTAGAAATTAAAGGATAATAAACAGCATTATTAATTAATTTTGATGTTCCTAAACCAACACCAACACCCGAATTTAAATTACTATCATAAGTTATTTCTTCCCCATTATAAAATTCATGATCTGTAAGAAATACAATTTGTTCTGATACTGTATTAATACCACCACCTTGTGTAGTTGGTTTTGCATTAAATAAAACTTCTCTAGACCTAGTACCTATTATTGGTTCCAAAACACATCCAGAACCATTACCACCAGTTATTCCTATAGAAACTACACTATCAATATCAAAATCCTGAGAATCTACATAAACTTTAGATATTTTTCCACCAATAACAGGTTGAACTAATGCTGTTGTTCCATTACTAGCAGAAACTGATAAATTTGGTGGATTTATTACATCAAAATTATTACCAGGATTAAGAACATCAACAGATTTTAAAGGTCCATAATAAATTTTATCAGTTGTTTTATAATTGGATATTTCTACACCATTAATCAACATTCCAACACCACCAGGAGTAGTAGTTTGACCAGAACCAGTTAAACTTGGAGATTCTAATGAAAACTTTTTAAATAATTTTTGTGGAGATATTATATTGGATTTTTGTGAATATAATATAAATTCATGGGAATTATCTCCAGTAGGAGGTAAATTAAATGTAAGATACTTATTATCATCTATTCCAGCATTTGATCCCATTAATTGTATTTCTCTATCCAAATCACCTGGTTTAACATAATAAGTTCCAGTTTCCAATCCTATCATTGGAGAACCTTTAGGATTATAATAAATTCTATCTCCCAACTTAAATGGCGAAACAGCACCAAAATTTATTACAGAATATCTATCATCAACACGACTAGTGAGAAAACCTAACGTTTGACCAATTCCAGAATTATTGAATACAATACGCTTAGTGTTAACATTTATTTGTTCTGTAAATGGAAATACATTTTGATCTTTATCAAGTCTATATGATGGTAAAGAATTTGATGCAACATACCCAAAATTATCATCAAAATAAACGTTCTGTACATCAGAAGTTATATTATCATTACCATATTCTAATGGTACATATAAACTATTTGCTTTATTAATTTTTCTTCTTAAATTATACTTTGTAGAAGATCCTGGAGAAAAATTAGTAAATCCCTCCAATGTAACCGTATTATCTACTAAATTAATATCTTTTACATATGGTTTATTATCACCAGGTAAAGGATAAACAATATTATTCGTTTCTCTTTCAGTAATTTCTACATAATCACCTTTTTTTAAACTAGATTTATCAATTTTACTTTCTAACTTAATTGGTGAAAATTCTTTAATAAAATATGTTGAACTTGTATTATAAACCCAAGAATTTGCAAAAATTTCCTTGTATGATCTATTTTTATCTGGATTTAATACTTTATCTCCAATATATTTTACAGAAATGATATCTTTTTCGGAAACATTAACTTTACTATCAGTATCAATATTAGATAATACTGAGGTAAATCTTAATACTACTTTTTTATTAATATCACCATGTTCATATCCATAATAAAATACATTAGATCTTATATTATCAATTGGAGATATGATAGATGATGAAGTTTCCCATTGACATCCTAGAAATTGATTTAATGTTTTATCTGTATATGATATAGTATTAATTCCAGAAATAATAGTTCCACTTGTACTAAACCCAACTGTAGAATCAACAGTAATAACAGATGAACCTATAGAAACAGACTCTAATGATTTTGTATTTGATATAACATCAAAATCACTAACTTCAGTTACTTCATCATATCCAACAAATAAACCAATCCTATAATAAGTAGTAACACCAACACTACCTGTATTATACCTTTCAAAAGGTTCTATTTCTGATATTGAAGTATTAATATCTTCATTAAGGTCACTCTTAAATATCGTTTGTCCCTTTAGATTTAAAGGATTTCCTTCGATAACCTCTGCTATAGCAATTTGTCTTCTGGTAAAATCAGCAAAAGAAGGTTTTATTAACTTATCCTCCAAATTTAAAACTTCAGGAGTAATTCCATATAGTGCATTAAATAAAATCCTAAACGATTCATTAGTACCTTTAGTTTGATATAAAGATTTTGATTCTTTTATGAAAGATCCAATATTAATATCTTTATCTAAATCTGTATTCTCTAATCCTGGTACAAATGTGTATTTTGTCTTATTATAAAACTCCTTTAAAAATAAAGAACTTAAATTTTGTATATAACTATTTGCTATATGAGAACTTGTAGAACTAGTACTAAATACCAATTCTTCTTTATTTAATTCTTGATGATAACTCGTAATACCACAAAAACCTCTTTTACATCCAATAAACGTATTTGTAGTTACTCCTGTGTATGTAATAATTTCATCATCTATTTTTAAAATACCATATTCTTTTGGAAATCCTTTTGTATTATTAACAGTAATAATACCCACTGTAGAATCTATGTCATAAGATAATGTCGTAGAATCTACAACAACATCTGGTGTTAAATTATCTAAATTTAAATATTGATCAAGATTTTCAGCAATATCAATTGGACCACCTTGATATTCTTGTGAAATATAATATTGTTTTAAAAATTCTACTGTCTTTGGACTTTCTTCCAAAACATAATCTGGAAGTTGATTAGATACTATATCCTGTATCTTTACCCTACTTTCAATTCCTGTTTTTATCATATTACGCTCTTGTTATTGATCCGTTAGAATAGCTTGATGTATAGAAATCTCTAGTAAATTGTACACCGGAAACCTCATCTCCTGATGATATTACATCTCTAACCATATTTATTTTACTTTGAGATATGGCAAAACTCAAATAAAGATCTTTCAATCCAACAACATCATTTGATTCTGGAAATGCCTGTATTTCTATAACATCATTTGGTTTACTTGTTTTTATTATATTTACTGTTGATAATAATATTTCACCCTTTTCATAATCTACGGTACCAGCAGAGGCAACAGCAACATTCATTATACCATCAATTATTTTAACAATTGATAAAACACCTGTCTTACGGTCTTCATTTGGCACATCAGTTATGAAAACTTCTGAACTCTCATTCATAATATTGAATCCAGTAGATTTTATATTAAACCCTTTAGTATCAACATGGAATTTATTACCAAAACACAATTCATATTGTGCATAAGAGTTAAGTGAAGCTTTTAAATCCCTCCTTATAGTTACTTTAGTAATATTAGAGGTAATCGCAGTATTAGTATCATCAATAACTTGTAACACTTTACTATACTTAAATCTACCACCAAATTTATTAAGATTTATTGATTGTGAATAACTAGTTAAAGAATCAATAACAGAACTTTTTAGTCCTTCTGGAGTTGATATAAATGAATCATTATAATAAACACTAGTATCAATCTCAACATACAATATTTTAAGATCTACTATTTTTTGGTTTATACCAGATACACTATATTGTTTTAGTTGTGATAAAATTCTAGATTTAGAAAAATCTGATACAAAACTACCATTTGTTGGTTTAATACTAATACTAACAGTACCATATTCTGGTGGATCTAATTCTTCACCACCAATTATTGAAACAGAATCAGTATTAGGATATATCTTTTTGATTAAAGTTTCATAGTCTTTTGCAGTAACTGCTCTATTTTGAGAGGAATATGTTAATGGTGAATAATATTTGATTGAGTTTAGTGATTCAATATCCGAACCATTTTGTGATTGTTCATTAGTTATTATATTTCCTACAGTAAATGAAGTTACTGGTACTTGATTCTGATTTTGTATACTACCAGAAAATGTGAATATTCCTTCGGAACCTGTTTTACCACCTGCACCATTACCATCTTTACCATCAGTAACCATGTAATGGATAGTTATTATATCACCATCTGCATCAGATTCTGTTCCCAATTTTTTACCAAATATTCCATCACCAAATTTTAATTCATATTTTTCATCCTGAATTTCTCTAATAAGATAAATTCTAGAATTACTATTTACATCAATTAAATCGTTGATTAAACTATATTTTAATCCCAATCCACCATCACCAGAATTTTTTATGTAAACATTAATCTTAGAACTATCAATGAATGAATTATCTAATATAAATCTTTGATCAAGTGATCCATCATATTTAAATTCCTTTGATAGAAATATACCTTGATAAACACTAATATTATTAAATGTTGCTTCATCGTTAACAACATTTGCTGTTATCGATTCTGTAATTGAAAATGTATATGATTCATCACTAATATTTCCTATACAAATTAATCCTGGTTGCAATGTAACCGTACTACAATTAGTCAACCCCGACAATGTAAATGTTATTTTTGCTTCTGATGCAGTTCTTGACCTTGGAGTATAACCTATATTACTCGCCAGAGACACCACATTCTCCCTGAGAGTGGCAGAATCTAGGAATGACTCATTAACTACCATATTGGAGTTAAATGCTGTCAGATAGGTATTATATGCTAGGGTATCTATTAGTACCGAAAAGTTAGATCCATCAAAATCAAAATCCGTAAAATTGGAATTTGCTCTTAAATATTCCTTAATGGAAGTCTTTATTTGATCGTAGTCTAGATTTGTAAATTTAGTAAAAGGCATTTTACCTTGTTGCCTCTAAAATGAAGGAGTATTCTTGTGTTGGAAACTCTTGACCGATAATGTCAAAAGAAACTGTTACTTCAAATTCATTATCATCTGGTGTTGGGTTAACTTCTACATTAAGATTGTCAACTCTAGGTTCAAAATTTTTAATCGAAGTTTCTATTTGATCCTGAATCAATGATGCAGTACCAAAATCAACAAAATCAAATAAACTTTTATATACATCAGACCCAAAAGAAGAATCAAAAAATTTCTCAGTCGGTATAGTTTGCACTATATTACGAACAGATCTACGAATTGCATTCTCATTCTTTAAAATTGGTAGATCTTTTGTTACAGGATGTGGTTCAAAAGATAAACTAATGTCCTTGAATGATCTTGATATCTTCGTTATTTCCATTAATAACAACAGTTTTTATTTATTTATACCCATTTCCCAATAAAAAAGTGCCTCTTTCGAGACACTGCGGTTATTTTCCTTGCCCTCTATACCTTTTTCGAGCCGAGTTACGGGACGTTGCCGAATATTTTGAGTGTTTTCCCCTTCCTTGACGAGACTTTTTCGGTCTTGCCTCTATGGTCTCTACACCATTCAATCCAACTCTTGCCTTTGCCATTAGTCCTCCGTAGTAATAATAGTTTTTAGTTCATCTTGACTGGGATGCCCAGTTTGGTAAAATTCAATTGCATAATTTTGCATAATATCGAAGTATTCTCCCTCAGAGAGATTTGAGAATACTTCCTGTCCGTTTAATTCTATATTATATAACTCTCGTTTTTTCATGTCCTACTCTTACTCTTGGATCGCACCATATCTCAAATCCTGCTTCCTTTGCATCTAAACAGAATGAAACGTCCTCTCCACACATATCCTGAACTTCTCCAGATTCGAATACTTGCATCTTAGGTGCAAACCATGGATAAGGTAATCCTTCGTGCTCAAATACACCATGTTTAATAAGTAACCATCCGAAACCTGTATAATCTACTGTAAATGGTTTGTTACGTTTGGATATACTATCGATAGTTTCGTGATTCATCACTCCACCATTATTACGAAAATCATCCTCTTCTAACCAATGTGCTACAGAAGTAGTCTTACCATCTTCGGTACAATACCAACCTGCTGCAATATCCTGATCCATTAAAATTAATTGCCAGAACTTCTCTGAGTTGAATACAATATCACTATCAATCCATAACTGATAATCATACTTCAACTTTCCATCCCATGGAACCTGATTTGGTCCTCTGAGAACATTCGCACCAAGACA
>Ga0163179_10000513_pt1 | contig 27839 bp, 18 predicted proteins | sample AtlANTMetagenome_FD_109643 | JGI IMG/M metagenome (GOLD analysis project Ga0163179, IMG submission 109643) | Marine eukaryotic phytoplankton communities from the Atlantic Ocean - Atlantic ANT 2 Metagenome | ecosystem: Environmental > Aquatic > Marine > Oceanic | place: North Atlantic Ocean...
AGCGGAGACCGGTCGGGGGGTCGCTTTTTGAACCCGCAGCCCCGTTTCCCTGTCGTCCTTGGAATATTTTTCCGGCTGGCTCTTACCCCGCCTCTGCCCGCGAAAGGACGAGCTCCCAATAGGGAACGCCTCCAAAGGTGCCCGAGAGAGTTGCTCCGTCTGTCTGCCTGACCACGTCACCCGGAGCAAACTGATCCCCGGGACGAAGCGCCTCGCCGCATCCGCCGATAGACCCAATCGACAAGCTTGATCAGCACCAGCAGCCCCGTGATCAGCGGAGGACTGTGGACTCTCTGGGAATCCACCGCATCTGCATCATAATCATCATCCAAATAGTGAAGTGTCGATGCCGGGGCGCGCATGATCTTCCACCACCTGCGGAGACCCACCTTCCGGACCGTTGGCAGGCTATTCCGCATGCCTGCCAGCTGATCGCAGTAAGGGAACATCTCCACCGGCAGTAGCGCCTCGGTATTGAGGAGCGGAAATTCCCGCTCCACCCGCGCCCGCTCCTGCTCGTGCCTCACAATGAGATCCCGGGGCCTATCAATGTTTCCTGCGATCAGTGAGATCACCAGCTTGGCCTGCATCTCGCTGATCGTGGGCACATTGCCGATGATGGGGCGGGCGAATCCCACCAGAAACATGTCGGCATGCCGTACGTGCAGGCAGCCGAGATGGAAGTCGCGCACCCTGAGTGCACCATCCGTCAAATCCTCAAGTCCGGAGGTGTAGCCAATCATTGGGCAAACGATATCGGGTTCAATTTCAATGATCCCCTCTCCATCGAATTCGGAGAACTCACGGAAACCGTCACCTTTCGGCGGTCCGATGATCGAGATTCTTCCCTCCGCGACGTCATCAAGGAACTCATCACTCTTCGTATGAAAGACATTGAAGAGGTTGTCCTTGGCCGCAGCGGTGAGCCGGGCATCCCATTGCTTTCGTCTGGCATTGGCCAACTCATCCTGCGCGTGTCCCTCAGGATTCGCACGGAAGGCTCTCTCGAACTTCTCCCGGTGCCGGATACGCGCTTCAACGAATTTCTGGCCAATGGCATTTCTTAATCCCCGGTGAATGGAGAGCATCAGCCGATTCCTGAGAAAATCAGAAGGCACCCCACGAATCGGGTGATAACGGGGACTTACCCGGATCCCTGTCTTGAGCGACAAGTAAACGCGATTGCCCAGTTCGGGTGCCGCCAGCCTGTGGGCGATGTCCGCTGCCGACTCTCCACCTCCCAGCACCACGATCCCCTTCCCCTCCGGAAGCTCGTCCATGGAGCGCAGCAGTGGCAGATGGGTGTTCACTTTCTTCGGCCGCTCCGCGAGGCCGGTACAGACAATCACACGGTTGAAGACCTCGGCACCCTCCTCCATCCACAGCTTCCATCCCTCCTCCACTCTCGTAATTCGGTCCACCTTGGCGTGCAGGCGGATATGTTTCTCCAGACCAAAGGCCCCGGAAAAATCCTTGAGGTATTGTCCATACTCGGCACCACGGAAAAAATCCTCCCTCTCAGCCCGGGACGCAGGATCAGCCTCACAATCCCACTTCCGATAACAGGCGAACTGCGTGGTGAACTTGGTCGAGGTCGAGACAAAGCCGGGGTAGGGATTTCCCCAGCAGCCGACGGTATCGCCTCCTTTTTCGAAGCACACGACCTCCCATCCAGACAGTCGGTCAAGAGCATGCTTCAACGTCACCAAGCCACTGCTGCCAGCCCCGATGATGGCCAGGCGCTTGCAGCTCATGGGCAGATCGCGGTGAGGCTGATCACGACGAAATTGAACTGACCCGACTCCGGGATGAAAAGGAGGATCCGGTCACCATCTTCGGGAGGATTCGTACGGGTATACTCGTCAAGCATGATGAAAATGCTGGCCGCTCCCGTATTGCCTGCGGTTTCAAGGTTCGTCCAGTAGTCAACCATGCCACCACCCTCACGACACATTTCCCTGAGCACACTGAACATGTAGCGTTTGAAATAGAACGAAGAGAGATGAGGCAGCACCACGCGATAATCCAGAATGCTCTCACCATGGGCATCCATCGCCCCATGCATGACTTGCCGCAGGCAGGGCTTCATATACTTCGCGAGAATGGACACATCCTGGCTCAACAGCAGACTCCGGTTCTGCAGCGCCATGCACAGCGGGGCTTCATTGGCAAAGGACCGTGAGTAGGTCCAGTCCACCCGGTAGGAGACGCCGCCGGCTGATGGGCGATCCTCCAGAAGGAAGGCGCCGGCACCATCGGACAGCATCGAGCGCAGGAATACCGACATGAACCACTTCGAAGCAGTCGGATCCTCCGGATGCTGATCCCGGTCATCCGGCGGCTCGATGACCGAGGATTTGAGGATCTCGGACGGCTGTTCCGCGCCGACACACAGGGCCCGCGAGTGATCACCACAGGACACCGCGCGACATGCGTTCACCAAGGCCTGCGCGGATGAGGTACAGATGCCGGTGTTGGAGTTGATTTCAAGGTTTTCACGCACGCATCCTGCCCCGTTCAGGCGATCGTGGAGAATACTGGCCAAGCCGGGGCCTACGAGTGGAGTATTGGTCGAGCCTGCGGAAAGGTAATCGATCTGTCCGTCCCGCCCCTTCAGGCAGGCCTGGGCCGCATGGGTGCCGAGTTCGTACACATCGTGGGTCGCGGTCTGATCACGGTTCAGGGCATAGTGGCGGTACTTGATGCCGTTCATCCTGAGTATTTTTGCCCTGAGCTCGGCTTCCCCATCTAGCTCACCCATGAAAGCGGGCAGGTTTTCATTGTCGATCCTGCGCCCGGGCAGGAACGAACCGGTCGCTGTAATATGACAGTTCATGATTCGGAAGATGCTGGTGCCTCGGGCGCCAATGCCGGCTGACGCGTGCGAAGCGTTTCGTAGGCGTATTCATCGAAGGCGACATGATACTGAAGATACAAACTCGGGTCAGAGACGAAGACGCTGCTGTTGTAATGGCTCCGGTTGTTAGGGGCCTGAAGATAGAAATCGAGGTCCGTGAGCACGTCCCGGTCGTGTGCATACAGGCGTTTCATGGACCACAGCAGGAGAGAATCAGCGCCAAAGGAATTGAGCGCCTTCACGGCGGTCTTCAGATCCGCGAAGATCGTGATGATGATGACGATGAAGATCACCACATTGGTGGCACCAATCCATCCCAGCGATGACTTTCTCGTCACCTCTATGGCTTTCTTGCTGATGAGCTCATGATCCTCCGGAACCCGCTGTCGGATTTCATCAAGATGTTCAAGAAACGAATCCCTGTCGAATCGATCCACTACTTCGTATGAGAGCTCATCGTGACCGATGGTAAGGTTGTGCCGCATCATTTCCGTAAGATTCTCAATATTGTAGTCGCCGTCGATGCCGTTGAATTTCGGATGCGAGGGTTTTTCTGCGGGGGCCTTTCCACCTACCGCAAGAAGATGCCGGTAAATCAAGGGTTCGATCTGAACGTGACGGACAATCAGTTCCACCGCTTCCTCACTGGCCAGGTATTTCATCCCGAGGGCGAGGATTCCATCAATGCAGCGCGCCTCGTGGCCATAGGGCCTGCGATGGATCAGGTATTTGATCGGGAAGATAACGATCCTCAGGAAAAAGTAGAACACCTGCAACAAGGGCCGGAGAAAGATATAGTCGACCCGACTCTTCTCTCTCGTGAAGACCTCATTCACGTAGTTGGTCATGTAGGGGTATGAGTTCATGGAAGTCCGGGATCCGCCTGTTGCTTCTGTTCACGTCTTGTCAGGTGCACCCTGAGCCCATGCCTGGGAGCCATGGTCATCCGGGCGCACATTTCATGCTGGTCACTGGAATCCACCACCACCTGGAAATGTCTCAGCACCGTGGCAACTACAACCTTGATTTCCATCATGGCAAAATGCCTTCCTATGCAAACGCGGGGCCCACCCCCGAAGGGCACGCTGGCATGACGATTGCCTGCATTCTCAGCGTCTTCCGGATCAAAACGTTCCGGTTTGAACATTTCCGGATCTATCCAGAAATCCGGATGCCGTTGCAGCGAATAGCGGCTGAAGACGACCATCGTTCCCTTGGGAAGAACCTCACCACCCAGTTCAACCTCCTCCAGGGTGTTCCGGTTCTCGAACCAGAACGGCGGATGGAGACGCAGCGTTTCCTCGATCACCATCGTAATCTTCCTGAGCTCTTTCAGGTGCTCAACCTTGAGAGGACCACCACCCGTCACCGTCTCAATCTCCTCCCGGAGTGCCTTCTCGACTTCTGGATGCCTGTTCAATTCATACCAGATCCACGTGAGGGCCTTGGCCGTGGTTTCATGACCCGCGATGAGCATGCCCAGCACCTCCTCGGCGAGGTCCTTCGGATTCAGGCCTTCCCCGGTTTCCTCATCCATCGTATTGAGAAGAATTCCCAGCAGGTCATCATTTGCAAACCCCTCGGTCCGCTCACGAATGAGCCGGCCGAGAAACTGGTCATATTCCCCCAGCACTCCCCGTAGCTTCAAATTCATGGGCGTGGGCACCTTGGGATTGGAGATGATGGAAAGCGGTGGCAGCGCGCAATAGCGGTTGATCACATCCGTCCATCGCCTGATATCCTCTGACGACTCATCAAATGCGTGACCGAAAAACGAACGACCTGCCACCGTGAGGGCGAGATGATCCATCTCATCGGCGATGTTGAAGACCGTATTCGTGGGCCATGCATCTACCGCCGAATCGGCGGCATCCCGCATGAGACTGAAAAAATTCTCGATCGCCGAACCCTTGAAAACAGGCTGAATCAGTTGGCGGCGCTTTTTCCACCGTTCCCCCTCGACGGTGACCAACCCATCCCCAAAGGCATTCCGGAAACGATGATAGATCGGTGTCGCCTTGTCGAAGTTGCGATGGGTTTCACGCAGAACCCGGCCCACCAGCGCGGGGTGGTTCACGAGGTAAAAGTTCACGACCCCCCGGTAGCGGACATAGTCTCCGTACCTGGCAATGAGTTTTTCGAAGAACAGGGGCGGATTAGTCAGCATTTTGAGCTGCTGCCAGAAGGGACGCGCCGAAACGAGGCTCCCGGTAAAATCCGGCGCTCCCGTCAGGGCACTCTGTTCGTCCTGCTGCATCTTGAAATCTGCCATCGTCAGCGAAAGCGATCAGGTCACCGGCATTCTCATATTCACAAAACAAGCACCGTCTTTCCGTAAACGCATTTAAGACGCTAACGCAATGACCCGAATTCCTAGAATATATTATCTTTCGCATATCATCGATACGATCGATGCTTCTGCCAAGCCTCCTTTCTCGGACCCGGCCCCCTGCATACAGGGAAGCGGGGAGACGCAGACAAGCCTGCCAGCAATCCTATTTTCCAGTCTCGACACACCACTATTCGCACCATTCCCACCCGACCGGCGGACGGGAACGCCGGGACCGTGGAAAGCGGGTTCTGAGAAAAAACCCTTCGATCCAAGGAGGAGGCAGCGTTTTGGTATCCGGCCCCTGACTGACTGACCACCTGAGGGAAGCCGCCGCTGCTGCTTGATCACCGTGACAGGAACCACTAGGGTCCCTGCATGCATATCCTCGTCATCAACTTCAACCTTCACGATCTCAGCCGCGAACAGTATGAGGGCGTGTGTGACGAACTCGCTTCCACCTTTGCGTCTATCCCCGGCCTGATCTCCAAGACCTGGCTTGCTAACGAAGAGACCAACACCTACGGCGGGGTCTACCTCTGGGACAACCGCGCAGCCATGGAGGCTTACAAGGCTGGCGAGATTTTCGCGAGCATCGGCGCAAACCCAGCCCTGATCAACGTTACCGCGACGGACTTCGAGGTCCTCGCGGGTCCGTCGAAGGTCACCGGTGTCGCCTGAGGGCTTCAGGGTGCCGAACTCTCTGGCCCAGCACCAGGGAAGCCAACAACCAAGGCCCGCCCCAATGAAGCAGAACCGGCTGGATTGTGATCACCGCGTCCGCCGAAACAGCCGCCGAGGGACAGAAAGTGATCCTAGGAGCCGGCGCGCTCCTCCAGCAACTCACCCAGGAGTTCCGACATCCCTTCCGAAACATCCCCCGCATTGACATCCAGACCCGCCGCGAGGAGTGCGTGGTCGGTCAACTGCCGGGCCACCTTGGCGGCGAGATCCCGCTGGGAGTCCTGGAGCGCAGCCAACTTATGGATGAGCGGATGCCGGGGGTTGATTTCAAGCTTGGCCTTGGCCGCCGGAACTTCCTGTCCCATCGCTGCCATCATGGCCCGCATCTGTGCATTGGGCGCATCTTCCGGGAGAAGGGCCACCATAGGATGCTTCACGAGCCGCACACCCGCATCCACCCGCGTGACGCGGTCATCGAGTGCGGAATTCAACCATGAGACCAGGTTCCCGGTCTCCTCCTCCGGCAGGGACGGTCCAGCCTCTTCATCGGCCACATCTTCCAATTCGATACCCGCTCGGTTGGCCGCCACCAGTTTCTTTCCCTTATACTCCCGCAGGCTCTCCAGGACGTATTCGTCCACGGACTCGGTGAAAAAGGCCACTTCGAGACCGCGCGCCTTGAACCCCTCGAAAAAGGGACCCTTCTCAAGGATCTCCCTGTTCGGACCCACCAGGAAATAGATCTCCTCCTGCCCCTCCTTCATCCGATCCAGATATCCCGTAAGCGAAGTCGTTTCCTCCCCCTCGGTCATTGAGGAACTGAACCTGAGCAGGCCCGCGAGAAGCTCCTGGTGCGCGGGTGATGCGACCAGGCCTTCCTTCAGAAACCGTGAAAACCGGGAATAGAACTCAGTGTAACTCTGCGGATCGCTTTGCGCCTGCTTCTCGAGGAACTTGAGGAAGCGCTTGGTGAGGACCTCGTTGAGCTTCCGCACCAGTGTGGTGTCCTGCATCGACTCACGCGAAATGTTGAGCGGAAGATCTTCACTGTCGATCACTCCCCGCAGAAAGCGCAACCACTCCGGAAGCAACCCTTCAGGGTGGGGATCGATAAGAACCTTGCGGCAGTAAAGAGCCACCCCGGGAGGCTGTGGACCAAGACCAAACTGTTCCGCGTTTTCACCCGGAGCGAAGAGCAGGGCATTGATCGCGAGGGGCGCATCAGCCGAGAAATGCATCGTATAGCGCGGCTCATCCCTCGCATGCGCGGTGAACTGATAGAACTCCTTGTACTGTTCCTCACTCACCTCGCTCTTCGACTTGAGCCAGAGCGCCTCGACGGTGTTGACCCGCTCCCCGTTCAGGTTCACCGGAAAGCCGACGAAATTGGAGTAGCGCTCGATAATCCCCTTCACCCGGCTTGTCGTCGCAAACTCCTTATGATCCTCCTTGAGGTGCACCACGATGCGCGCACCCCGCCGCTGCCCCTCTACCTCATCGATGGTATAACCACTGGCGCCATCACTTTCCCAGCGCAGGTGCTCTCCATCCTCCCTCCACGAATGCGAGAATACCTCCACACGCTCCGCCACCATGTAGGAACTGTAAAACCCCACCCCGAACTGACCGATGACATCGGGCTTGGCACCCTCCTTCATCTTCTCGAGGAACGCCTTGGTCCCGGAGTGCGCTATCGTCCCCAGGTTTTCCGTCAGCTCCTCCCGGGTCATTCCGATCCCATAATCCGAAATCGTGATCGTTCCGGCGGTCTCATCCGTGCTGATATTGATCTCAAGGGGCAAATCCGCATCGAAGACCTCCTTCTCGGTCAACTGGGTCAGGCGCAGCTTTTCGAGGGCATCCGAGGCGTTGGAAATCAGCTCCCGGATGAAGATCTCGCGATCGGTGTAAAGCGAGTGGATGACAATTTCCAACAGCTGGCGTACTTCCGCGTGAAATTCTCTGGTCTCAGTCTCCGTCTTACTCATGATAGCAATAGAAACGGCGGGGACCTAACCCGTTCCAGCCAAGCTGTCAACAGGGTCTGACATCCCTCTGACTCCATCATTCCCCGAAAACGAGCCATGCCCCGCGTCTGCATCACCGTCAAAGGCAAGAATGCCCAGCCCTATCGCTTCTCACTCGATCGCGAGACCGTCCGCCTCGGACGGGCCGCCGATAACGATATCGTGATCGATTGTCCCTCCGTTTCCTCCAACCACTGTGAGATGAAGCGAATCGAGGGAGGCTTCATCCTGGAAGACGATGACTCAACCAACGGCATCAAGCTGGAGGGGGATCGCATGGCCATCATCGACCTCGCCAACGGCCTCGACGTGGAGGTCGGTGATGCCGCCCTCGAGTTCGAGCTGACCAGCGAGGAAAAGGAATCCCTCTCCGATGAGGAGCATAAACCACGGCAGCGTGCGCACCTTCCCGAGAAAAAGGAGAAGAAGGAGAAGAAGCCGGCCGCCAAGCGCCCCGGCCCAGCTTCGCGAAACCCCGTGCGCCCCGGAACACCTGGTGCTCCCGCCCCGCTCGCCAGTAGCCAGACTACCTCCGGGGCAAACTTCGCCATAACCATCGGTCTGCTCTTCGTCGCCGTCATGGCTCTCTACTTTGGACTCGCAAGCGGACACCGCAGCAAATTCCCCAAGACAGACTACCCTGCCTCCAAGGGGCTCTGGGGTGACATGTGGAGCGATACCCCCCTCCGCAAAAAGGTGGACCCCAGCTCCACTCCCGAGCCGGAGGAAGGCGAATAGGCTCCCGGAATTCCAATCCCTGATTCCGCGTCCAGCCGGCCCTGCCCGCTTTACCCCACGGGGGCCTTGAGCTGACCCTCACCACGCACGCGATACTGGTAGGAGGTCAACTCCCGCAGAGCCATCGGACCACGCGCATGCAACTTGTCGGTGGAGATCCCGATCTCTGCCCCGAATCCGAACTCTTCCCCATCGCTGAAGCGCGTGGACACATTGTGAAAGACACAGGCCGAGTCCACCTCCCGTAGAAACCTCTCCGCGGTCGTCTGATTCGCTGTCACAATGCAGTCGGTGTGCTGCGACCCGTATTCATTGATATGGGTCACCGCCTCCTCAAGGGAATCCACGACCTTGATCGCGAGGGTATAATCGAGATATTCCGCCTCCCAGTCCTCGCCAGTCGCCGGAGTCACCTCCTCGCCCAGAATTTCCTGCGTAACCGGACAGCCACGCAGTTCGACATTCCTGGCCAAGAGCGCTTTCGCCACCGCCGGAAGAAAGTCGCCCGCTACCAGTTCCTCTACAAGGAGGGTTTCCAGCGCGTTGCAGACACTCGGCTTCTGGGTCTTGGCATCCACCACGATATCGCTGGCCATTCCAAGATCGGCCCCGCCATCCACGAAGACGTGGCAGACTCCGTCGTAATGCTTGATCACCGGCATGCGGGCCAGCGCAACTACCGTCTCGATCAGGCCCTTGCCTCCCCTCGGGACAATGAGGTCGAGATAGCGGTCCATCGAGGCCATCTCCTTCACGCTTTCCCGGTCGGTGAAGGGAATGAGCTGGATCGCATGAGGAGGCAGCCCTTCCTTCTCTCCTCCAGCCTGCAGGGCCGCCGCGATCGCCCGGTTCGAGTGAATGGCCTCCGAGCCTCCCCGCAGGATGGTCGCGTTCCCCGCCTTCAGGCAAAGCACGGCAGCATCGCTCGTCACGTTGGGACGACTCTCGTAAATGATTCCGATCACCCCGATGGGCACGCGAACCTGTTCGATCCGGATTCCATTCGGCCGCACGCGTTCATCCAGAACCTCGCCCACCGGGTCCGCAAGCCCGGCAACCTGCTCCACGCCGGCCGCCACCGCCTCCAGGCGATCCTCGTCCAGGCGCAACCGATCCTGCATGGCGCTCGTAAGCCCGTTCGCCTCTGCCGTAATCAGGTCCTTGGCGTTCTCTGCCAGAATCTCCCCTGCTCGCGCCCGCAACTCAGCAGCCATTGCGAACAGAATGGCGTTCTTCTGCTCCGTGCTGAGGGTCGCCAGGGAATGCGCCGCTGCCCGGGCCTGTCGCCCCATTGCGTAAACCGCCTCGTGGATTTCCTCCGGACTCAGTGCCTCCGCTGCGCTCATGATGAATCTCCTATACGCGCAATCGGCCTCACCCGCCAACCCGGAAGCGGGTGGCATGCCCCTTCCCCGCCACAATCCCAGCCAGCCGGTCGGGACGGCGGCCGTTAGCTATCACCGTTTCCACACCCCCTTCCACCGCCAGCTTGACGGCCTGCAGCTTGGACTCCATCCCTCCAATCGCGAAGCGCCCCTTCTCCTCCCGGACGTAGGACATCACCTCATCCACGGATCGCACATCCCGCACAATCTCTCCCCCACCCGGCGGCAACAAGCCGTCCACGCTCGTCAGCAGCACAAGCATGCGCGCACCCAGCAGGGTCGCCACCCGTGCTGATAGCATGTCATTGTCTCCCACGCTCAGCTCCTCAACCGCTACCGAGTCGTTCTCGTTGATGATGGGAACAATTCCCCGCCTCGTGATCAGGCGGACGAGGAGGTCCGATATCCGCTGCCGATGATCCTCGATTTCGAGATCGGCCGCGGTAAGCAACAACTGCGCCACACTTACCTCGAAACTGCGAAAAAGATTCTCGTAGGCATGCATGAGCCTGGTCTGCCCCACCGCCGCCGCCGCCTGCCGGGTTGGCACGTCGTCCGGATACTCACTTAACCCAAGGGCCGGGATACCCGCCCCTACCGCTCCGGAGGACACAAGAACCACCCGCCCGCTGGCTGCTGGCAGATCCGCCACCGCGTTGACCAGGCGCGCCAGCGAGGCTGCATCCAGAGTGCCATCCCCGCGGGTGAGCACCCCTGTCCCGACCTTGATTACAATAACGTCCTTGTCCGGCATCGTTGCTACTGGGTATCGCGCTGTCTTTCCCCCGGTTCACATGCGTTCCGGCACTTCAATCCCAAGCAGGTGCAGCCCCTTCTTCAATGCACGGGCCGTCAATTCGCAGAGTACCAGGCGTGTCTTGCGCACCGCTCCCTCCGACTTGAGAACCGGACAGGACTGGAAGAAGGAGTGATAGGCCCGGGCCAGGTCAAGCAGGTAGCTCGCGAGGAGATTCGGCCGGAAGTCATCCAGGACCACCGGCACGGTTTCCCCGAACCTCGCCAGCATGCGGGCGAGGTGGATCTCCTTCTCGTCCCCAAGGACCAACCCATCGCCATCAAGTGCTACGTCTTCCTCCAGCTTTCCAAAGATCGAACGACAACGCACATAACTGTATTGCAGGTAGGGAGCCGTATCACCTTCCATCGAAACCATTTTCTCCAGGTCGAAGATATAATCCGATGTCCGGTGGTGCGAAAGCTCCATGAACTTCACCGCACTGAGGCCAACCAACTCCGCAAGCGCCTTCCTCTCACCCTCGTCTTCCACCCGGGTTCTGCCCTCCGAACTCTCCCGGGCCGCCTGAATGGCATCCGCCAGCAGGTCACTGAGGAGGGGCAGGTCTCCTGACCTCGTCTTGAGCGGTTTGCCGTCCCGACCCAGGATCGTCCCAAAGGAAACATGTTCCAGTTCGATCGCGCGCCCCCGCCGGGCCGCCACCGCGAAGAGTTGCCTGAAGTGATCCCCCTGCCGGTGATCCACAACGTACCAGGCCGCATCCGCGGACAATTCCTCAACCCGGTAATCCACGGTCGCGATGTCGGTGGTGGCATAGTTGAAGCCCCCATCGCTCTTGCGCACGATCATGGGCCTGGCCTCCCACTCTCCATCCTTCTGAATCTTGAAGGGGTCCTCCCTCGGCTCCAGTGAGTCATCGGAGAAGACACACACCGCTCCCTCGCTCTCCCTTGCCAGCCCACTATCCACGAGATCTTCCACCACGCCCGGCAACCGGTCATTGTAACAACTCTCCCCCAGCCAGTGATCGAACCTGACATCGAGCCGGCCGTAGATCACCTGCAACCCAGCCCGCGAGAGGCTTACGCACTCCTTCCAGATGGCGAGATTCTCGGTGTTCCCCTGTTGCAACGCGACAAGCTCCTGCCGACACTCCTCCTTGATCCCCTCGTCCTGCGTGCACTTCCCGTTCGCAAGCCGGTAGAGACGCAGGAGTTCGTTGAGGGGATCCGCTTCGAGAGCTGCGCGATCGAGTTCCCGCTTCCAGGCCCATATCACCATCCCGAACTGTGTCCCCCAGTCCCCGATGTGATTATCCGTGATGATCTCATGCCCCATGAAGCGCCCCACACGCGCCAAGGCATCTCCGATAAAGGTCGACCTGAGGTGACCCACGTGCATCGGTTTCGCCACATTGGGTGCGCTGAAATCGATCACGATGCGGCGCGGGGCTTCCACCCGGGCAACCCCAAGCCGGTCATCTCCAAGCAGGTCCTGCAGGTGTCCTGCATAAGCATCCACCTTGACCCGGAAGTTGAGGAATCCCGGACCGGCAATCTCCACCTCGGCAAGATCGGAGACCTCGGTTGCCTGTGCCACGGACTCCGCCAGGGCTCGCGGATTCTGCCTCGCCTCCTTGGCCAGAACCATCGCGGCATTGGACTGATAGTCACCGAAGCGAAGGTCGGCGGCCTGGGTCACCCCAACCTTCCCAAGGCTCTCTCCCTCGATTCCGCACGCCGCAAACCCGGCCAGCAGGCGTTCCTTCAGTGTCTCAGCCAGTGTCATGGTAGATGCCTTGTTCACCCTCCCCGGTCAGGACTTTGAGCGTTCGCCTCCCGGAAACGGATGACCGCTAACATTTCATCTTCCGAAAACGGAGCCTAGAAAACCCCGAAACACAATTTCAGGTCGGCTGCTCTTCACACCAGGCCAGCACCTCCAGCAGTTCACCCGGACCCTCCGCCTCCGTCATTTTCCGACGTACTTCGCACTGCGAGAACAGGCGCGCGATTGAAGCCAGGGTCTGCAGATGAAGATGAGGCTGGTTCTTGGGTACGATCAGCAGGATGACGAAATGCACGGGGGCATTGTCGCAGGCTTCAAAATCGATTCCCGCCCGGGAGCGTCCGAGAATGGCGACCGGCTCCTCGACCCGGTGGCAGTAACAGTGGGGAATGGCCACCCCGTGCCCGATCCCCGTACTCACCTGCTCCTCACGCGCATGCAGGGCCTCCACGACGTCCTCCCGCCGCTCCTCCTCAACATGTCCCACCGAGACGAGGTGATCCACCAGCTCCCCAAGAGCCTCCCAGGGCGTTTCCGAGGACAACTCAGGAAGGATACAACGCTCCGAAAGAAGCGATACAAGTTTCATGACTGGCGGGGGTAGACGCCTGCTGGCGCCGGGGGTGAGGGATGCCGGTAGCCTCATTCCCCCTTACTGGCAAGGGCTTTTCCTCGCCGGGCGCCGGCCGGCTCGACGCGAGGCTTCAAATTGCCCCCTTCTGTTCGAAGGACTTGACCTTGCCCCTCCCCGTCCGGACATTCTGCTGCATGCGCACGACCCTCTTCGCCGCTGCAGTCTGCGTAAGCCTGTTGCTGGCCTCCTGTGAAACCGTGCCCACCTCGAAATTTGGTGAGCCCAACATGGGCGGTCCCACCAGGGAGGACCGCCGGGCCTCCATTGCCAATGAACAAACCGGGGACTTTTATATCGGCAGGCGCTATCATGTGAATCGAACCTGGTGGTGGGGCTACCTGCGCCGCCCCGGCCAGCCCTGGTCGAAAGGCCGTCTCGTGGTCTTCAATCAAAACGTCAAACGCAGCCCGGACAACCTTCCTCAGGAAGGCCCCTACGGAGAGCGCTACGCTTACGATCACAACTACGAATACAGGATCTGGGGAACCTTCACCGGGGAAGAGGTCTACGAACCGAACAGCAACCAGTTTCTGCCCGAGTTCCAGCTCACGGACTACGAACTGCTCAATCAGGACCCCGGCTGGCTCTTCTACCCCTCCGATCACTACGATCCCCTTCGATTGACCCTGAAACCCTGAGCGTGCGCCGCCCATCGGAGCGGTAGCGGATCCACCGGGCGCCTCACAATGCTCGCTGCTGTCCCGGGCGACCCATCCGATCTCCGCGTTCCGGGGGACAACCGGAGGACGCTGCCCGAGCGGGAGAGTTCGGACCTGTTCAACCTGAACCCTTCCTCTTGTTTTTATTTGTCATTTTATTTCAAGGCCGGATCGAGATCAGGAAGGGATGAGAGTGATTATATTCTTAAATATAAGTTATAAATATAAAAAAGGAGCGACCTAGAAATCTCTATCATTGTCCTTTTCCGTCAAATAATTCCTCGTTGCTCGTCCGGACTCCTCACTCTTCTCGCCCTAGTCGGTAAGCAGACGGTTCTAAATTGCATCCGGTTTTTTTTGAACATCAATGCTCTTGGAGAGACAAACTTTGCGACACAAAGCTTTGCCTTTTCCACCGTCGAGCATGCCCACCTCCCCGACCCGCGTCCTGATCATCCCGGCCCTCTGCCGTGGCGAGCGCATGCTTCTCGCAACCTGGATTGAGGGAGCCCAGCGGGATTCGCTTCGGACCTGCGCGATCCTGATCGTCGCCGGGTGCGGAGCATACGGCTTTACCATCGGCCTCCGGAATGGCTGGGAAATGGCCGCCTACGTGGCGCTCAAACTTCCCGCCATTATTTTTCTAACCCTGTTCCTCAATGGAATTCTCAACGGAATGCTCGGCCTCGTCCTGGGCAGTGGAATCGGTTTTCGACAAAGCCTCCAGTTCCTCCTGACCGGGTTCGCCATTATGAGCATCATCGTCGGTGCTCTCAGCCCCGTGACATTTTTTGCCACCCTCAACATGCCGGACCCGGGCGCGGCGGGAAGCCTCACCTGGCACGGGCTCAATCTCCTCCTGCATACCGCAATCATCGCCTTCGCAGGGATCCTCGCCCACTACCGCCTCCTCCACTACGTCCGCGAATTTACCGACAACCAGCGGGCCGGGACACATGCCTTCTTCGCCTGGCTGGCGGGAAACCTCTTCGTCGGAGCGCAGATTTCCTGGAATCTCCGCCCCTTCTTCGTCTCCCCCGGCCTGGAAGTCGAATTCCTCCGCGCCGACCCCTTTGATGGCAGTTTCTACGAAGCGGTCTTCCGAGCCTTCCGCAACGTTTCCCCGATCTAAAACCAATCAAATCCTGCAAGGAACCGAAACCACAGAACCAAACGATCCATGAGTGACCACCCGAAAGACGACTCCCCTCCTCCTCCACTCCCCGAATCTCCACATGGTGATCCCCGAACCTCCCTTCCTCTCGATCCATACGGAGGATTCGAAAGACTGGAGGGAGGCGACGACTTCCCAAACATCATCAACAAGCTTCTCAAGAAACCCCTGTCCCTCATATACAACCTGGAAATGGACGATGAGAGCGGCCGGAACATTCCTGTCCGCCTGCTATTCATAAGCATCGGCTGTCTGGCGGTCTTCGGACTCGTGGTCGGCACCTTCTCGTGGGAGCGCCAGCTCTGGGCCGCCCCTCTGAAGATTGTTTCCGGGCTTCTTTTCAGTGGGCTCATCTGCCTGCCGAGCCTCTACATCTTCGCCTGCCTTGGCGGACTCAATGCCCGGTTCCGCACCATTGTCGGGGTCCTCTGTGGATTGATTGCCCTCTCTGCCCTCCTTCTGGTCGGCTTCGCCCCCGTTGTGTGGCTCTTCAGCGTTTCCAGCACGTCGGTTACTTTCCTGGGAATTCTCCTGCTCACCCTCTGGATCGTATGCGCCAGCTTCGGACTCGTCCTCGTCTTCCGGGCCGGACGCGCCCTCGGCATGACCAACACCGGGCCCCTTGTGGTCTGGTGCGGCGTTTTTCTTCTGGTCACTCTCCAGATGACCACCACCTTGCGCCCCATTATCGGAAGCGGCGACAAACTTGTGAACTTTGAGGAAAAGAAGTTCTTTCTTGCCTACTGGGGCGAGCAACTCGTTGCGGACTAGGCGGAGCAGGCAAACGGTCCGGTGACAGGCAGTGGAACGCAACCACTCTTCGAAGGCACCCTAGTATTTCCTCCACACCGCTGGAACAAAGAGCACGAGAACCGCATACAGCTCCAGGCGTCCCAGAACCATGAGGAGAGAGAGGAACAGGTGGGTAACCGGCTGGAAATGCGCATAGTTATCGGCAGGTCCGACCTCTCCGTAACCCGGCCCAATATTTCCAAAGGTCGCCAGCACGGTTGCCACCGTGGTTTCAAAATCAATCGTGCCGTGACCCGTCTCGATGACAGCCACAACGACCATTGACACAAGAGCCATCCCAGCGAAAAGAGCGACAAAGAGTACCGTCTGGGCCCGCGCAGTGTCGTCGATCGGGTTGTCGTTGACCTGCATCCGCAGGATCTGATTGGGCCGAAACGCCTTCACGATTTCCTGCGAGGCGGAACGGACCAGCAGAATAAGTCGACTCACCTTCATTCCTCCCGAGGTCGACCCTGCGCAACCACCGGCCAGCATGAGAACCAGCAGGATGAAGTAGACCGCCACCGGCCATTGTTCGTAGTCGGCCGTGGCATATCCGGTCGTGGACGCGATCGAAATTACCGTAAAGGCCGCACCCCGGAGAGCCTCTCCCGCCGGCATGTTCCCTCCCCACGACCCAACCACCCACATCCCGGCAATCCCGCAGACTACAAGGACGAGATACCACCGCACCTCCTCCAAGCGCCTCAACCGGTCCCAGTCCCGGCGCAGGATCACTACATAGATCAGGAAGCTCATACTTCCCAGGAGCATGAAAAGCTCCAGCCAGAGCTCAATCAGGAGCCCGTTGGTCAGACTGGAAAAGTAACCGATGCTCTCGTTGTGAGGGCTGAAGCCCCCTGTCGCCACCGTGGTGAGCGCATGGGCGACAGCATCAAACCAACTCAAGCCGAGAAGACGTAACCCGAGGAGACAAACAAGGGTGAGGGCCAGGTAAATCTTCCAAAGGGTCAACGCCGTATCGTGAATCCGCGCGGTCGCCGCCTCCCCTGGCTGAAAGGAAGACTCGTTCCGGAAAAGAGATTTCGCTCCACCTCCCACGGTGGAAAGCAGGGCCACAAAGAGAACAAGGATTCCCAGCCCCCCCAGCCACTGCATGACCGACCGCCAGAGCAGGATTCCCCGGGGCCACTGGGTAAGATCTGCAATCACGGTGGAGCCCGTGGTCGTAAACCCCGAGACCGACTCGAAGAGCGCCGCAGCCGGAGGGAGACGAGGCTCGGCCAGCAGGAACGGAATGGCCCCGAAAACCGCGCTCAGGATCCATCCCAGGCCCACGATCATGACTCCTTCGCGCCGGGGGATACGCTCGAAGCGCCCACGCCCAATCAGAAAGAGGATCATCCCGACCAGAAAAGTAATGCCCCCAGCCACCATCAGAGGCAGGACCCCCGCGCCCAGTTCGTCCATCGGATCAAAGTAGGCAAAGAGGCCGCAGGCGGCCATGGCGACGCTTTCCAGCGTCAGCAGCAATCCCAGCACTCTGGCAAGCAAACGAAAGTTCATGTCCTCATGCGATCACTCAAACTCTCCGTCATCCCGGGGGCCTCCCTCACTCAATGAAGAAGCTTCAACAGCTTCTTGAGCACCTTTGGAGACACCATTGCGTAAATCCGGTCTCCCGGATTCAACACATCATCCCGGCCCGGAACAATGGCCTTCAGGCCCCTGAGCAGACCCACCAGTACCGCGCCAGCAGGCCAGTCGATATCGCCCACCTTCAAGCCCGCCACCTTCGCGCCTTCGGCCACGTCCGTCTCGATAACCTGGCCGGCAGTAAACTTTTTGACCACACAGAACTTCTCGGTGGTCAGGTAACGCTCAATATCCCTCCGGGTGGCTTCTCGGGGGCTGACCGCCGCCACCACCCCGAAGTGCCTCCCGCTTGAACCAATCGCGTGTGCATAGTCGGCCCGGTGGATGATCGTAAGGCAGTTTCTGGTCCCGATGTTGTTGGCCTGAAGACAGGTCATGACATTGTCCTCGTCACTCTCACTGGTGGCCACAAAGAAATCCGCTTTCCCGACCTGCTCCTCTTCCAGCTCGGCCACCACCGTTGCATCAGCATTGATCACCGTGGTGTCATTCAGGCGCTCGGTCAGCTCCTGGCAGAGCTTTTCATCCTTCTCGAAAATCCGAACCCGGCAGTCCCAGCTCTCGAGCATCTGCGCGAGAGCAAATCCATACTCGCCACCCCCGAAGATCACCACCCGCATCGTTTCACCCCGCTTACCGCCCTTCTGCAGGCGTTCCGCCAGCGTGCGCAGCCTCCGCGGCTCCCCGAAGATGGTCACCACGTCTCCCTCCTCCAGCACCGAGCTGGCTTCGGGCACGAAGCTTTCCCCCGCCCGCGTGATGGCCGCTACCCGTGTGCGATCGGGAACCTTCAATTCCTCGAGGGTCGCCCCTGCCCCGTCACTCTTGGCGCCCACCCTCACCTGTTGCACCTCGATCTTGCCCCGGGCCAGTTCTTCCACCGACAGGGAATCCGGATTCCGGATGAACTTGGCGAGTTCGATCGCGGTCAGGCGCTCGGAACTGAACATGTGATCGATCCCGAAGTGGCCTCTGAAGTCAAAGAGCCATTCCTCCCGCTGGAGTCCCGGGTGCACGCGACTGGCAACGGTCTCAACCCCCATCGCCTTGGCCATCGAGGCGCTCATCAGGTTCACCGTGTTCTCACTGGTCAATGCCAGAAAGAGGTCGCACTCCCCGATGTTCGCCTGCGCGAGGGCATGCACGCTGCTACCGTCATCACAGATCACCTTGGCATCGATCCCCCGCTCAAAGTCTGCCACCAGCCGTGGATCGGAATCGATCACCGAAATGCTGTGCGCCTCGCCCGAAAGCTGCGTGGCCAAGTGCCGGCCAATCTCACCAGCTCCGACGATAATGATGTTCATAAGAACAGCCCCCGGCCGTGGGGACATTCTCCCTGTCCCCCCAGCGCATTCCAGCAAAATCTCCCGGCATGACCGCTACCCCTTTATAGTAAGTGAAATAAACCCTTCCTCCCGCCTACCCCACTGCTCCCGGGCAGCCCCTTCCGCGCCCACCTCCCGTCTTCAGGCCCATGGCAACCCCCACCCCGGAGATGCGTCCACGCCCACCACCGGCCTTGCCGGCCACGGCGTTCTGACCTATTCAATAACCTAGCCGGATCGGACGAAGGAAGTCCGAGCCTCTCCTCGTATCCTCCATACACTTATTCCAAGCCGAACAGTGACCTCTTTTCTCTCTCCTCGCGTCGTCGTCACCGCCTCTCTCCTTCTCTTCCTCATCCCTGCTCATCCGGCCCTCGCCCAGGATGAACCTGCTCCGGCCGACACCGGCAAGGACGACCCCGCCCTCGAGCAGTACTACGTTGCCAATGGTGCCTACAACCGAAAGCTCTACCCGGTTGCGATCCAGCAGTATCAAGCATTCCTCAAGGATCACCCCGAACACGCCAAGGCCGACCTCGCCCGCCGGGGACTCGCCCTCAGCCACTACGCTTCCAAGCAGTATAAGGATGCGATCAGTCCTCTCACCGGGCTTCTCGCCAAGGAGACGCTCGACGCTTCGATCAGCCGCGAGCGTCTCGTCATGATGCAGGGACAGTGCTTCCTGATCACCGGTGAAAAGACGAAGGCGAAAAACCTCTATGTCGCCGAGATCGACAACATCAAGGCACCCGGCTACCTCACCGCCGCCCTCGCCTCCATCTGTGACGTGAGCTTCGGAGCCAGCCAGTGGGACGAGGTTGTTGCCTGGACCGGCAAACTCTTTGCAGCCATGCCAAACAAGGCCCAGTTGGCCCGCGCCTACTATCAGCAGGGCTACGCCCACTATCAGCTCAAGGCTCCGCAGGAGGCCATCTCCGCCCTCGGCAAGATCGAGGCCCTCAAGGCCGACCCGGTTTGGAATACCCGAGGCCTCTACCTGTCCGGCGAGTGCTATAACCAGCTCAGGAAATACGCGGAGGCCAAGGCGGCCTTCGAGAAGGCGCTCCCGGGGCTGAAGGGAAAAGAGGCCGTCGAGTGCCGTTACCGCCTCGGGCTCACTCGTTTTGTGCTCAATGAATTCGAGGAATCTGCCACCGATCTTGCCGCCTACCTCGAGTCTGCCCCCGAAGGCCCGCACGCCAGTGAGGCGCAGCTCTATCTCGCCCGCACCCACCTCGAGGGGGGATCCTTCGAAACAGCCGGAAAACAGCTCGAGATCCTCGCGGGGGGAAGCGGCAAGGTGGCAGCCCGGGCCAGCCTCTGGCACGCCCGCGTCCACACCCGTCCCGAGACAAAGGACTACGCCGCCGCCGCGACCATTCTCGCCACAGCTACGGAGACCCACGCGGAATCACCGATCATAAACGACCTGCGCTTTGACTACGCCAATGCACTCATGGCCAGGCCTGAACCGGATTGGAGCACCGCTCTCACCACCCTCGGCCTGCTCGGTGCGGTGGAGGGATTTGGGCAGCAGGCTGAAGTGCTCAACCAGACCGCCGTCTGTCAGCAGAAACTCAAGCAGTTCGAGGAAAGCCTGGCCTCAAACAATAAGTTCCTCGCAGCCCATGCCGAGCACCGGCTGGCCGCTGAGGCTCGCTTCATGAAGGCCGAAAACCTCTTCCTGCTCACGAGACTGGACGAGGCCTCCAAGGGCTATGCCGACTTTCTGGCCGCCCATGCGGAGCACCCCAACAAACTCGCAGCCGTCTTCCGCCAGGCGCAGATCCACCACGCAGCCGGACGCTGGGCAGAGTGCCTTGAGGCCGCCAGGACGGTGGCCGCCGGGAAGCCGGAAGGCCCCCTCTACACGCAGCTTCCCTTCATGATCGGGGACTCCCTCTTCCGGCAGCAGAAGTGGGAAGAGGCGCTCCCCTCCCTCTCGGAATTCCTGTCCACCCGGGTGACCCGCAGCGATGAGGGACCTGCCGTGGAAGCGGGACCGAATGTCGACACCGCCCTCATCCAGATTGCCGTCTGCCATGACCGGACCGGCAATAAGGAAGCGGCCTTGGAGCACCTCGCGATCGTCGTCAATCACTTCCCCGGGCAGTCCGCCCAGCTCCCCCTCGCCCTCGCAGAACAAGGTCGGCTTGCCTACGAGAGCGGCAACCTCGAGCTGGCCCGCGCCGCCCTCGAGAAATTCGGGAGCTTGGACCAGCCTGACAACGACACCTTCGCCAAGTCTGCTGCCCGGCAGAGGCCCCGTGTGTCCTACTACCTCGGCTGGGTGGAGGCCTCGGAGGGCAAACATCCCGCTGCGGCCGCGAGCTTTCAGGCCGTGGTCAAGGTACAGGCAGACCACGCCCTCGCGCCCGATGCCGCTCTCCAGCACGGTATCGCCCTCTTCAATGCCGGAACCTACGAACAGGCCTCCGCCCAGTTCCAGGCCGTCCTGATGCAATATGAGGAGCACCCCAAGCTCGCCCGCGTCGTCTACCACCTTGGCCTCTCTCTTTCCCGCCAGAAGGAATTCGCAAGCGCCACCAAGCAGTTCAGCCGCATCAACGAGGAGTTCGGCGAATCCGACTTTGCCGATCATGCCCTCTACGAGTGGGCCTGGTGCGAGCGCGGCATGGAGCGCCAGGCAGAGGCAACCCACCTCTACAAGCTTCTGCTCAAGAACCACCCCGAAAGCTCTCTCGCACCAAAGGTACAGAGCGAACTTGCGGAGCTCAATGTCGACAGCGGGGCACAGGACCAGATTATCGCCGACCTGACCGCCACCCTCGAGAAGGTGAAAAAGGAACCGCTCCGTGAGGAACTTCGCTATCAACTGGCCAGCGCCCACTTCAAGAAGGCCGACCATGCCACCGCTGCCGGACAGTTCACCGAACTTCTCGCCGACTATCCCGAGTCGAAGTTCCTCGCCTCCATGCACTTTCAGGCGGGTGAGTCTCAGCTTCAGCTCAAGGAAGTGGCCAAGGCTCAGACCCACTTCGCAGCGGCCGCTGGGATCGAGGGCAGCCCCCAGGCCCTCGTCGAATCGATCACCATGCGCCTGGCCGAGACCCAGTCCCTCACAGGGGAGCACAGTGAGGCCGCGGCCTCCTACCTGGCCTTCCTTGAGAAGTTCCCGGAAAGCCGCTGGACCCGCAACGCGCGGTTCGGCTTCGCCTTCGCCACCGAAAACGCTGGAGACCCCACTGCCGCCCTCGCGGAATACACCACGATCCTCGACGAACCCAAGACCGACCTCTGGACCGTGCGCAGCCGCTTCCAGACGGGCTCCTGCCAGGCCAAGCTCAAGAAGCTTGATCAGGCCGTCGTCGAGTTCGTCAAGGTCGAGATCAGTTATCCTCAGTATCCCCAGTGGCAGGCGCAGGCCGTCCTCGAGATCGGACGCGTCCTCCTCGCCCAGAAGAAACCCGATCAGGCAAGGGAACGCTTCCAGGAAGTGATCACCCGTTTTGAAAAGGAGGACGCCGCCGCCACGGCCGGGGAACTGCTCGCCTCCACCGCCGAAGACAGCACGAATTAACCAAGCCCCACAATCCCTCTCCCGCCCCGAGCATGTCGAGCGATCCGCCGCCTGCGCCCAAGCCCACGTCAGCCAAGTCCAGCAAGGGACTGGCGTGCGCTTGGCGATTAGGAGCCCGGGGTGCAGCATTGCTTGCAAGGTGGCTGGGCACGGCGGGTCGAAAACTGGCAACCCTCGGCGCGGCCTCCTGCACACGCCTGAAGAAGAGCCTCCGCAGCTTACAGACACGCAGGCAGAAAGAGCCAACGGCCCCTCTTTCGGATGGGAATCCCTCCGAACCGCCCGCTCTGCAGGCGGAGCTCCTGCCAGAAGAACCTCCCGTTGCCCAACCTCCCGTTGCCCAACCCCCCGTTGCCCAACCCCCCGTTGCCCAACCTTCTGTAGCCATTCCACCACCCTCACCCCCCGCTACCGCACCAGCTCTTTCCGGACCCGCGGCTCGTAACGAGCAAGCATTGCGAACCCGCCTTGAGCTGGCCCTCAGGAGCGTGCGGCACGGTTCGCTCCGTCGCTGGCTCGCCCCCGCAGCCCTCCTCCTCATCGCACTCCTCACCGGCCTCTCCCTCCTCGGGGACTTGCGCGGCAAAGTGTGGACCTACTACACGGACGACCAGGGTACGCAGGCGGAGGTCACCGACGAGAAGACGCGCTATGTCCTCTGGCAGGATCCGGAGGCACACACCTTCGAGGAACCTCCCCCTCCCTCGGAAGCGGAAGCCGGGGAAGCAACCGCCCCCCCCTCACCCAACGCACCCGGCAGCCAGCTTGAAGCCGCCTTCTCACCGGACGGCACCCGCATGATCATCGTCCGCTCGGAGGGCCCGGACGGACATGCCGACATGTATGTTTCAGACTGGAACGGTCGGATCTGGAGCCGACCGGTTCCCTTCGCCGCTCTCAACACCCCTTCCAACGAACGCGGACCGGCATTCTCCCGGGATGGGCGTCACGTCTACTTCAGTTCTGACCGAGCCGGGGGCACAGGGGGCTACGACCTCTACGTCGCCTCTCCGGGAAAAAAGGGCTGGGAGGTTCAATCCCTCGGGCCCGGCGTCAATTCGGCCGGCGACGAGAACGGGCCCGCGGCCTCTTCCGATGACAGCAAGCTCTACTTCTCCTCCAACCGCTCGGGAGCCCGGGAAGAGGATATCTTCTTCACCGAACGCCTGCCGCCCGGGGACGGGAAGAGCGCGCCCACCTTTCGCGAGGCCGAAGCCGTCGACCATCTCAACTCGAGTGATCATGACGTGCAGGCGGCTCTCACCAGGAGGGGCGGGCATGTCTTCCTCGCCTCTGACCGGGACCGCAGGGGCAGCAAGGGCTACGGAGTCTACTTCAGCCGCGTGGTGGACGGGAAAGCTCTCACACCCGAAAAAGTCGACCTTTACATTGAAGACGGAAACGTGACCGACCCCGCCGTCCGCATGGACGGTTTCGATCTCCTCTTCAGCTCCGACCACGAAGCCGACTCCACCGGGGACGGAGACCGCTACCGCCTGTATCGCTCTACCACCCGCGAGGTCGTAGGCTACACCGACCTCTCCCGCTGGGAACAGTTCAAGGACCTCCTCGGCACCATCGGCTGGTGGATCCTCCTCGCCCTCGCCGCCCTTATCGCACTCATCTACCTCCTCGAGAGCTGGCGCGACATTTCCAGCCTCTTCCACAAGTGCCTCGCCGGTTCTGCGGCCGCTCACCTCCTTCTCCTCATCATCTTCGCCGCCCTCCTCATCGTGAAGGAGATCGAGCAGCAGAGCACCCCTCCCTCGGAAGTCCTCGTTACCATCGATGCTCTCAGCGAGGAGGAACTCGCACTCGAAAGCATTCCAGAAGAGTCCGAGATGGCCCAGCCCGACCTCGCTCACCAGGCCGAGAAGGCCGCGGCTGCCTTCGATATCCCGGAATTCAAACCGCAGGAAGACGCCCAGGAAGTCCCCATCGATGCCGAGTTCCAGCAGGAAGCGATGGAAGTCGAGGTCCAGGCCGCCGCCGCGGAAACTGCCGAGGAAGTCTCCGAACCCACCGAACCGTCCGCCCTGCTTGCCGAACTCTCGGAAGCGGAACTCCCCGAGCCAGACCAACCGGTCCTCGACGAGCGCGAATTTGCAGAGGCCCCGGAGGCCGCCAACCCTGCCGAGTCGGAATTCTCGCCTGCCGAACCGGTCCCCACCACCGAGCGTAGCGAAATCGAGGCCGTTGCTGACGCCGCGGTTGACACCCCGGCCGAAGCCGTCGAGATCGAGCCTTCCGAGACCCTCACCGACAATCCCGCCGCCACCCCTCTCGCCGAGATTGCCCCCGCCCCGGCAGAAACCGCCCCGGCCGAGGCTCCCGAAGCCCTTCAGTCCGAACTCCTCGCCGCCATTCCGGAGAGCGCCCCCCTCGAGACCGAACCCGTCGAACTGGAGGAAATTACGCCGAGCGAGAACAACAATCCGGCCAACCCCAGCGAAGACACCTTCAACCCGGCGGAGGCCCTGCCCGCCACCACAAGCAACGAAACCCACTCCGAGTCCCCGAGCGACGCCCCCACCGAAAGTCAGGCCGAGGCCTCCGAGGTCGCCGGAGGCTCGGTGGAAGCCGCCGAAGTGGCCACCGGCCCGGCCTCCCCGGTAGGCGAAGCCAGCAGCGAAAGCCCATCCCCCGAGGCCCCGGCCGAGGCCGGACCGAGCCAGGACCTGCCCGAGTCGGCCCTCATTGATCCCGGCATCCCGGAACTCGATGAAGGCGACCCCGAAGCCCCCAGCGCCCCGGCCAGCCCGGCCGACGACGCCTTCAATCCGAGTGGCGCTCTCGCCGACACCCCAAGCAGCCCCGCCGAGGGCGCTCCCCTCTCTGACGCTGCAATCCCCGACCAGGCCGACACCGCGGAGGTGAGCGGAGGAGCCGTTGCCGAAGCCGAGCCCACCACCGCTCCTTCCTCCCCGGTTGGCGAAGCCCGCGCGGAAGAATCCGTTCCCGAGGCCGAGGTCGAATCCGGACTCCCCAGCAGCATTCCGGAGACCGCCCTCCTCGACCCGGGAGTTCCCGAACTTGACGAGGGTGATCCCAACCCCGCCGATGCACCCGCCGACCCGGACAGCGGAACCTTCAACCCAACCGCAGCCACCGCCGCGACTACGACCAGTCCCATGGAAAGCGGCCCCGTATCCGGAGCCGCCGTCCCCGACCAGGCCGACACCGCGGAAGTCGGCAGCGACACCTTGGCCCAGTCCGAGCCCACCCCCGGCCCAACTTCCGCCGTAGGCGAAGCGCAGGCCGAGGAAGCCGTGCCGGAAGCACAACTCGAATCCGGACTCAGCAGCAACCTCGCCGAGACTGACATCCTTGACCCCGGTGCCCCCCAGCTCGACGAGGGGGAACCGCGGCCCGAGGGGGCTCCCGGTAATGAAACCTTCACGCCCGGGGCCTCCTCTGAACTCACCGCCAAGGAAGGTAGTAACGCCGCCAGCGGAGACGCCGACTCCTCACAGGCCGATTCCTCCGAGGTCGGCCAGGGCCAGATCGCTGCTGCGGAAGCCAACGAGGGATCCGCCGAAGCCGTCGGCGAGGCCCGGTCCGAGGACGGCCTGCCCAGTGATGCCACTGCCCTCGCCGGGGCCGACCTCCCCGAAAACTCACCCCTCGACACCGGGGCGCCGAATCTCGAGGAAGGGCCCCAAAAGGACGCCGCGGAAGGAGATCCGGCCTTCAAACCCGGCACGGGTGCGGTCGCCTCCAGCAAGGCCACCGAATCCGGAGCCGACAGTGGCGGGGCCGACTCCTCGCAGGCCGATTCCTCCGAGGTCGGCCAGGGCCAGATCGCTGCTGCAGAAGCCAACGAGGGGTCCGCTGAAGCCGTCGGCGAGGCACAGAGCGACGAAGGCGTCCCCGGCGGGGAATCCGGACTGGCAAGCGCCCTGCCCGAGTCAACCTCCCTTCTCGATCCTGGCGCCCTGAACCTCGAGGAGGGCCCCCGGGCAACCACTGGCGCCCCGGGTGAAGAGACCTTTCAGCCTGACCGTGGCACGATGGCCTCCAGCAAGGCCGCCGATGCCGGGGCGGACAGCGGAGGCGCGGCCAGTAACCAGCCAGAAACCGAGTCCGTTTCCGGCGGCGGCCTCGTCGCCGAGAACGCCAACCTCACCGGTCCGCAGAATGGACTCGAGGCCGGGGGCGCCGAGGCGGTGACTGACCCCGGCCCTCTTGGCGCGGCCAGCCTTGACCCAACCCTCACCGGCTCTCTGCTTCCCGGCAAGCTCGACGCGCCCGCCGGTCTCGGCGTCAGCGACTTCCTGAAGAAACAACGCGGCCGCCCCTCCATGGACGTCATCCAGCAACTCGGGGGATCCGACGGCACCGAGAAGGCCATCCGCGCCTCCATCCGCTGGCTTGCCCAGAACCAGGAAGAGGACGGACGCTGGGACTCACGCAAGCACGGGGCCAAGGGCCGGTTCGATACCGGCAATGCTGGCCTCGCCCTCCTGTGCTTCTACGGCTGGGGTGCGCGACACGACCGCGACGGAGAGTATCGCGACAATGTCGCCCGCGCCCTCGATTATCTCCTCAAGATGCAGAAGGAAGACGGGGACCTCAGTGGCCGGGGCCTGATGTACTGCCACTCGATTGCCTCCATCGCCCTCTGTGAAGCCTACGGGATCACCAGGGATCAACGCCTTCGTGAACCGGCGGCACGGTCCATCGCCTACACCCTCGCCGCCCAGAGCAAGAGCAAGGGAGGCTGGCGCTACAACCCCGGCGACGATTCCGATACCTCCATCACCGGCTGGCAGTATATGGCCCTCCACAGCGCCCGCCTCGCCGGACTGGAGGTCCCCGAGGAAAACTTCGAACTCGCCCGCAAGTGGCTCAACCACGCCGGTGGCGGCAAGCATGGCGGCCTCTACGGCTACCAGGGGCCCGGCACCAAGTGGCCCGCCATGATCGCAACCGGCATGTTCTGCCGCCAGTTGGACCTCGTGCCCCCAACCTCCCTGAAGCAGATCGAAAGTGCGCAGGAGTTGAAGAAGCGACCCATGCGGATGACCCGTCCCGACTTCTACTACATCTACTACGCCACCCTCGCCCTCTACCAGCACCAGGGCCCCGTATGGAATGACTGGAATGAGCAACTCAAGGAGGTTCTGCCCCGCCTCCAGGAAAAGACCGGCCGCAACGAGGGAAGCTGGGACCTCAGCCGGGGCCTCACCGCCACCGGGGGACGGGTGGCCTCCACCGCCCTCGCAACACTCAGTCTCGAGGTCTACTACCGCATTCTGCCGATCCACGGATTTCGCGGCGACGAGGAGAGCGCTCCCGAGCGAAAATTCCGGGAGGAGACCGGCAACGAGGACGACGACTGAGGGGAATCTTACTTCGCCACCGGCTCCCCGCAACGCCCGCTCACTCCATTGACTTCCGTGGGGCAGCCCCTACCCTGCCGCCGGAGAGTGGTGCTTGGCTGGTGCTGGCCGCGGTCTTCAAAACCGTTGAAACCTCGCAAGGGGTTTGGTGGGTTCAATTCCCTCCCTCTCCGCCAATTTTATCCCT
>Ga0163179_10000514_pt1 | contig 27830 bp, 34 predicted proteins | sample AtlANTMetagenome_FD_109643 | JGI IMG/M metagenome (GOLD analysis project Ga0163179, IMG submission 109643) | Marine eukaryotic phytoplankton communities from the Atlantic Ocean - Atlantic ANT 2 Metagenome | ecosystem: Environmental > Aquatic > Marine > Oceanic | place: North Atlantic Ocean...
CAACTCCAGAGCAAATCTACTCGTACTTATTAGGTGCATATTTTGGTGCTAATGAGACTACTGCAGGTCAAATGAGGTCTATAAAATTTACTGAAAAAGTTGAAAAACAAGCTAGGGAAACTGCTAAAGAATTAAAAAGATTAGATGAAAATGGTAATCCTTTCCAATGGGATATGCAAGTTTATGATCCTAGGCTTGTTAAAGGTTTTGATGATTTACCAAAAGATGTTCAAGAATCAGTTATAAGTAATATAGCTATGAGGCATGGTACATTCGGTTCTCAAGCAGTTATGGCAGGAGAAACTATCGATGGTATTAAAGATGCTATAGATGTAGATATAACTTCTGAAATGGTTAGTAACTCTGTAAGAGAAGCTAAAATAAATGAAGCTGCTAAAAAATATGAGACTAAAGTTGAAGTAGAAAAAAGAGTTACACCTGAATATATGGAAGCAAATCAAGAAAAAGTATTCCTTACTTCAGGAGAATTGAATAAAGAAGGTAATGTAAAAGACATTAATAAAAATGTTATAGAATTGCCTTTAAAAGATATGATGGACGATACTCTTCCTTTAAATAGAAAAAGAATTAAAGAAGCTTTAGACCAGATACCAGAAGGTAAAAAAGTTGTTATACCAGAGACTATATTTGATGCACTTAAAAAGAATGCTCCTGAAACTCTTAATTATTTACAAAAAAGATTAGGCGATGTTATAACTGGTAGAGAAAAAGCTAGAGCAGAGTTAGAAAAAGATGGACGTATTGATACTCAAGCAGAAATAGATAAAGTTGAAGATTTTGATATTGGAGATGCTCCAGATGTAGTTATAAGAAAGAAGGCACGTCATTTTGTTAGTAAGTATCTTCCTAAAGTTTTAGATGGATTAGATTCTGAAGCTATGGGTGTTAAAAAAGTTGAAGCAGAGAAGAAGATATATGATATACTTGAAAAACATAAGTCTTTAGATAAGTTTGATAAATTTTTAGGAGATATACAAAAAGCTTTTCCAGAACAACCAGCATTTGACAATATAGCAGAGGGTGAATTGCGACAAATGTTAATTAGAAAAGTAGAGCAAAGACCTACACCTCATTTTTCTCTTCAATTTTTTCCTAATGTAGACAATAGAACTTCATTGATGGTATTAGAAGGTGTTCAAGCTGAAAATTTAGCTGGTAATTTAAAAGCAACTGGCGATTCTATTAAAGCAATTGAATTTGCTTATGAAAATATGTACAGAAAAGCTACTGGTAAAGATGCTCCAGATAGAGCTTATATGGTCTTAGACCATGCTGTTACTCAAAGAGGTAATAGATTAGTAGAGATACCTTTAAAAGATTTAAATAAAAAAGGGAACTTTACTGGTTGGGGTGGAAAGAATGTTAAAAATGCACAGTCTGCAGCTAATAAATTAATATCCCAAGCAATAAGACAAGCTAATGACCAAGGTTATTATTATAATGGAGGAAAAGGTGATAGTGGTAAAATGTATTTCTTTAAACATCACCCTGATGTAGTTAAAGTTAAAAAGCCAAAGACTGAAGTTGATGCTGCTTTAAAGATATTTACTGAAACTACACCAGATGCAGTAAAGCATTACAATAAATTAAAGAATAGATTTATTAATAGAAATAAAGCAGGATTTACTAAAAAAGAAGCTGGCGATTATTTTGACAGGTCTTTTCTTTCTAATTTAATGTGGGATAAAGAACTTTATGGTTTAAAGAAGTCTAGTTATGGAAAGAATAAAGATGGTTCTGACAGAAACTTTATACATTGGATTAGAGATAATTCTACTATTAAAGATGCTAAAGGTTTTAACAAGCGTAATCAAATATGGATGACGGACGGCTTTCAAGCTGATACAAAATACTTTACTAAAATATATCAGGAAATGGGTGGTGATAGCACTATTAAAAATGGTCAAATTAGTTACAGACTATTTAAAGAGGCTGATAATAAGAACTTAACTTCTGATGATAAGGCTATACTATATGGTGAATCTACAGATGGTTCAATACTTGCAGAGGCTACATTTGTTGATGCTTTAAATAAAACATTTGGAATGCCTGAGTCTGGACAAAATAAGTCTTTTATTGTTGGTAGTGACCCAACCCACGGCGCTATGTTAGGTAAGTTTATGTTCCATAAAGCAACTCCAGAAGCATCTGAATATATGAGGAAAGAAGGTATTCAATTTTTAATGCCTGAATCTGCTGCTAAAGAATATGGTACTAGAAAAATAGGGGAATTAAAAGTAAATGATGACCTCTCTGTAGAGTATAAAAATGGTGAAACATATAAGATGAACTTAAGTGATATTAGGGGATCTTTATCTGAGAAACAATCAGACCATATGCTTAAACCTCAATTAATACCTAAGCAGTTAATGGCTAATTTACATGAGCATGCTTTTAAGTCTATTCCTCAAGAACAAATTAACAAGTTTTTCAAAGAGATTATTGGTGATAGATATATTGGAGAAGAGTCCTGGAATGCAAGACTGGGTCAAGCATTAAAACAAAAAGAACTTACAAGGTTTGAACAAGATGAAATCTTAGATAATATAGATAAATTAGGTTTATCGGAAACTATAGATGCTATTAAAAGTGAAAATCATCCTCATTTTGTAGCTAGAATATATCAAAAAATATTAAGGTCTAATGTAGATAGGTTAACTCAAGATTATTCTTCTGGTGAAATATCAAGAGCAGAATATTTAGATGCAGTAGCAGAAGCTAAGACATTTACCTCTAATATAAATAGGCTTATGGAAATATATCCTGATTTAGCTGTCTTTTTACATAAAGATGTTCGTAATTATTTACAATCTTCAATGAGAAACTTTGTAGTAAATAAAGTTGTTAGACCAAAATGGGATACTTCTATATCAGTTAGAATGAGAGGTTATGATCCCTGGCTAGCTAAAAAGTTTCCTGAATTAAATTTAAATACTTCTGGAAAAGGAGCACCTGCTAATAAAAAAATGTTAAAAGAAAGATATGGTGTTGAGAATCCAGACCAATTATTTTTCCTTGATGATTACTATAAGGACGTGTCCTGGGATGTAAGTAATATAATAACATCAAGTAAACCAAGAATGACTTTGGGAGAGCTTTGGACTAAGTATGGTCATCAACCTAAAGTTAAAGAATTTTTTAAAACGATCTCATTAAGAGTTCCAATGGACTCTATATCTGGTGCACATGAACTTGCTTTTGCAGGTTTTACAGGCATTAAAGGGCATGGAGCAGTGTTTCACCCTAGAACAATGAGAGCATTAGGTGGAGCAGATTTAGATGGTGATAAAGCTTTTGTTTTATTTGGGCTTGATAAAGCTCATAGGAAAATGTATCATGATAATAAGTATGAGTATAGAGACCCTAAATCAAAGATTATCAAAGATAATAAAGCGGCTGAAATATCAAAAGAAGGTTTAAAAATATTAAAGTCTTCTTTAGACCCAAAAAATGCTCATGACGCTGCAGTTTTAGCTAAAATAAAGCAAGGTAAGGTAACTTATCAAGATTTATTAACTACTACAAATGATGGTGATGCTAAAGCATTAGAATTAAAAAAATCTATTGTTGGTAAATATACTCCTCAATCTAGAATGGATATAGCTAGCGATGCTTCTACTGGAAGAGACCAATTAGGTCCTGCAGTTGTTCAAAAGCAAGTTTTAAATTCTACTTATGATGCTTTATTAAAGAATAATATTCAGAGATTTATTAATAAAAAAGGTAATATAATTACAACTGAAGATTATGAGGCTTTATCAGAAGCTAAAAGAAAAGGTTGGAAAGCTGATTATAGGGAAGCTATTAATTTTTCTCCAAGAGGTGAAAAGAAAGCTTATACTATTTATATAGAACCTAGAGTTACAGAAGCTGAACTTGCATATTCTAGAGAATTATCAAGAGCTCAAATAGGATTTGGTTCTGACCCACTTGATGAAGTTGGATTAACGGGTGCTGATCATTACTTTAATACAGGATGGCATTCATTATTTAAAGTAGATTGGAATAACACTCCTAAAAATGTACAAGAAAAATTTGTTCCTCATTTTCATGCAAGAAAAGGAATGTATAAAATATTTGCAGATTTTAATAAAGCTTATTTTAGTAAAAATTGGGACCAAGGAAGACGATTTTATGCTCATGAAGTATTTGACATGTCTCAAGGCATACATAGATTAAATGAAGCACAAAGAGGCACTATGCTGCCTAAAATGGTTGAAATACTAGAACCTTTAGATTATACTGATGATATAATTAGAAGAGTTAATCCTGAAACATTAGCAGCTAGGTATGACGATTTTAATTCTAATTTAGCATTAGAGTTAAAAGGTATTAATGATGGATATAATAAACCAGGAGGGCTATTAGGCAGAGAAAGCTTTAAATCTGTCGATAATCCTATCATTTACAAAGTTATTGGTGAAAGCCTATACTTACCCAAGGTTAGAGCAGAAGTTGCTAAAAACCCTAATTTATACAAAGAATTGTTTAAAGACTTACCAGGACAATGGAAAGATAAAAAGTTCCTAGAAAAATCATTTCCATGGGAACATTCTAGTAAATATAAGAGTGTTGAAGATTTAGCACAGGCTATAGCAGATTCAGAGGCTTATAGATTTAGAGCTGTTGACAGATTATATAGACAAGGTACTGAATTTGCTCAAAATGATGCTATGGATAGGACTTCTGCTATACAGTTGTTAAGAGCAATAAAAACTGCTAGAGAAACAGGTGTATCAGATGAATTTATAAATAATATGGCTAATTTTGTTAACCATACTAAGCAAATAGAAAGAGCTCAAAAATTAAAAGCTGCTGAACGTTCTATTGTAGACCAAGAAGAAGTTGTTATGTTAGATGATAAAGGTAAGTATTATCTTAAAACATTATTTGAGGTAGATCCTGAATTAAAAACTTTTGCTTTGCAAGAGAAAATAGATACAAGAATTAGAGGGTTTAAATTAAATAATGCTTGGAAAAAGAAGCAGGGTGGTGAAGGAACCTTAACAAAAGAAGAGTCTTATTTATTTGATACTATGATGCTTTCTTCATATTATAAAGGCCCAGATTTAACAAAGTTAGCAGCTTATAAGAAACTTCCTAATGACGTTAGACAGTTAGTTGCACCTTTAATAAAAGAAATTAGGTTAGGGGGATCGGGTACATACTTTAACAAGACAGGTTTATCAAGTAAATATGTTAATGATGGTGCTATTAGGGACTTTTTTAAACAATATTCAGAAGAATTTAATTATGCATCTAAGCCTTTAAAGGAATCTAAAACTGATGCAGATATGGAAATTAAAGGAGAGTTAAAAGAAATTGCTCCTCAAGACCCTATGGAAAATGATTTGCAAGGTGTAATGAGTATTAGAGATAGGGCTAAAAAAGCAGGTCCATTTAAACTAACTGATGCTGAGCGTAAAATGGTTGATGAGTTAATAGGGCATATTAAGCATTATCATAATAGTGTGGGTTCTATAGATAATTTAAATCTTATTGCTAGAGGATTAAGGCAGAAAAACTTTGATGCTTTTACGGTTGATGACTTTAGAGTAATGAATAATTTCTTTAGAGAAATGCGTACAGGAAGTGTATTTATAAAGCCAGGAAAGTTGACTGCAGATGGAATAGTTAAATTATCACAAAGACATTGGATGTTGTTTCCTAGAGCAGTATCTAAAGAAATGATGGTAAAAGATTTTACTATATTTGAACAACAAGGTAGATTTCAAAACTTTAAAGGTGAATGGGTTGGTGGAACACAAGGAGTTCCTACTCATACTATAGAAAATATTCAATATGTATTAGGTAGAACAGAAGCATTAGCAGTTAAAATGGATCAGGATGAGAAGATTACTTTAGAAACTGCTTTAAGAGACAAAACAGGCTATGAATCTGTTCAAGATGGACTTGGGTATCACTTTGCAGAAATAGTGTCTGCAGAGCGTGCTTTAAGGGCTTTTAAGGGCAAAAGAAAGTCAATGAGTGACGCAGAATACCATACAAAGAAAGCTGAATACGAATCGTCCCTTAAAGAAGCAAGAGATTTAGCAAATTGGGCTGAAAATGAAAAGAAAGTATTTAACGTTAGTAGACCAGGTGGTTCATTTAAAAAAACAGGCAGAGAAATTGCTAATGATATTAATAACGTATTAACAGAAAGAGCTATTGAAACATTTAAATGGATTAGAGGTGGCCATTATATGTTTGATACTAAAAGCCAATCTTATATTAGGAACACTCAAATTCAAGACCCTATTGAACAGTTTATATTAAAAGACAAAAAGGGGAAAAATCAGTATTGGGCTAATAATACTTCAATACCTAGAATTGATGCTCCTAAGTTCACTAGATACTTAATGAAGATATTAAAAAGTGGTGAGCCTATGAAAATGGATTTAGGGCTTGATAATTTAAGAAAAATATCTCGTTCTATTATGCTAGACAGATTAATGAGTGAAAGAGGACTTGTAACTGATAAAGCATCTATTGAATTATATGATAGCATGATATTAAGTCTTCAAAATCAAAAACTAGATTTAACTAATTATTATAAACCTAATGATTATCATCCTCAATTTGTTCATAATAAAGCCGTCGCTAAGGCTGCTATTGAAAAAGCTATAGATAAAATTAAAGGACAATCTGGTAAAGGTCCTGATTGGCAAAAGAATGAAATTAAAAAGCTTATGGGGCAATATAAGTCTATGACTGGCGATTGGATTATATCTGATATAACACAAGATACAATAGAAATGGGTGCTTTGAGAGAAATTGCCGAAAAAAGAAAAGGTGAGCATCTTCAACATTTAGAAAAAAATCCTATTGCTCCTAATATGATGTCACGATCTAGCGATCTACCTGGGTGGTCTAGAGATATTGGTTCATGGGATATATATCAAAAGAATTTGATTGACACTTATTTTAGACAAGTAGGACAGATAATGTCTAAAAAAATGCTACAAGATTTTAGTGAAAGAGTTTCACAAGACTGGAAAGACCCAGGCCAAGTACATGCTTGGAAGAATTATATTCAAGATTATATATCTAGAGCATTAGGTTTTCCTTCTAAATTACCTGAAGCTTGGATGGATGGTCCAGAAGCTAGTTTAATGAATGTTAAAGGGACTCCTTATTCTTGGTATGCAGACAATCATGTTAAAAATAGATTAAATAAAATAAGAAAATCTTTAGGTTTTAAAGAAGATTTAAGACTACCTGAAGAATTGAGAGGTTTAGATGAAATGGATGTTAGGCACTGGTCTAATCTCGAGGCTAAATATGAAATGGCTACTCTTCTTGCTCACCCTAAGTCCGCTGCAGCAAACATTTTTGGTGGTACTCTTCATACAATTCAGTCATCAGGTTGGCGTAACTGGCGTAATGGACGAAGTGTTGAGTACTTTAGGACTCATGTCGGTGGCGATGCTGGTAAGTGGAAGTCGAAGGAAGATATTGATAAGTGGGTCATCGGGCATGGTGTAGTTCCAGATTTCATATTATATGAAGCAGGATTAAATCCAAGTTTTAAATCTGCTAAATGGAAGCATTTTTTAAACGATGCTAAAAAAGTTTTAGAGAAAGACCCTGGTGCAAAAGATGAAACGTTAATTAGTATAGCTAAAAAACATAAGATTACAGAATCTGCTTTTCAAAAAGCAGCATGGTTCATGCGAGAACCTGAGAGAATGTTAAGAAGAGATTCATTTGCAGCTCATTATTTACAAGCTAGAGAGTTATATGGACATGCAAATATGCCATTAGATCACCCATTATTAATAGAAATGGCTAAAAAGGGTGTTCAAGCTACACAATTCTTATATTCTGCTCCATATAGACCAGCTTTTTCTACTACAGCATTAGGTAAAGTTATGACAAGATTCCAAACTTGGGCTTGGAACTCTGTTAGATTTAGAAATGATGCTTATAGACAAGCAAAAATGTTAGGATTTAGGAGAGGTACTCCTGAATTTGAGAAGTTTAAAAGGCAATATCTCACCGACATGTTCGTTTTCGGACTTGGGAATGTGTTCGCATACTCATTATTTGAAAGTGCAATGCCTGCCCCATGGAACTGGTTCCAGGACACAGCCGACTGGATCTTTGGTGATGAAAAAGAACGAGATAGGGCCTTTTTTGGTCAGTGGCCAACCGCTTTAGCTCCGCTCCAAATGGTTACTCCGCCAGGGTTGCGGTTGGTCCCTGCCACTTTTAGTGGTCTGGTGAACAATGATTTTAGCAGGATTTCTGAATATTATATGTGGACAATGTTTCCTTTTGGCCGTATGGCTAGAGACGTTAAGGGTGTCCTAGAGAATCCTATGAGAACTATAGAAAAAACAACTGGTATTCCTTATCAACAATTAGCTAGAGAGGTTACTAAATACAGGGTAGAAGACGATGTTGAAGAGTAGTTTAAGTATTGCACAAGCAGCAGCTAAGTTTTTAGGTCGTCAAGGTTTAAAAGCAGGTGCATCTACACCTTCTTATTTACCCTCTTTGTATAATCCTGCGACGGGAATGCCTCAAGTAGAAACATTTTTAATTGGTGCTGCCAAAGCATTTAAAACTTTAACAAATCAAACGTTTAATCCTTTTTCTATGAGAAGCGCAGAGGCTTTTAAAAATACAGGTTTAGCATTAAATCAACAGCAAGTATTAAGAAGCAATCCTGATCTAATTGCTAAAATATTAAAAGACCCTAAAAATTGGCGTTCTGGTGAAGTTGGAAAATCATTTACAATTCCTTCTAGGCAATTAAAAAATGGTAGATGGACAAAACCTAGAAAGGTTAAATTAACCGATGAAGCTCAATCTGCTGTAACTCCATTAGTTAAAGACTTACATGCTACACCTTATTTTGCACAAGCTAATATAAATAGAACTGGGGTAACTCCTAAGAATACAATTGTAAGTGATATATTTAATAAAATTTATGGTAAAAACATTAGTAAAACGTCTGCTGCTAAGCTTACTGGAAACAAAGCTGTATTAGATGATATAATAAGATTTGAAGGATTAGACCCAAAAACATTAAAGATTATGGAATTAAATAAAGGTTCTTTAAATAATTTACATAGAGATGTACAATTCTCTAAACAATTTAGACAGATGGCTGGTATAACTTTTAATAGAAAGTTTAAGAATAAAGATGACTTAATGGGTTATCTTGTAAGTAACGGCTTTAATCCAGGTCAGGTTAAAAAAGTAGGAAATTATGTTATGGTTAATTATAGTCCTCAATTTAAATCTAACTTTTATACAGGGGGAATAAATGCAAGAGTGCTGCTTAAACCCTCTGAACCAGGCAAGGCTTATTTAATACCTAACGATGTTTATGATATATATGGCAGGGGTTTTGATAAATTAATTGCTAAAGGATTAGGCTTTAAAAATCAAAACTTAAATGTTATGGGTATGAAAAAAATAGATATACCAGACCCAAGTAACTGGAATAAATCTTTTGTTGAGGTAAATAAAAAAATAGCTGCCAAAACTAAGCGTGACGCTAAAAAATATAAAAAACAAACAGATTCTATTAAGACTATGAAAAAAAAATATAAGAATACTGAAGCCCCTACTGACAATGAACTTGTCTATAGGAACACCCAATTAACTAAAAAGCAATTAGAAGGTAATAAAGAAATTGTTGATGTATTAGATAATACACCGATCACTGCTGGTAGAGTTGCTAAATGGGGAGTCGCTACAGGAGGTGTAGGTGGAGGTCTTTTTGCAACAGGAGCATCACTATTAGGAGACGATGATGAGTAACATTAAAAAACCAGGTTTTAGAGCACGTTTAAAAGCTTTAGAAACTATTGCTGGTATGAAATTAGCTGAAGGAGCAAGAATTGAAACAATTGAAAAAGCAATCCAAGAGTTGTATGATAAGTATGAAGTTATCGAAAAAGAACTTATTGAGCCTTTACAAAGGCTACAACGTGAGTCTAAGTCAGACTAAATTTAATTTTTATTATTAGTATATAGGGGAGATAACTAAATCCCCCCTTTATATACATACTAATAGCTCAGGTCTCTACTTATTCTGAGTTCAGCTGACTTTCGGGGCTATTATCCCCACTATTAGGCTTGGTTGCCTGAGCATTTTTAATAATAACCATAACTGAACCGAACTTCATATGTATTTCATCTTGATTGATGAAGACATCTTTCATGTCTGTTCCTTTGGGAATGTCAATATTCATATCCTGACACTTCTCTAATATACGGTTACCTACTATAAATCTCCAAGCAATTTCGCTTACATCTTGGAAGCCTTTAACTCTATCTTCAATATAGCTTACAGCTTCCTCTGTAGGTGTTTTACTCATTTTTCTCCTCGAACTTTCGTTTAGGTTCTGGTTTCCATTCGTCTTTGAACTTCTTAGCCATATGCGCTTCAGCGCTAACAGCTATATCTATATCAGGTTCAATTCCAAACTCATCTTCATTCACCATTCCCCATAAAAGACATAGATATACAATAACGTCAGTTATTCTACCTCTTACATCTTCTCTTTGAGAATGATGACCATTAATGTAGGACGCTATGCCATCAATGTGCTTAGCTAAATATACCCACAAAACATGTTGTCTGTCAATTTTTAATTGTTCACTAATTCTTTCAAAATTAGCAAAGACATTATCCTTGTCTTGAGCATACTCTTTTTGTCCTTCATCTCTAGTTGTGACAATTTCTTTCCAGATCTTATCCATAAGTTCATTATGTTGAGAAAGTTTCATTTTTTATCCCTCCATGTTAACTCTCTATATACATAATCATAAATCCACCAACATCGACCATTATCAGATACGGCATTAGCTGCTTTTCTAGCTCTAGCAATTACATCTAACCCCTGGTATTCTGGTAATACATTGGTGCTTCTGATTTTAGTTTTATCTTGGTCTGGACGTCTTAAATCCATTCCAGATCCACTTAGGTTTACCAACGTTATTTTACTCATATCTACCCCCTTTGATTTAGAACCCATTGTATCGCTATACTAACATCGACACCTTCGCCTCTAAGTCGAAAGACCTCTTTTATTTCATTCCAGTCCATAACTACTGTGGTGGGAACAGGTCTTCCTCCTTATCATTTTTCAGTTCATCATCATGAGCAGATATATTAAAGAAAAGACTTTTATCTGAGCCCTTTTCATTTAACCAACCAGCTACGCCGATTTTTGCACCAGCAGGAATAGTTTTAGTCACTTCTATATTACCTTTAAAATGAGGCTGTCTATTGTCTTCTGTTGCATCTTTATTAACGTACATTGTTACGTTACCTAGTTTACTATATGGCATTATATGCCCTCCTATTTTATGAATCCGCACGCTTCAAGAAACCTCTTCTTGTCGAATGCTGGATTCTCTTTTTCTAGTTGCTCTACAAGAGCATCCGTTACACTTTTTACTATCTTCTTTTGAAGATGATTGAAGCTCTTTAATACAGCTGCAATTGTTTCGTAATCTTTTCTGGTCATTGCCATTGCCGACTCCTTTAATCTCCTCCACGGGAGGTGTTGTAGCATCTCAGCCGTCTGTATATCCACAATGTGGACATCCAAAATTGCAAGCCATAGCTGAAATGTAGTTTCCGCATGCTGTGCACTGCGTCATTTTGTAACTCATTAGTTACCTCCTTAAATTTAAAGGGCAGAATACTACTTCTTTTCCGACGAGAAATTTCTAATATCCTAACCTTGGTTATTCTATTACCTATACTCCGCCCTTTAATTTTTAAAGTCCCATTTGCTTTAACTTGTCCGAGACCTTCTTTTTATCTTCATCAGGTATATTATCCCAATACTCCATTAAGAGATTATATGCCTGGTAATATCTTAAAGCATTACCATCTTTAACTTGCAGATCTTTTTGATAAAACTCGATTTGCGTTATTAGTTGCTCTTTTGACATCTTCCTGAATGACTCTCTGGTGTTCCTGTTTTTTGTCATGCTTTTCTCCTCTAGTTTCAATATAATGTTCTTGACACTTGCGTCTAGAACGGCTTATGTTAAAAGGAGATGACATGTCCTTGTTTTTCCAGTGTTTCATCAGTTCTCTAGCAGATAGTTTGTCAATTTTAACTGCTGGTTTAGCTTGACTTAGTTGCCATGCCCATATTGCCCAAATTAAATCTACATCACTGTCTCTTAATTCAGGTTTAGCAGTTAGAAATCCCTTCACTACATTTACCATATTCACTCTCATTCGAACATATCTCCTTTTGCTAGTTTGCGTAAAACGTAATTCTTCATATTATCACTTTTCTTTCCTAAGAATCTCAATAAAGACATATATTCTTTATCTGTTAAGTGACCTTTTCTAGTATTACATCTTTTGCATATTATGGTGAGGTTATTAGGAGTTGAATCGCCACCCAAAGAAAGAGGATACTTATGGTCACAAACAATGTTAGATACCAACAATACATTATTGCAATAACGACACGTCCGTCCATAAAATCTAAGAAATAATCCTCTAATTTGATCCAAAGTGATTTCAAATACGACTTCATACTCTTTACTCCTTTTTTTTAAAGAAGACTTTAGTGTTGCTGATTTTTTCATCAATCTGTGGAAGACTTTTTTCGAAAAGTGCCCATGATGTTTCTTGAGCACTTTATCGAATTTTTCTTCCCAAACAGCTACACGACCTCTTCTTTTCATCGTAGGTTTGTAGGCCATTTAATCTCCTTTACATGATGGCATAACTATTAAAGACATGTAATTTCCATAACTTAAAAGTAAATGTTATAGATTTTTCTTCTTTTGTCTCTAAAGTGATACCAAATCCTATTAAAGAGAATAAAGTGAACATAAATCCACCTTCGTTAAAACGGATATTAATTAATTTACCCATTATGACCTCCTTACGCGTTTAACTTTTTCAATCTTAAAGCCAGCAATACCCATACCTTGTTCTGCTGCTTCAATAATTGATTTACGGGCACCTTTTTTATCGATTTCGACCTTATAACGCTTATAGTTGTCACTAATAGCGTCTTCATCGGTAATTTGTACAGGTCCCCATGTTGTGAACATTTTATAGCGAGTACTGTCTGTTTCAAATACTCCATCATTCCCTGCAGTCTCTATTATCATAGGCAGCAGATCTTTATTAAAGTAATCTTCTACTTTCGCTATAGACTTTTGTCTATTTCTTAATCGTTTTACTTCATCCATATATGATGTTATTTCTGCTTGTAAAATGTCTTTTTTTCTATTCATTTCAACTATCATATAGTCTATTCCAGATGTTTTTTGTGCTATCTCTTTTTTTATTTTAATTATCGCTGCATCAATAGGTGCAACCTCATCTGCAAACCCAGGGTCATCACCCTGAGTCATTTCTAGAAACTCTCTATCATTAGTTAGTTCTATAAGATTGCCTATTAAATCACGAGTTGTTAGCTTATTAGTAGCCATTTGTCCTCCGTAGTCTAAACGATGGAGTCCATTCAAGTTGTGTTTCGAATAGTTCTCCATCAGTGTTTTTAAATAACTTAACATCTTTTTGTCCAGAATTGGCTTGTCCGTTAAGTCCTATAACTTTTCTTGATGCATTTTCTATTGCACCACTACCTTTACCTGCATATAGGTCTAACACTTCATTTCTACTATAATCTCTACTAACTTGACTTACTTGTAATATTATAACATCATTGTTTACAGCCATGTTTGATAAACCATGAGATATATATTTAACTTGTTCGTATTCTCCTCTTACATGTGGAGGTGTACTAACTAAATCTATATAATCCACTATTACCATTGATGGTTGTAATTCAGTAATCTTTGCCTGTATTTGTTCCAACGTTGGTGAAACAGTTTGTACATTAATGTGTGCAAGTTTGTCTGAATGTTGATTGTATATATTACTATAGTCATTAGTTACTCTTTCTTTATCTAATCCGCTCACTATTTGTAAGCTTCTTCTGTGCATATACCATGCAGCTAACTCTAAAGAAAGATATAATGTAGGGATTTGAAATTGTGGATTTATAGTATCATTGGCAAAATCATAACCTAATGCTATATTATGGGCAAGTGTAGTTTTGCTACTACCAGTTGGTCCAAATATAGTCACTAAATCGCCAGGATAAAATTGACAATCTCTATTTACTCCTAATGAAGCGCCTAGATTATAAGATCTACCAGTAAAATCCGTGGTTAATCTTGCAGCTAAGTCGTCTTGCATTTCTTTAGGTCCCATAACATCTACTAGATAGTCTTTTCTTTTATAATAAATACATTTAGGGCTACAATTTGCGCTCATTAGCTCATCATTGCATCCAAACTTATACCCTTTATTATAAGCGTATTCGACCTGATCTGCGACTTCTAGTTCGTTAAGGCTTCCATTGTTCCATTCTTTTAGCGCTGCTTTTGCTGCAGCAGATGGAAGTCCATGTCTTCTAAAGTGAGAAACTATTCTTAATAAGGTTTTGTGTCGTGACCCTTCTTGCGGTCCTACATTATACATTGTTTGTACACATGTAGCAACTTTCCTTGGTTCCATTACTTTCCCCATAGGTCTTGTCATTTCAACCTTTGTAATAATATGTTCCTCAAGTTCTCCGTCTCCAACTAATACTTCATATGGAAACTCGAACCGTGGTGTCTTTGCTAGTTTATGTATCTCTTCTGTCGATAGAGTCATAGCCTCGTTATATGTTAGAGGAATTTTATATAAATTCGTCTTTGGATTTATTGTGTGGGCTACTCTATACAGTCCAGTCCTTATATAAACCATAGGGTCTATATCGGGTAATAGTTTTGTCATTGTTTCTTTTACATGAAAAGGTAATGAATCGCTAGCTGGAAAGTTAAATACAGTATTTGGTATAACTATGTGATAGCCACTACCAGAGAAGTAAACTCTAAAATTACTTGTTTGTAAATCGAGTTCTTCTGTTAATGCATATAATATTCCTTGACATTTTCTTAAAGTATATTCATCGGTATTTTGTTCTTTGTCTATATCTATAAGAATGTTGTCAATATCTCGCACACCATAATAATTACGTAAGCTATTATTATTAGAATCTGCGAAATCAACGGCGTCAAAACTATAAAGATACATAGAACGATACAAAGCAATGTTATCGCTGAAGTGTCCTTTGAGTTCATCTTTAGGAATGAGAACCCCCCGTTTCCGAGGGGTCTCTTTTGCAATCTCTATATAATTATAGGTTTGCAATGTCTATACCGTCAGTGTTCATCGCTTGAGAACCTGTAGCAGGTTTAGTAGTTGTACCATTTTGATGATCTGCAGGTGCTTCTTTCAAATAACCTTTAGTTTTCATAAAAGTGATATAACTTTCAAGCTCTTTCTCGCTGCCGTTTCCAGCTTTAAGAATTTTATTGTGAACTCGGGTATAAGCATTTCCATTTTTAGCAAGTTCTCTATATACATATATAGTACATCTAGCGTCTTTGTAATTAGCCATTAGATAATCACATATATCATCGATCTTGCCTTCGTTTGAATCACACCATTCGCCATGTTGGTTTACACCACCCATATCGCCTAATGCATCAAACATGTGAGTTATTCTTTTTAACAGTGGACAATCTTGAATAGTTCCGTCTGGATTCTTTTCCCATGACCCTGTAACTTTCATAACTCTCGGATATTCAGATCCTTCTACTTTAAACTCAACTAATAAATACACATCTGCCCAATCGTATTTGTGCGCTTCATCAGTTACTTTTAATAAAGAACCTGTTTTGATACCAAGCCAGTCTCCGCCGCCTGACTTTACTTCTGACCTCATTATTGCCATTATTTATCCTCCTTATAGGAATTGATTTCGTTTAGTATTGCGTTATAGTCAAATGGTAATAGCTTTTGTGCTAATGGTTTAAGCCTTGAGCCTACCATTCTTTCATCGTAACCTTCGAAGCTTATGCAGTATGAGCCATCGTCTTTATTTATAGTAGTATAACCTATAACATCAGCTTTAGCACATAATATTCTGCCTAAACCACTTGGTAGATTAGGAGCTAACTGAACTTTATCATCAGTTACTGCAGTAGATTTTGAATGACTACATATAACTAAATTGCCACCAACTTTTTTCATAAAGTCTTGTAACTTTTTAACTATATCAGCATTCTTTTTCTTTGCAGCTGCCCAATCACTACCCCATGAACCATCACCCATATTCTCGATACCTAAGTCGTTTTTAACAACGTCTTCTATCCAGATATTGACTTGGTCTATGGTGTCGATTACTACCGTATCATACGGATAATCATGCCAATTCTTCATTAAATCTTGAATGATTTCAGCTAAAGAATAAGCCGACATTGGTTTGCCTTTATTTGGACCAGCTCTAAAGAAAAATCCTCTCTCTTCAGGAGGAATTACCTCTATAACTTCTTGTCCATTTTTAACAACCTTTACGCCGTCTTTTTCTTTAACTCTAATCGGAGGATTTAACGAACAACAGGTCACTACATTAGCTTTATCAACGAAGTCTGCACCTAAATCAGTATCTATTACGATACATGAATCAGATCCACCTTTACTCCATTTAGAAGCTTGAGTAGTTTTGCCACTTTTTGGTTGGCCAATGAAATACCAAGTAACTCCACCAGGTAAATCATCTTTCCAGTTTGTTTCTACTTTGTTAACTTGTAACATGTTACTCCTTTTTTAGGGTTAATTAGGCAATAGCTGTGGTTTGATTTTATGACTATGCACCATCCACTGAAGACGAATCTTCCTATTGCCTAAATATTAATTTACTGTTGAGGTTTAACGAGGTGTTCTCGTCTTAAACTAACAGGACCTAACGACCCCCAAATGTAAGCATAATACAATCTATTTTGCAAGACATTAAATGCTTGCGACAGTCCAAATGATGCTGCCAATGAACCACAAAAGATTGTGTGCTTAGCTGTACATGGATCGTCAGCTATTTCTGAGCTAGGAACATATGAGTCCATGAAATAATCGGCCTCTCTGGACACGGTTATTATCTCATAGCCCAATGCTCCCATTCTCATATCTATTAAGAACTCTCTGTCTGGGTTTTGTTTCCATTGATTATATACTGCAAGTCTAACTTCCATATTATCTGGTGTTAGAAATACTTTATTATCTAATGGCATTCCAGTTTCCCAAAACACTTCACGTAACTTCATCTTAACTTTTTTATTAAGATTTGTACATGTTTTATTTGCTGCATGTATTTTAGGTTGATTTAAGTAACACTCTGGCCATGATGTTGTGGATAAATTATGTTCCTCTAACATGTCAGGGTCCCAAACTGTTATTTCTTTAAATCCCATTATTGCAGCGTTTTGAAGTAATGCCGAACCTATTCCGCCAGCACCTATAACCGTTATCTTGTCCAATTTAGATTGGTCAATAAGGTCTTTGTTTCTAAGATACCTGTCTTCCATATTCGTCTACTCCTAGTTTCTTAAGCTTTTGATTAAGCTTTTTTTTGTTTATTCTACCTCTATCAAAGTCAAGCATTATCTTGTCAAACTCTTGAAACACATCAAAGTCCATTTCTGTCCCTATTGCGTTGTAAGAATTAAAGTCAAGATATTCATCATACCTGTCGTTGACGTCTACGGCTTCGTCGTGTTGTTGGGCTTCGCCCTTGATGTCTCCGAATAAAGTAGCCTGATGATTACTCCCTCTATTATTATATTTGAAAAGAGTAGTCGTTTCTGGTTTTTTGTTTTTCTTTATCCATTTAGCTTCCTTTTTCCATTCAGGCATAACTTCTGTAACACTATCTGTTTCAATATCATCTATTTCAACAATATGTACTTGCCCAAATTGATCAGGATAACTAACACCAAAGAACAATTCTTTTCCAGGTTTAGTAGATACAACTAATGAATAATAAAAATTTTCATTTGCTCCATCTATTAATTGTTGTTCATCAGTACCTGAAAAGAATGCACCCATACTATGATGTGAATGAACATTACCTTGTACCCAAGATTTTCCTATTTCTGGAAATTCTTTTCTTAATTTTGGATACAATTTAATTAGGTCTTTGCCATCCCAATCTGTATTACCACTAGTACCCAAGTCAAGAGGATACCAGTATTCAAGCGTTATTTTCTCTGGAAACCCGTTTTCATCTTTTTCATGAGAATACCATGCAGGTCCAGACCATTCAAGATTCTTAAAGGTCTTGAGAAAATAGTGTAGCTTGTCCATCATCTGTTTTGAGATGTATAATGTCGGACTTGTTGAGCTCATTTACGAACCTCCTTTTATCTTTTTCTAACTGCTGCATTGCTTGTGTATATACAAATTTCTCTATAGATCTATATCTTTTACGATAATTTAAAAAATCTATATCTTCAGAACTTGCATTCCATAAGTATCCTTTTGCAGTTGCGTTTTCTGGTTTACTTTTTCTAAGTAAAATCATAAAGTTAGATAATTTGTGTCCAGCGAACTTTAGCTCTTTAATAAATTTAGCTGATGTTCCACCTTCTCCTATTATTTTACTTAATTCATTTCTTAGTTTTTCACTTTCTTCTCTTCTTTTAGCGTCTAAAACCACTGTATACCTTCTATTTAATTCCCATTTATTTCTATACTGACAATTGCTTAGTTTGTTAGACATTTCTTTTAAACTTTTCATCATATCTTCATCTATACAACCAGTGTAATCAAGATATAATTTAATTAAGAATATTCTAACAAATTCAGTTGCTTCTAAAAGACTCATTTCACCATATATTTTAGCTAGATAGATGTATCCCAATATTTTATTCATGGCCTCTGCCTGTGGATTTCTATCATTGTAAGCATATTGTATCAAATTGTCTTCCCAATTGCTTTGTTCACTTATAAAAGGAAATTCTATGTCAAGACTAGTCATTCTATAGTCGCCAGATACTTTTAGCATTCTAAAGAATTGTCTAAGTTCTTGTCCTTGTACTTCTATAGTACCCCAGGCTTGAATGTCTTTAGGCCAGTTCCAACGCATTGGATCTTCTGCTAACCCTTTTACATCCATATCACCTGGTTCATCATATTCAGCTGCAAACATATCAAATATCTCTTGTCTTGAATAAAGACTATAACATATTTTTCTTTTTTTGTATGCTGTGCCTCGTACATATGTGCTTCTGCCATAATAACTACTCAAGTATGCTTTTATTTGAGAAAAGAATCTCATATAATTACCTGATGTTATAGCATCTGCAATATCTCCTTGATGACTACCGAAACAAGGTTTCCCTCCACTTAAATGAGGATGGTCTGCCTTCTGCCATTTTACTACACCGTCTATTGTTAAAGGATAGTAAAACATATAATTTGGCTGACCATTAGAGAATTGAACATTTAACCAATAATCCCCTAAATGTAAATGAGGACGATATTTGCATATAATATTTTTAAAGTTTACTAGATAACAATCTGTCAATTCCATATTAGTTTCTTCTGTATCAGGATTGAACTTTGGCATTTCTAGCTCTACTTTTTTTACTTCATATTTTATACTTATCTTTTTGGCTTGTTGTTCTAAAGGTATTGGCAGCTCTTCCAGATTAGATGTTGATTCTAACCAATAGTTAAGCATTTCGTTCATTAAATCCATATTACCTCCTTGTTAAAGAAGGATTGTAGGCCAGAGCACATGGGTGATAGCCTACTCTCCTCCAAATTAAAGCCGACCTAAATCAATTTACTTACCTGATTTATTCTTAGCTTTCATTATTACAATAGTATCGCCTTCTTGTAACCTTCCAGCGGCTGTCACTCTTCTTTCTTCGCCGTCTTCACCTGTTACTTCTACTACTGCATCAGACATTTCTACATTGTAATCTCTTAATAGATCACCTAATGTGTTAAATGTCCCTGATTCAAATGTACCACCTCTTGTGTAAGACGATACTTCTACGTTTACTCCTGTATTAGCTGGCATAATGCCTCCTTTACTTATTTAGTTAACTGTTTATTGGTTCAGGGTATCTTATATCTACAAGATTTTCTACCACTTCACCACCTTGTGCTACTGGCATGCCCATAAAGGCTTCCGATTCTTCACTTACTCTCATTTTAAATAAGAGATTTGGCCATTTGGTAGTCGCTGATTGCAACCATCCCATTGGAGGTGACCAAGCTGTTTCAAATGAATACCTACACATGTCTTCGTCATCATCTTCATGTGTTGTGTATCCAGCGTCCCACTTAGTTCCCCAGGTACGAATTGACCAGTCGTACCAATCTTTAGAACCATATTTTTCAAGGTTCTCTAATGCTAATCTTCCTTCTTCAACATCATTTACTTCAAGTTTACCTTCAAAATGAGCTAATAATTTTGCTCTTTTTTGTTTAAGGCTATCCTTGCTATCAATAATGTCTTCTTTTACCCATTTATAGTCAAAGTATTCATCTAATTGCTTATAATCTTTATCTTTAGCTTTTAAATAGGTTATTGCTTCATCTATTGTACTACCAGATGTGATTCTTAAAGTTGATGGCATTGGTTCAGCACCTTCAAATGTAAATTTAGTTCTGTTTCTAATAGTTCCATCATCTTCTATTACTTTTTCCTCTATTATGGATGACTTTTTAAAATCAATCATTTCTTTTCGAGCTGATTCACTGTTATCAGTCCATACTTCTAAGTCGTTATAACACCAATTAGGCATGATCACTCCTTTCGTTATAGACTATAATACCCTCTTTTATTATTTTAAGGGCATCTTCGTCTAGTTTTAAGTTTTTCACAAAAGTTCCATCACCTTTATGAGCACTTAACATTTTAATTTCTATAGTAAGTCCATAATTGTCAGGTATTAACTTGACATTTTTCATTCTATAGAATATGCTGTCTCCTTGAGCCATTATCTTTTCTCCTTATTTTTAAAGTTTCTGATTAACTCTACATTATACTGAATTTTACATTTAAAGCACTCCCATACTTCATAAGGCCAACATTCGCCTTCTCTTATCCATTCAAGATTTTTAACATCATTACAACATTTACTCACATTGCCTCCTTTGTTTAAAATTAATTGTTGGCATACTTTAGTTTGACATAGATGGTTAATCCATCAGACGCCTCTGCAGAGCTTATATCCGCCTCATCTGTTAGGTATGCCAGCCAGATTTACTATTAAAATAGGTATTTAACTATGTAATACCAAATAACTGCTCCTATAAAGAACATAGAAACATATATTACCCAATTAGGTAAATTTGATAAAAAATCCATCGTTTTCTCCTCTATTATTATATTTATAGTATATAGTGAAATATTTGGGGCTACAACTAATCGCCAAAGCTGTAACCCCGCGGTATACTGGGGGTATCCCGATTGGTCGGCAAACCTTGAGTGGTTTACCTTATAAGGGCGATTTTTTGTTAATACTTTATTACTTTATGATTAAATTTCTTTTTTACTACTATTACACTGTTGTAGATATGATCTTTTGGTTTATTACTTTCTTCATAGTGTGTACTTTCGTTTGTATCTAGATAGTTTACTATTTTCTTTAGATGTGTTGTTTCGTTTTTATTTAGATACATAACACCTCCATCTTAATTAAGTATGCAATTACAATGCGCTAATAGGATTTCTCAGGGGTTAGGGGTATTCTACTAATATTCCTGTAATAGGACCATAGTTTTGATACTGAGCCTCTACCTGGTGCACTTCACGCATTGTAAAATATTGCATACAGTTGTCTTTTCTTCATCCGTTGGAATTTCGCTTTGTTCTCAGACGGATATTTGTTTGCTGCCCAGTTGACGAGTTCGTACTTATACCTAAATGGACAGTATTTGCCTGTTCTCCACATAATTTGCCCTCCATGTAAAGATTATAAGAATCTTCCTCGATTCCTGGTTCTAGTTGATAGGCTGTTTTACTTAGCCTTATTTGCTCTTCCTCATACATTATTTGCTGATATTCAAACAGTGCTGCATCATAGTCATCATAATACTCTTGTTGGTCCATCAGCATTTCTTTTACTCTTCCCATACTTCCTCCTAGTCGCTTATAAGTTTACCATCTAAATGATCCATTTCATGGCATATTACTGTTGCATAGTACTTTTCAAACATATGGTTTTTCTTCCCATCATTTACCACTAAATACTTTGGTCTTTTTAAATGATATGGTTTCTTTCCATTCTTTATAGACATACAACCTTCAGTGCTGTCTTGCATAATTTCACTGCTGTATGATACTATTGTTGGGTTTTCAAATATCATTATTTTATTCTCATACCACATACCAAAGACTCTATTGTTCATAAATAGTTGATTTGCAGCTATTCCTACTGCTTTACCTTTATTTATGATTAAATATTGTCTTATTTTGGCAATACATTTACTATTATCTTTATACTCTACACATTTAGTGTGCAGCTTAGTTTTGTCTGTTTGGACTCTCATTACACCCCCTTGTGTAGTTTATTTAATAAAATATTGAGCAGTTTTGTAACTTGCTCAGGTTATGATCTATTTATGCTCTATGGTTTCATAAATACTCTCCTTGCCCATTTATATCGTTTTCTTAGTAGTCTAACTAATGTACCTACGATATAAGAGGCTATTACAAACATTATCATCACTACTACAATAGTAACTGATAACCTTGCTAAAAATGTTAACCAATGTTCAGGTAAGAATGTATACCAGAATGCAATGGCTGAACCATAGATCAATATGAACTGCAAAGGTCTGAATAAGTGTTTATATCTAAACATTATTTACCTCCTTCTTTTATCATCTTTTGAGCTTTGCTTAGCCCTAAAGATATTGTGTTAACTTCGTTAGTTCTCAGCACACTTATAATTCCCCCATTTAAAGGGTTATAATAGTGAAAATACGAAGGTTTATTACTTATGCTAACATTACTATCACTCATAACTATTATCTCCTTATTATGCTTATTTTATGTATACTATAATACTCATACCTCGCTCTATTGTGGACGAACTTAAAAAGGGATATACAATAGTATACCCCTTAATAATCGGCTTTGAGAAGCCTTTAGAAGGATAGTGAGGATTTGATAGGTGTGAAAGTTGGAGTGAATATAGCAGAAATCCTTTGAGTTAACTCGCCTGTTTCTTTGTTGACATACTCAAAGATGTTTGATTTCTTAAGGCTATATGTAGAATTTGGTTTATGTTTCAAATCCTTACTATAGTTGTTACTGAACTCTTGAACCATAGATGTTACATTGGCTTTACTCAAGAGTTTAGGAACTACTGCACCTTCTTTAGGTATAAATATCACTTGAATATTATTAGAATACACTTTTTGATTATTTGCATCTAATAAGTCTGGATATTTAGTTATAATGGTATTGGTAGTAGGAGAGATCTTAGGTTTACCATTATCATCTAAAACCACGACTTTAGCCTTAGATGTATCAGGTGTTAGAGTATTCTTGTAAGATTCAACTGATAATTTAACTTTGCTCATAATTAATATTCCTTATGTTATTATTATTTATTAAGATTAATTGTGGGCAACCTGCCCAAGCAGGATAGGGGAAGAGCCACACTTGGCTCAAGTTGAACTGAACCGTCCTGGATTCAACCTGGCAAGGCACCCCATGCCGTAGAATCCGACGGGGTCGGGTCAATGTATATCACGTACTCCTATTCTTGGGACATTTTTTACAAATGCCTTTTTCAACCTAAAACAGGCCTTTCTAGGCTAGATCTAGGTAAAAGGTAGGTTAAGGTACCCTGAAATATTTTTTAGTTTATTTTAGGCAAATATAATATTTTAAAGTATTTATTGGATAATACTATATAAGTATACTATATTACATATACTATAGATTACGGCGTTCCTGTACTTTAATGTTCTATAGACAGACTATAGACAAACTATATTGAACTTTATTTAAATATACTACAGGAGTAGTAATGTCTAGTAAATACACTACAATAAAGACTGATGAACCTAACGTTAAATGGTCTACTACTATCCCTATAGATAACATAAGAAGATACCCAAGGAGTAACCGTGCTTCCAACAAACACAGAGAAGGCACTAAGTAAACTAGACATCCTTATTATACTATGGATAATAGATAAGCTTATAATGATAGGGATAATACTAATATTTGATTAGGAGGAACTATGCCTTATTTTGGTAAAAGAAGTAAAAAGAATCTAGAAACATGTCATGAAGACTTGCAAAAAGTCTTTAATGAAGTAATTAAAACTGTAGATTGCTCAGTTATTGAGGGTAATCGAAGTAAAGAAAGACAAAATAAACTCTATGACGAAGGAAAGACTAAAGTACGTTACCCAAATGGTAGGCATAACGCTGTCCCTAGTAACGCTGCTGATGTCGTTCCTTACCCTATTGACTGGGAAGATCGAGAGCGTTTCCACCTTTTTGCTGGGTATGTCATTGGGGTGGCTAGTGGGATGGGTATTACTCTTCGTTGGGGAGGAGACTGGAATATGAACTTTGAAGTAGACGATAATAAATTTGATGATTTTCCTCATTTTGAACTAATAAAGGAGTAATTATGCCTTACGGAAAAGGAACATACGGTAGTAAAGTAGGAAGACCTAAGAAAAAAGTTGTTAAAAAGAAGAAAAAGAAGACTTCTAAGAAAAAAAAGAAGTAATGTACGAAATAACTATTAAACACAAAGACAAGGGTCGTGTATCCTATAAAGTGTTTACAAAAGATGAAGCCGATAATGATAACTTAGCCTATACTTATTGGAAAGAGGCAGAAAAAGGAGAATATGCGCTCACTGATGATAACTATGTTGGAAAGGTCATCCAGAAGAAGAAATATGACTCGGCTAACGGTGTTATTTCTTATTATGTTAGGATGCCTTTTGGTTATGCCTTTCATAGTCCTAAGTATCCTAATCAAAAACTTAATGCAGATGGTAGGTTATCTAATCATACGTTGTCTGGAAAGCCTCAACTTGAAGTAAGAAAAGGAACTAAAGAGTGGAAAGACTTGGCTATGGTATATTCTGTATGTTTTGACATGGATCTAGCTATAGACCAGGTATTTGAAAATCCAACACCATCTAAAAGAAGAACTGTTAAAAGATGGATGAGAACACAGGAGTTTAAAAGTATGGTAAAAGATGAATTAAAAGAAGTTTTAAGTGAAAAAGGATATAATAGGTCAAAAACAATTGACTTATTAACTGAAGGCCTAGAAATGGCTAAAGTAAAGAATGATGTTACTAATTATTTAAGAGTTGTAGAGAATATACAAGACATGTTGGGTATGAAAGATAAAACTGTTACCTCTACTACCACTCAATTAGAAGCAACCTCTACTAGAAAGCTTTTAGATGAAATAGCTGAAGAAGAACAACATTTAAAAGGTACTCAAACTCAAATAGAAGAAAAGACTTCTACAGATAAGTAATGGAAGATTATGAAGCTTTATATCAAAGAAAGCAAGCACTAAAGAAATTAAGAAGTAATATTGCTTTATTTGGTAGAACATGTTTTCCAACAGCTTTAAGAAAAGCTACTCCACCATTTCACCATGAAATATATAGGGATTTAAGAAATAGAGATAAAAAAAGAGTTTTAATAGCAGCGCCTCGTGGTACAGCTAAATCTACAGTTACCTCTCTGCTCCTTCCAATGCACCGCATAGCATTCAAAGCAGACAATGAAGAAGAGTTCATTGTTATCATCTCTGAGTCACAGGCGCAGTCTATTAACTTCTTATCTCGTATTAAATACCATTTAACTCATAGTGATAGATTCAAACAACTATTTGGTGATATGGGTCCTAATACAGCTAGAAGATGGACTGCAACTGACATAGTAACTGCAAATGGTGTTAGAATAGTAGCAGTTGGTACAGGACAAAGAGTTAGGGGTTTTATTGAAGGTGATACAAGACCTACTTTAATTATTGTAGATGACTTTGAATCAGAATTAAATGCTTTTACTATGGAGGCAAGAGCAAAGAATAGGAAATGGATGACAGAGGCTGTTATACCATCATTATCAGATGAAGGTAGAATAGTTATGATAGGCACAGTTATATCAGAAGATTGTTTTTTATATTGGGCAAAAGACTCATCAGCATGGAATGTATTGTGGTATAGTATAATAAATGATGATGGAACACCTATATGGCCTGAAAGATTTCCAAAAGACAGAATTGATTCAATAAAAGAAGAATATGCATCTGTTGGTAATATAAATGGATTTTACCAAGAGTACATGAATATTGCTCAATCTCCAGATGAAGCTCCTTTTAAACCTGAATGGATTAAATTGCATCAATATGAATATAAAAGAGTTGAGGGGCAACCATGTTTAGTTAAAGAAACAGGAGATGGTGAAAAGGTTATACCAGTAGAAGTATATGGTGGTGTAGATCCTGCATCATCCTTATCTGCAAGAGCAGACTTCTTTGTTTTAATAACTTTAGGTATAGACCATGAAGGCAATAAGTATATAATAGATTTATATAGAAAACATGTTTCTCCAGCAGAGCAGCCTGATATAATAATAGAAAGATTTAAGAAGTATAGACATAAAAAGATGAAAATAGAAACAGTAGCCTACCAGGAGGCTTTAAGAGCAGCCGTAAAGAAACGTATGCTAGAAGAGAATCTATATATACCTGGATTAGAAAAAGGCGTTAAGCCTAGAACAAGAAAATCAGAACGTTTATTATCTTTAGTTCCTATGTTTGCAAAAGGTGAATTTCATTTTAGGAGCCAAGATACGGAAGCACAAGCAGAGTTCTTATCTTATCCAAAAGGAAAGCATGATGATATAATGGATGCGGTATGGACCTCGTTAGAGGGTTCAAGACCTTGTAGAATAAAAACATTAGACCCAGAAGCTAGAGAAAATAAATTTAAAAAAGTCCTTGATTGGATGACATTATAATTAATATATTATATTGCCTTAGTGTAGGCATAATATGGGGGTATTAAAAGCATTGGCAGAAGAAAAGTATCAGAATCCTGAACAACCCACTGAAGATTATACTAAAATTGTAGAAGAAACCAAAGAAGTTTTTGATTTATATAAGAGAAAACGAGACATTTGGGAGAATCAAGCAAGGGAAGATCAGGAGTATCGTCTAGGACGACAATGGACGGTAGAACAAGAAAAGACTCTTAAATCAAGAGGCCAAGCTCCTATTGTCGTTAATAGAATACACCCAGCAGTAGAAACAGCAAAAGCAATGCTTACTGCAAATAGACCCTCATTTAAAGTATCCCCAAGAGAAGATAGTGACACTAAAGTTGCTAATGTTTTAAATGCATTACTTTCTTATATGTATGATATATCAGATGGACGTTCTATTGTTAGAAACGCAGTAGATGATTACTATGTAACTGGACTTGGTTATTTTATGGTATATCAAAACCCACAAGCAGATGATGGTAAGGGAGAAGTTGTATTTAAAGATGTTGACCCAATGGATGTATATGTAGATCCAAATTCTAGAGACCAGTTTTTTGATGATGCTGAAAACATTGTTATATCAAGAAACTTTACAAAAGCACAAGCCAAAGCTTTATATCCCCAATATAAACAAGCAATTGATGCTGCATCTGGAATGTATGATAGTGACGAGATTATAACAGGTAATACTGATAATACTGGAATCACTTTTCCTGGAGACATAGATACATTAGAAGAAGGTCAATATATTAGAGGGTATGAAAGGTATTACAAAGTTGAAGAGGTGGCTTATAGAGTATTTGAAAAATTTTCTGGACAAGAATATCGATTTGACGAAGAAGAGTTTCAAGCTTATATAAACCAACAAGTAGGCGTATTGAATGGTAATATATTACTAGGTTCTGAGATTG
>Ga0163179_10000515_pt1 | contig 27770 bp, 10 predicted proteins | sample AtlANTMetagenome_FD_109643 | JGI IMG/M metagenome (GOLD analysis project Ga0163179, IMG submission 109643) | Marine eukaryotic phytoplankton communities from the Atlantic Ocean - Atlantic ANT 2 Metagenome | ecosystem: Environmental > Aquatic > Marine > Oceanic | place: North Atlantic Ocean...
CTTCGTAAAGGTGACCACACTGTGGATACTGGTTTACGTCTTCGCCTCACATCTAATAATGGAATCACTGCGTTCTTAGGTCTAAGCAAAGCAAATAAGAATTCACAAGTGGTTCTTAAGTTGCAGCAGGACAGCGTGGGGAGAGTATTGAAAACTGCAGAGGGTGTGCGTGTAGAGAGTATATAATCAATCGTTCGTGAATCAGACAGTGGGGGCGTTGATGCCCCCCTTATATTAAAAACGGGTAACTACCCTAACCTACAAAGTGTTACCCAAGGCAGCTATGTTTCTCCAAGTAATATAAAATTTTTTTTCCCTATATAAAAACGACCATGAAGTCGTCATAACATGAAAAAAAATTTTGAAGAAATTTTTAGCACCATAGAGATTGACCAAGCAGCTGATAGATATCATATAACGATTCCAGAGGAAGTCATGAACGAATTCGGATGGTTCGAAGATACAGAATTACAATGGGTTATTGATGGAACTGAGATAATGATTCAAGAAAAAGAATGAAAGAGTATCACATATATTTCAAGAAACGTTGTATATTCAAAGAACTGAGTGAAATACAATTTAAACTTATATGGCCATTACTAAATCGAGATTATAATACCGAGTTATCCTACTCAGAAATTACGGAAAACCCCTCTGAATCGTATATCGACGCATCTTATTGACAATGCATATATAAGGTGATATAATTGACTTGTAATTACAACACGTTATGGCTAAAGGATTTACAGTAAAAGCAAAGCCTCCCACTGGTTCATCGGGAAATAAAGAACCTGAGTGGGATATTGATAAAGCAAAGGAAATGGTAAAAGGGAAGTCAGTAGTCTTCTGTTTACCAGGAAGAGGAGTATCCTACCAATTCTTAAAGAGTTTCGTACAACTATGTTTTGACTTGGTACAGAATGGAGCAAGCATACAAATATCTCAAGATTATTCATCCATGGTGAATTTTGCAAGATGTAAGTGTCTTGGTGCGAATGTTCTCAGAGGTCCAGATCAGATTCCATGGGACGGAAAATTAAAGTATGACTGGCAACTATGGATTGACTCAGATATTGTTTTCAACACAGAAAAGTTCTATCAGTTAGTATTGATGGATAAAGATATTGCAGGAGGATGGTATTGTACCGAAGATGGTAAGACAACTTCTGTAGCACATTGGTTAGAAGAAGATGATTTCAGAAATAATGGTGGAGTCATGAATCATGAAACCATTGATAGTATTTCGAAGAGAAAGAAACCATTCACAGTAGACTATACAGGTTTCGGATGGCTCCTAATCAAGAATGGAGTATTTGAAAATGAAGGTCTCAAGTATCCTTGGTTTGCTCCGAAGATGCAAGTATTCGAGAGTGGCGAGGTGCAGGATATGTGTGGCGAAGATGTCTCTTTCTGCCTAGATGCAATAGCAGCAGATTTCGAAATTTGGTGCGATCCTCGTGTAAGAGTAGGTCATGAGAAAACAAGAATTATATAAAATTCTTATTGATGGTAAAGAAGTATTCACTGGACTCGGACAGGGAGAGTACTTTCATAGAATGGAGGACTATGCACTGGAGTACTACCAGACAGGTTCTCCACATCCCGATACAGTAAAAACTGAGATTTACATAGAGGAAAATTAATGGCAAAGGTAACAGGTGGTCTGAGTGGTGAAGATTTTGTATCATCACCACCGAAGAAGACTCGACAAGGAAGTGGGAAGCACACAAAATATACGGCGACCTCTCGTAACTCGGCTCGTAAGAGGCCTAGAGGGCAAGGAAAGTAAAATAAAGGACTCCTTTTTATACAGGGGTCTTTTTTTATTGACAACCCATATAAATAAATAAAAACTATGTCCGATGGCCATTAAGAGGATATCAAGAGCATATAAAGATATTAGTCTATCTTTTGAACCTCATCCAGTATCAAATGATTTAAAAGTCTTAAAGAATGAAAATGCTATTCGTAGATCGGTAAGAAATATTGTTCAGACCATACCTACGGAAAAATTTTTCAATCCATTATTTGGATCAGATGTCTATAGGAGTCTATTTGACTTTGTAGACTTTGGTACTGCATCTAATATTCAGAGCCAAATTGAAATAGCACTAGATAATTATGAGGAAAGAATTAATGATGTAATAGTCGAAGTCGATCCTCAACCAGACCTTAACTCTTTTGAAATAACGGTAAGATATGACATTATTGGACAAGAGTTTCCATCACAAGAATATTCATTCCTCCTAGAGGCAACAAGATAACATGCCTTTTACTAAATTTACAGATCTTGATTATGATCAGATAAAGACATCAATTAAATCCTATCTCAGGGCTAATTCAGATTTTACTGGATTTGACTTCGAAGGATCTAACTTTTCTGTTCTTATTGATACCCTAGCATACAACACATATATTACTGCATTCAACTCTAATATGGTAGTTAATGAATCCTTCTTGGATTCGGCAACCATGAGAGAGAATGTGGTATCTCTTGCACGTAATATAGGTTATGTACCACGCTCTAGAACGGCAGCAACGGCAAATGTAACCATTACAGTAGGATTGGGTGAAATAGACCCACAGACATCGACTATAACGCTAGATGCGGGTCTTGTGTGTGTTGGTAATGCCAGCGATACATCATATGTATTTTCTGTGGTCGAATCGCAGAAGGCAGCAGTTGCTCTAAATGCAAATAGTAATTATGAGGCAACTTTTAATCAAATTGATATTAAAGAAGGTATATTCTTAGAGAAAAAATTTCAGATAGATGGGTCATTAGACCAAAGATTTATATTAGATAATGAAGGTATTGATACATCTACTATCAAGGTATACATCAGTGATAATCAAGCTACACTGGGTACAGAATATGCACATGTGGATAATATATTAAACGTAAATGCCAATTCATTAATTTACTTAATGCAAGAGGTACAGGATGAAAGATATGAATTATTCTTTGGAGATGGGTACTTTGGTAAGAAAATACCTAATGGTTATCATGTAACAGTAAGATATGTTGTAACAGATGGTAAAAATGGTAATGGGGTGGGTAAAAATAACACATTTATCTTCTCTGGTAAGATTACAGATGAAAGTGGTATAGCAGAAACACTAGCTTCAAATCCTGAGGTTATCACAAATCAACCCTCTGCTAATGGATCAGAGATAGAGTCTATCAGTTCTATCAAATATTATGCTCCAAGAATCTATTCTTCCCAATATAGGGCAGTTACATCAAGAGATTATGAAGCAATTATTAAAAAAATATACGCTGATACCGAATCTGTAGCAGTTGTAGGGGGTGAAGAAATGGATCCACCTGAATTTGGTAACGTTATATTAAGTATAAAACCTAAAAATGGGTTTTTTGTCTCTGATTTTAACAAATCTCGTATTTTATCACAGTTAAAGCAATATTCTGTCTCTGGAATTAACCAAAGAATTGAAGATTTGAAGATTTTATACGTTGAAATTGACTCTTCGGTCTATTTTAACGAAAATAGAGTGTCAACTGCTGATTCACTACGTTCAAAAGTGGTAAATTCACTTAATACTTACGGAAATTCCGTAGAATTGAACAAATTTGGTGGTAGATTCAAATATAGTAAGATACAACAGGTCATCGATGCCACTGATACTGCTATAACCTCTAATATTACGAAAATAATCATTAGAAGAAACCTTAAAGCTGCACTAAATCAGTTTGCACAGTATGAATTATGCTATGGAAACCAATTTCACGTGAATGCTGCTGGTTACAACATCAAATCCAAAGGATTTTATGTGAGTGGAAATTCTAGACCTGTCTATATTACTGATATTCCTAATGCAGACATGAAAACTGGACTAATTTCTTTCGTAGAAATATTAGATGATGGTACTGATAATGTGGTCTCTAAAGCGGCAGGAAGCGTTGATTATATAAAAGGTGAAATAATCCTTGGAACAGTGAATATAACCTCTACACTGGACGGTACGGGTGTTGTAGAGGTACAGGCAATTCCAGAGTCTAATGACGTTGTTGGACTTAGAGAATTATACCTAGATTTTAGTGTTTCAAAAAGTAAAATAAATATGGTAAGAGACGTGATTAGTTCGGGTAATGAAATATCTGGAACTACATTTGTTAAAGACTTCTATACTTCAAGTTATCTAAACGGAAAATTAATAAGAGAATAATATGATACACACTGGTTTTGAGTCTAGAGTTAAGGTTCAACAAATTCTAAGGAATCAACTTCCCGAATTTGTTGTAAGTGAAAGTCCTAAAACTGTAGACTTTTTAAAGCAATATTATATTTCACAGGAATACCAAGGTGGCCCTATTGATATTTCAGATAATCTTGATCAGTATTTAAAAGTAGATAATCTAACACCAGATGTAGTAGTTGGATTTACTACTCTTACTACAGGTATAGGAACAGCAGAAACAACAATTTCTGTTTCTAATACAAAAGGATTTCCTATTGAGTATGGATTATTAAAAATAAATGATGAAATTGTAACATATACTGGAAAGACTGCGACTACCTTTACAGGTTGTGTACGTGGATTTAGTGGAATTACAAGTTATCATAAAGAATTAGATCAAGAAGAATTAGTATTTTCTACTTCTGAAATAGCAACACATAGTCAAGATGCAAATATTGAAAATTTAAGTTCTTTATTTCTTAAAGAATTCTACAAAAAACTAAAATATACCCTGACACCAGGATTAGAGGATGTTCCTTTTATTTCAAATTTAAATGCTGGTTCATTTATAAAAGAAGCAAGGTCATTATATGAAGCAAAAGGAACTGATGAATCATTTAGGATATTATTTAATGCCTTATATGGTGAGACACCTAAAGTAGTCAATTTAGAAGAATTCTTAATTAAACCATCTTCTGCAAACTATGTTAGAAGAGAAGTTGTCATTGCAGAATCTATTTCAGGAAATCCTTTAGATTTAGTTGGTCAAACAATATTCAAACTGGATGATACAGATACTAATGCTTCTATTTCTGAAGTTGAGGCATTTAGTAGAGCTGGAGTAGCATTAACCACTAATCAACAATATTTTAAAATATCTTTATTCATTGGTTATTCTGATGAAGATACTACTATACAAGGAAATTTTAAAATCACACCTGCAACAAGATCTTTAGAGTCAGTTAGTATTGGTTCTTCAGTAATATCTGTAGATTCTACTGTAGGATTTGCTAATACTGGTGTTCTTATATCTGGTGTTAATACAAGCATCAATTATACTAATAAATCAGTTAATCAATTCTTTGGATGCACTGGAATTGATTCTGCTATTACAGAAACTGACACTGTAAGAAATGGTGAAATTTATTATTCATATGAGAATGGTGATACCAGTAAAAAAGTAGAATTAAGACTTACTGGTGTATTATCAGGGTTTGATCAAATATCTAAAACTTTAGATCTTGATGAAGGCCAAATAATTTCGGTAAAAAATGTTGGTGATTTAATTACAGGAAACTATTATGATGAAGTAGCATATCCTTATGAGAAGATGACTCATAAGCAGATATTTGCCAATTCATTAATTTATAATACCTCTGTAAGATATAATATTAAATCTATTGCTTCTACTACATTAGTGCTTGAAGGAAAAATTGATAGAAGTAGTCTAAAGAAAGGAGATTTAATAGAAATCGTAGTTAGATCATCTAATAATGTTGTGCATGGAAGTGCAACTGATGTATTTGTTACGAGAGTTGATAATAATAAAACTGTTGTTATTTCAAGTTCATTTACTGTAACTACTGGTCTAGAGTATGATATTAGAAGAAAAATTCATATTGCAAAAAGTAATAATGTTCCTTTAGAAGTTAGCAATATTATATCAGATGTACAAAATCTGTATATTGAAGATGATAAGACTGCATACTTAGCTTCTAATTCTTTACCTTCAGGTGCTACTCCTGATGGAAGTAGTCCTACTGGATTTACTACATCTTTTGTTAATACTATAAAAGTTTCAACTAAGTCAATTTCTGTCGATTATCCACCATCTATAGTTGGCAATGGATTAACTTCTGAAGTTGCATCATCTACTTTTAGTGCAATTAAGTTTAATGCTAATATACCATTCGTGAATGGGGATGAGGTATATTATGAACCTTCTGGAATTCCTTATGTTGGTCTTGAAACTGGTTCTTATTTTGTAGGATTATTAACTACATCTGGGACATCAGATACTATTCAACTATATGATTCAAAATCATTTATTAACAAAGGAAGTTATATAAAATTAAGAAATAGTAAAGTTGTAGGAGTTGGTACTACTTTTGTTACTCAATATGCAACTGGTAATCATAAATTTACTTTAAACTCTCAGAAATCAAATGAAATTGGAGTTCAGAAATCTCTTAAGAAATTCCCATTTGAATTAACCACTAATAGAGCAAATCAGACTAAGACAACTTCAGGTTCTATTGGAATGTTGATTAATGGTGTAGAAGTCACCAATTATAAGACAGAAGATTATATTTACTATGGTCCTTTAAAATCTGTTGATATTCTTAATAGTGGTGAAGATTATGATATTTTAAACCTACCAAAAATAGAAATATCTGCTGGAGTAGGAACAACTGCGTTAGTCCAACCAGTAGGTCAAGGTAGTATAGTCAATGTGTTTGTAGATCCACAGGGATTTAATATTGATAAGTTTATATCAATTAAAACTACTGGTGGTAATAGCACTGCAGTTCTAGAACCTATTATTATTGAGAAGTCTAGAGTTGTTAAATTTGACTCTAGATTTACTGATATTGCACCAGCTGCTGGTGGTATTAACACAAGTACAAATACTATTAAATTTACAGAAGATCATGGATTCTATACAGCACAAGAAGTAATTTATAATGCTGATGGAAGTTCAGAGGTTGGGGTTGGAATTGGAACATCAACTTTAGTTACTAATGCAAATTACTTTACAAAAATAATTGATAACGAGACTATTCAATTATTCAATACATCTTCTGATGCTTTATCTGGAATTAATACAATTGTATTTGGAAGTAATCGTACTTCAGGTATTCAAGAAATATACACACTCCCTAATCAGAAAAATGTTCAGGGTGTTAGAGTTATTGATGGTGGTGATTTTATAAACAGACAATTATTAGTTAAACCCTCTGGTATATCAACGATATACAATACTGTTACTTTTGAGAATCATGGATTTGGTGATGGTGATTTAATTGAGTACAATGTAACTGCTGGAGTAGGCACTACAACTGCACAATCAATTTCTGGTTTAACAACAACCACTGGAATAACATCAACATCTCAATATTACAATATTGTAAAGATAGATGGCAATTCTTTCCAACTATCAGATGCTGGAATAGGTGTAGGTGCAAGTGATACTAATTTTAACCGTAATTTTACTGTAGATTTTTCTTCACAAGGTACTGGATATCAAATATTTAAGTATCCTGATGTAGAGGTTACATTAACATATACACCTGTTGGATTTGGTACTACATCCCAGAGTTATAGTGATATTACACTCACTCCTCAAATTACTGGAAGTATTATTGACACATATTTGTATGAAACTGGTACTGGATATGGTTCAACCATATTGAATTTTGAGAAGAAACCAATATTATCCATTAAAACTGGAAAACTTGCATCATTAAAACCAATTATTGTTAATGGATTAGTAGAATCTGTTAATATTGAGTATGGTGGGGAAGAATATTTCTCAAGTCCTACATTAAATGTTTTAGATTCTACAGGATCTGGTAGTGGAGCTCAATTAAGACCAGTTATTGCTAACGGTAAACTCACTGATGTGAAAGTTATCAGTACTGGAATTGGTTATTCTAGTACATCTTCAATAAATGTTGTTTCTGCTGGAAAAAATGCAGTTTTAAATGTAGATATTAGATCTTTAACAATTGAATTAAACAATAACATGGGTGATGAGTTATTGTTAGAATCTTCAAATAAGTTAGGATATAGTGTTTGTGGATATGGACAATCTCTTAGTCAATCTTTTGGAGAAGTTGGAAGCGGAACTACAGTAGCTTCTAAGATTGTAGGATGGGCATATGACGGAAATCCAATATATGGCCCTTATGGTTATCAGGATCCAGCTAATTCTAGTGAAGATGCTAGAAGGTTAGTTTCTGGATATGAATCAAATATTACAAATATATCAGATAGACCACTCGGATTTAATGTTGGATTTTTTGTAGAGGACTATAAATTTACAAATTCTGGAGATTTAGACAGAAATAATGGTAGATTTGGAAAAACACCAGAATTTCCAAATGGTGTGTATGCATATTTTTCTACTATAGACAGTAATGGTGATCCACAGTTTCCTTATTTCATTGGAGATTCTTATAGATCTATACCTTTAGAGCAAAATATTGATCAATCGTTTGATTTTAAAACTTCAGAGTTAAGAAGAAATACATTCCCATATAGAGTATCGGATAAAAATGCTGATAATGACTTTATTATTGAAACTAATGAACTTGAATCTCAAAAAATAGAAATTGAATCAATTACGGAAGGTTCAATTGATGAATTATCGGTCATTTCTGCTGGAGATAATTATAAAATTAATGATTCTATTGATTTTGAAAATATAGGTGGTGGAAGTGGTGTCATAACAAAGGTTTCTTCATTAAAAGGAAAAAGTGTTACTAATGTGAGTGTTGCAACTTCATCATATGATGATGCAGTATTCGTTTGGGATGGTAATAATAAAGTAAAAGTTAATGTTTTATCTAATCATAATTGGATTAATCGGAATAATATTATAATTTCTGGAGTTTCTACTTCATCAGGTATTTCTTCTGAAGTTTCTGCATTAAGTGCTATTGATGGTGAGTATGTTATTGGTGTAACTTCAACATATTCTTCAGTAATTTCTGAAATTCCTATTCTTGCTGGATCAGCATCCACTGAAATATATGTTTCAACAGTACCAAATTCAGTTTCAGTGGGAAGTAGTTTGGTAATTGGTGGATCATATAGCGATACCTGCCAAATATTGAATATATTTAAAGACCAAAATATATTAAGAGTAGTTAGAAGTAATCCAGGTGTTGCACATAGTGTATCTTCTCCAATAACATTTGTTACAAATTCATTCAGTATTGATAAATCAGTACTTGCTTTTGATTCTAAATTGAATGATAATGTTTATTTTAATCCAGCAAAGTCTGTTGGTTTTGGTACCACTTCAGGAGTGACACATTCAACTACTTTTGGATTTGGTAGTACTACAATTACTAGAAATATTCCAACTCAAAGAATTTATATTGAGAATCATCCATTTAAAACAAACCAACAAATAACCTTTACAAAGGCTTCAGGTGCTGCAGAGATTGATATTTCAACAACTCCAATATCTGCTCTTTACAATTTACCATCTACACTCTATGTTTCGGATACCACTCCAAATACAATTGGTATAAAAACAGGTGTTGGAGCAGCAAGTTCTGATGTATACTTTAGAGCTTGCACTGGTGATGACGATACTTATTTGTTTAAGAGTAATTTTGATCAAGTAACTGGTAATTTACAAAAAATTGAAGGAACTGTTTCTATATCAACTTCTTCAACACTAGATTTAAAATTTGGAGATATTGTTAATTTAAATATACAACCAAATCTATCTGTTGGTAGTGGTACATCAACAGCAATAAAGGTTGTAAGAGATTCTGAAACTGGATTTATTTTGGTCAATCCAGTGCAAACAATTTATAGTAATATAGATGTTGCTGCTGACACTATTAGAATTGATAATCATGGATTTAAGAGAGGTGATAAGGTATTCTATACAATTGCTGATGGTACATTCCCTACTGGATTAAGTACTAATAGTTCATATTTTACATACGTTGTTGATGAGAATTTTATTCAATTATCAGAAACATCTATAGATTGTTTATCCAACCCACCAAAAGTTGTTGATATTACAGCAGCTGGTCTTGGAACTAGTAAGTTCTATTCTATCAATCCTCAGATAGAAGTTGTTAAAAATAATAATTTAGTATTTGATTTAACCGATTCTTCTTTACAAGATTATCAGTTAAAATTCTATTATGACAATGAGTTTAAAAATGATTTTGTATCTACTGCATCTACTACAAATTCATTCAATATAATTGATGTTGGTACAGTTGGAGTTGGAACTACATCTTCACGTACAATTAATCATAATACATCATTACCTACAAAATTATATTATTCACTAGAGAAATCTGGATTCATTAGTACAGCAGATACTGAGGTTGTTGATTATTCTGAAATCAAATATGTAGATAGTTTATATAATAAATCTTACAATGTTGTTAGCGTAGCATCTACTACTTTTGGTATTACATTATCTCAAGTTCCAGAGAAATTATCATATAATTCAAGTGAATGTGACGATATCTCATATACTACTAGTTCCTTAAATGAAAAAGGCCCTATTTCTAAGGTTAATATTATTTCAGGTGGAATTAACTATAAAAAGATACCTAATTTTGTTGGATCAAGTTCTACTGAAGGTAGTGGTGCATATGTTATTGCTAAATCAAAATCAATTGGTAATGTTAATAAAATAAGAATTCTTAATGAAGGATTTGAATATTCTGCAGATAATACTTTGGAACCTACTGCATTAATATCTCCACTTATTTCTGTTAATAATTCAAGTACAATAGGTATTGTTACAGTTACTGATGGTGGTCTTGATTATCTTTATGCACCTAATATAGTTGTTGTAGATTCAACTACATTGGAGAAAATTGATAGAGGACTCCTTAAAGCTGAATTAAGTGGAAATTCTATCTCTAAGGTAGATGTTATAGTTCCTTCAAATGGACTTCCTGATGAAGGAGTATCTTTATTTGCTGTTAACAATTCTAATGGAGTTGCTATTTCTACAGTACAATCTAATTCTACTGGAATATTTACATGCTATACAGGTTTGGGTACAGGAACTGATGCAGGATTTGCAATAAACGATGAAGTTTTTGTTGAAGGTATTACCAGATATATTGACGAAGCATCGGGTATAGGTACTGAAGGAACTGGATTTAATTCTGAAGATTATGGATATAAATTTGGTACAGTTACAGGTGTTACAGCAGGTACTAATTGGCAAATTACTATAAATCTTGAATCTACAGGTATATCAACAAATGTAGGTATTGCAAAAACTGATCAAGAATTATTTGCAACTCTTGTTAATAGAAATAATTATCCTACATTCACAACAGTTGAAGTACCAAATAAATTTATTATTGGTGAAGAATTGATAATAGATGAAGTTTTGGTTGGATTAACCGTTCAAAGTTTTGATAATGATTTTATTAAGGTATATGGAACTTATGATATTAAAGTTGGTGATATTATTATTGGAAGTGTTTCTGGTTCAAGAGCAACTATTGACAGTATTAAAGATAATTTAGCAAAATATAAGGTCAAATTCTCAAACAAGAAAGATATTGGATGGTCTGATGATATTGGAAAATTAGATTTAGACAATCAGGTTATTCCAGATAATGATTATTATCAAAATCTATCTTATACAATTAAGAGTTCTAAAGGATATGAAGAATTGAGAAGTCCAGTAAGTGCATTACTTCATACAAGTGGACTTAAGAATTTTGCTGATGTTGGAATAGGATCAACAACAAGATCTACTGGTGGAATATCTAGTGAAGGAGATTGGAGAGTTGGAACTTCTAGTACTGATTTTTCAATTGTAATAAAGGATGTATATGAAGATAGTAGGGTTGAGACTATTACTGATGTTGATACAGGTACTGATTTTAGTGAAAGTTTCAGTAAGTCTAAATTTATAAAATTAGATAGTTTGAAATTACTTGATTATACTGAAGCAAAGAGTAATGAAGTTCTTTTAGTTGATAATATTAATAGTCAGTTTTCTAATTTAGGTGGAGATCCATCCGAATACTTAGATGTTCAACTTTTAGATGATACTGTTGGTTCTCAAACTATTCTTTTCAGAACTACTAATTTATCAAACACATCTATACAAACAAATGAATTAGTAATATTGAATAATGGATCTGATAAGGTTCTATTAGAAAAATCATTATTGGAAGATGATAGTAGTATTGGAACTTTTAGTATTGATACAGATACATTTGGATCATCATTTCTTAGATTTACACCTGCACCAAATGCATATGATTATGATTATAATTTAAAATCAATCAAAACTAGCACTGATAGTTTAAGTGGTGTAGGAACTTTTGGTATAGGATTTATTAATAAGGTTTCATTTGTTGGTATTGCAACTACTAGTAGTTCGGGGATAACTACAACTTCTATTGTATCTGCTAATACCAATCACTTTACTTCATTCTTGGCCCAGAATCATTTAGTTAATAAAAATACTAATGAAATGAATTATGTTGAAGTGTATGTTATTCATGATGGAACTGATACTTATCTTTCAGAATACTTTGTAGATACTCATAATCCTCAAGATGGATATTCTGGTACTTTAATGGGTTCTTTTAATGGTAATATTAGTGGATCTACTTTCTCTCTAGAATATAAAAACGATTTAACTGATGAAGTTGAGGTTAAGTCTAATATAGTAGGATTTGGTACAACTGCAGTTGGAATTGGTACATATAGATTTAAAGCAACTGGTCAACCAGATGGATCTGAGAGAACTGCAATTTATCAATCTGATTACTTTATTGGTGTTGGTGGAACAACAAACTTGGTTGGATTATCATCAAGTCTTTTCAATTCAGGTAAATCATTAGTTCAGGTTAGTGTTGGATCGACAAGAATAGTTTCGGAGGTTATGTTTAATCATGATTCGACAGATACTTTCTTCCATAGAGGAGCATTTTTATCTCCAATTGGATTAGGAACAAATAATCCTATCGGAGTTTTAACTGCGGGTTATGATGGAAGTGAGTTTGTATTAAAATTCACTCCAGAAGCTGCATATGCATCAAATACAATTGAGATTTCTGCACTTACTTTAGGATTGTATACTGATACTTTAGCTGATAATCATTCAAATATAAATGATTTTGAATATGGTCAAACAAATGAAGTTATTGGATTGCAGTATTATAATTCAATTAATGGTGATAGAATTAATAGAACTAATTTCACTTTGAATAATGATAATACACCAATCTGTGCAAAGACTTTCAATCCTAATGATTCTAATATTGTAAATCTTTCTACTGGATTAATTACTATTAAAAATCATTTCTTTAGAACAAATGAAGAATTAATATACACACCTAATTCCACTTTTGCTGGTATTGGAAGCACTGCAATGCAGTATGTAAGTGGTTCTTATCACCATCAACTTCCATCAACAGTTTTTGCTATTAGAAATGATTTTGAAAGTTTCTATCTTTCCACTGAAAGGGGTGGATCTGCTGTTACTTTTGCTGGAGTAGGTACAGGAAATGCTCATGAATTATCAATGTCATTATCCAATACAAAGGGTATATTCACTATTGATAATATAATTCAAGCACCATTAGCATTCTCTCCAGTAAATCATACCTTACAAAATAATGCAGAGTCTGTTCTAGGTGGTGTTGGTATTGGTACTACAGCAACTATATTCTCAGTTAGTGGAATATCTTCATTAGCTCCTTCAGATATATTGAAGGTTGATAATGAGTATATGAAGGTTCTCAATCTAGGTATTGGAACTGAAACATTTGGACCTATTACCACTGGTATTGGAACAACTAGTCTTATAGAGGTTGAAAGGGGTTTTGTTGGAACTTCTGCAACTGCTCATACTAATACCACAACAGTACAACTTTATAAGGGTTCTTATAATATTGTTGGTAAAGAAATACATTTTACCAGTCCACCTAAAGGAAACCCACAATTAAATAAAACTACTAGCAATCTAAATTGGCCAACTTCTGATTTTACTGGAAGAGTATATCTCAGGAATGATTATACTACCAATCAGGTATATGATGATGTTTCTGATAAATTTACTGGAATTACTACAAATTTCAATTTAACAGTTAATGGTTCTCCAGCAGTTGGAATGGGAACTACTGGTGGAAATGGTCTTACAATAATTAATGGAATCTTCCAAAGACCATCAGCAGAGAATAATCCTCAAAATAATTATAAGATTTTAAATCCTAGTACGGGTTCAGCCACAACTAGTATAATGTTTACTGGCATAACAACCGAATTTGGAGATCCTATAGTTATTAATGAAGTAGATATAAATGAAAATCAATTACCAAGAGGTGGTGTAATAATTTCTCTTGGGTCTACACCAGGATTAGGATATGCACCTTTAGTACCAGCACAGGTTTATGCATCATTGAATGTCACTGGTGGTATAACAACAATTGTTGGTGCTGCTTCAACAGGTCCATCAAATTCAATCACAACTGCTTCATATAATAATTTAACTGGTGTATTGGAAATTACTACACAAAATGCACATAATTTTGAGGTAGGTATTGTTGATCAAGTTAAATTAGCTGGTTTAGCATTTACATGCCCAAGTGGTTCTGGTATTACTACTACTATATTCCCAGAAGCGGCTGTAGGTTTAGGTAGTACAAGTTTAGATTACAGTATTCTTAGTGTTGGGTCTACCAATACCTTTACTACTAATGTTGGTGTTAGTACTATCATACACACTTATAATAGTGGTGGATCTGTAATGCCTTGGTATGGAGGAGCTAATTTTGGTTCTGCATATAGAGGAGATAGTGTTTCTATTGCTGTAACCGATATACCATATACTCATAAATTTGTAAGTGCAGCAACAAATACTATATCAGGATTTACTACATCACCTTCAGATGTTGATTACAATCCAGCAACTGGATTTATGATTGTAACTTTACCTAACCATGGAAAAACAACTAGTGATACTATAACGTTTAATGATAACACAATAATATTAACATGTTCTAAAGATGATTATGCTACTGAGCACCCATACCCAAGAGCAAGTGATCGCATTTCTGGTATAGCAACTCCAGTTACTGCTTATGATAATAATACATTTACAGTTTATGTTGGTGAAAATGCTGGTTCTGGTGCTGTAGTTACAGCCACAGTCGGTGCTGGTGGAACTCTAGCATTCGGTATTGACTCTGCTGGTTCCAATTACCAGAATCCACAAATTGTTGTTCCTGCACCATCATATGCAGGTCTTGGAGTTACTGGAATTTCTAGATTATCAACTGGATCAACTACTGATACTGGAGTTGGATTGCTTCTTAATTTAGAAGTAGGAGCAGCTTCTACTGTTGGTATAGGTTCTACACAATTTTCTATTAATAAGTGGGAAATTGCAAGGAATGGTTATGCATTCCAACGTGGTGATATTTTTGCACCTGTTGGATTAGTTACTGATGCTAATCTAGCAAGTCCAGTAGAAGAATGTCAATTTGAAGTATTGGACGTATATTCAGACCCATTTGCAGCATGGCAATTTGGTCAATTTGATTATATCGACAGTATTAAGGGTTTACAAAACGGAACTAGAAGAAGATTTGATTTAAAATATGATGGTGATCTTTTAAGTTTCGAAATACCAGATAATCCAGATTTCCCATCAATAAATCTTACAAATGCTTTATTGATACTGATAAATGGAGTGTTACAAGAACCTAAAATTGCATATGAATTTGTTGGAGGTACATCTTTCGTATTTTCAGAAGCACCTAAACCAGAAGATGATGTTGCAATATTCTTCTATCGTGGAAGTCCTGCAACTGATTCATCATTGGTAACAAATGTAAGGCCTTCTCTTAAGAAAGGTGATACAGTTCAATTGATGAAAATTCTTGAACAAAATCCACAAGGTGAAGCATTAAATCAAGACCCTAGACAAATTTCAAATTTATCATCATCTGATAAAATAGAAACTAATCTTTATACTGGTGTAGGAATTGGGTTATCTCCAAAATCATTGAGTTGGACAAAACAGAAAGTTGATAGAGTAATTGATGGGGAATTTATTTCCAAGTCTAGAGGTTCTTTAGAAGCATTGATATTCCCAACTTCAAAAGTTATAGGTAATATTGGATTAACTACTAATACAATATATTTGGATTCTACGGAATTATTTGATGAGGATGTGGATCCTGCAGTAAATCCTGTTGGTGGATTTATTGTAGATAACACCAGTCCCGTTGCTGCTGCATTGACTGCCACAGTATCTGCTGCTGGAACTATTTCAGCACTCACTATTGTTAGTGGTGGATCTGGTTATATCGGTGCAACAACTTCAGTTTCTATATCCGCACCACCAGTTGGTGTAGGCACATTCATTAAACCAGATGGTTCAGTTGGTATAGGATCAACTACAACGGCAACTGTTACTGTATCTAATGGAGTCCTTACAGGAACTCCAACAATTACAATGGCAGGATTGGGTTATACCCTTACAAATCCACCTCAAGTGATAGCATCACTTCCAAATTATAATACTGAACAATTTAGCAATGCTACTGCTGTTAAAGGATTCTCTGGAATTATAACTGGTATTGGTACTGCAGTAGGTGTGGGAACTATATTAGCAGTTGAGTTTTATCTACAACGTGAAAGTTCCAATCCATGGACTCAATTGGTTATAGGAAACCCTGTTTTAATAACTGATACTCAAGTTGGATCTGGAGTAAGTTCTGTTTATGAATCTGGAAGTGGTATAGTTGGAATTGGTACAACATTCGTAGATAATGTGTATCACGTTGCTCAAGTATCTTATCCTTCTGCCTCTGGTGTTACTGGAGTTGTTACCTGTAATGTTGAATATTTTGGCAATCATACAGGAATTGGTTCCACTGGAAATACATCAATAGGTAGATTCTCTTGGGGTTCTTTATCTGGATCTTTAACTAGATCTGATGCTGTAGGATTTGCTGTTAGTGGGTTCACAATTAATTCTGGATTATCTACTTTCCCAACCCTACAAAGAAGAGTTGAAGGTTTGAGAGATACGGGAGGACTTGAACCTCAATAAATAAATTTTGTTAACTATTATAAATATCTAAAAAACAATCAATATGTCTGCTTTCGTAACAGATCAATTCAGAATATTTAATGCGGGTAATTTCGTAGATTCTGTACTAGACACTAATAATTCTTATTACGTTTTTCTGGGTCTTAGTAATCCTACATCACCCAGTCCTGGATTTGGTAGAACAAGTACATGGAATGATGCTGCTGGGCCACCTAATCCCATCGACAATTTCTCATATGAGTCTCAATATGGTTCTACCTCACTTTTTGGGAAAAGAGTTGTTGGAGATAACATAAGAAGAGTTGTAAGAAAAGTTGAATGGACTAAAAATACATATTATGATATGTACAGAAATGATTATGATGTCAATAATAAAGCACCTAATTCTGGAACAGGTAGATTATATGATGCAAATTACTTTGTAGTTAATAGTGATTTTAATGTTTATATTTGCATAGAAAATGGTGGTTCTGGCGTTAGTGGTACTACAACATCTAAAGGTAATCAATCAGAAGATGAACCTACATTTACTGACTTAGAACCTACAGCTGCTGGAACTAGCAATGATGGGTATATTTGGAAATTTTTATTTACAATATCTCCAAGTGATATCGTTAAATTTGATTCTACAGAATATATTGTTGTACCTAATGATTGGGCAACATCAACAAATTCTCAGATTCAAAGTGTAAGGGAAGCAGGTGATTCTACACTTAATCTTAACCAAATAAAAACCGTTTATATTGAAGATGGTGGAAAAGGTTATGCAGCAAATACAACTACAACTGTGGATATAATAGGTGATGGTACTGGTGCGAAAGCCTCTGTAACCAGTGATGGAAATGGTACTATTAGTGATATAGTTGTTACTGCAGGTGGAAGTGGATATACTTATGGTATGGTCAATTTGGGTTCATTTGGACAACCTACTGAAGGATTTCCTGCAGGAAGTGCTACAGCAATTCCTGCTAAGTTAATACCTATTATACCTCCTTCTAGAGGTCATGGATATGACATTTATAAGGAATTAGGTGCTGATAGAGTTTTGGTTTATGCAAGATTTGATGATTCTACAAAAGATTTTCCAACTGATACAAAATTTTCTCAGGTTGGTATTGTAAAGAATCCATCAACATATACATCTGAAAATACTACTTTCACAGGAAGTCAATACTCATCTTTAGGTGCCATCAAAATTTTAAATTATTCTAGTTGGGATAGTACAAATCTTTCTATAGGCAGTACGATTACACAAGTTCTTCCTGATAATGCTGGTACTGCTAAAGGGTATGTTGCATCATATGATAAGCAATCTGGAGTATTAAAATACTATCAAGATAGATCATTATACTATGAACAAACTAATAATAGAAATAATCAAACCGATTATATAGGTGTTGGTAGTGATGCTAATTCTAAACAATTAGCATTTGGAACATCTGGTAGTATTAAATTCTTATCCACACCAAAACCTACTGATGCATCTGTAGCAGTTGCATTTACTGGTGGTACTATGGTTGATGGAACTAAAGAAGTGGATTTGGGAGTATACTTTACTAGCGGGCTCGCTAATCCTGAGATAAATAAAACAACTGGCGATGTCATATACATTGACAATCGAAAGGAAGTCACTAGGGATAGTAGACAAAAAGAAGACATCAAAATTGTACTGGAATTCTAAAGTAACATGGCAACAAATAAAGATTTAAATATTAGCCCTTATTATGATGATTTTGACGCAAGTAAGAATTTTTATAAAGTCTTATTTAAACCAGGATTTCCAGTACAAGCTAGAGAGTTAACTACTCTACAGTCAATCCTGCAGAATCAAATAAAAGATTTTGGTTCTCATATGTTTAAGGAAGGATCCATGGTTATTCCTGGAAATCCTACTTTTGATAATAGAGCTAATTCAATTAAAGTAAATTCTACTCAGTTTGGTATTGATGTATCTCTTTATACTAGTGAATTAATAGGTAAAACTGTAGAAGGACAGATTTCTGGTGTATCTGCTACTGTTGATTTAGTAGCATTACCTGATGGTGGTGAAGTAGAAGATTTAACACTTTTTGTGAAGTATGAAAGTGTAGGTAGAAGAATTCCTTCAGCAACAACATTTATTGATGGAGAATCTTTAATTGTCAGAGATAATGTAACATATGGAAATACCACAATTAATTCTGGTACTGCTGTTGCAACTTTAATATCAAATAATGCTTCATTTATTGGATGTACTGCTTCTGTTTTATCTGGTGTATATTTTATTAGAGGAACTTTTGTAAATGTAACTCAACAAACGATAATTTTAGATCATTATACAAATAACCCTTCTTATAGAGTAGGATTCCAAATTGATGAAACAATTATAAACGCAAAAGATGATCCTTCATTATATGACAATGCTAAAGGATTTACTAATTATGCTGCACCAGGTGCTGATAGATTTAAGATTGGTTTAACTCTTACTAAAAAATTACTTACTGATAAGAGCGATACTGATTTTGTTGAGATATTAAGAACAAGTGAAGGTACTATAGAACAGATTGTAACAAAATCTGAATATAATTTAATTAGAGATTGGATTGCTGGAAGAACATATGATGAATCTGGAAATTATGCATTACAACCATTTGATGTTAGTGTTGCTAATTCATTAAATGATAGATTGGGTAATGGTGGACAATATTATGATGGAACACTAACATCAAAAGGAAATGTACCATCTGATGACTTAATGTGTTATAAAGTTTCTGGTGGAGAAGCTTATGTAAAAGGTTACGATGTAACAACAGATGTTACTAATACTTCAGATGTAGACAAACCAAGAGATACGGAAAAAATTGATAGTGCACTTGTTCCCTTTACTATGGGAAATAGTTTAGTTGTTAATAATCTTCAGGGCCAAGGGCAATATAGGGGAGTTGTAGATTTATATGGAGAATTGGGTCAAGCTACAAGTGCGGTTGGTATTATAGGGCAAGCAAGAATATATTCTATTAATCCTAGAACTTATAATTCATCAAATACACAAGAAACATCTACATGGGATCTTCGTTTGTATGATGTACAGACATATACTAGAATTGCATTAAATGATGCATTGACATCTAGTGGAATTACGACTGGATATCATGTAAGAGGTCTTAGAAGTGGAGCTGAAGGATATTCTGCTTCTAACGGAACCACCAATTCCACTGTAGGAGTTGGTAATACTAACTGGATCAATGTATCTCAAACTCAGGGTGAATTTATAAGAAATGAACAAATTGCTGTAAATGGGGTTACTGTCTCCAGATCTATTCGTGATGTTGTACCATATTATCCTCGTGATGTTAAATCTGTAAAACAAGAGGCAGTATCACCATATACACAGATATTTACAGCTGATGCAGTTTTACAATCTACTCTTGATCTTGGACCCATTAGAATAGCATCTAGTGTAGCTCAGTCTAGATTAAATGATTCATTTATTGGAATTAAAGTTGGTGATGTAGTTCGTATGGCTACAGGAGGTGGAACTGGATTAATCTACAATAAGATAGCATCTATTTCCAATGCAAGTAAGGAATTAAATCTTGCTGCTGCACCTGGTGCAACTGGTGTTTATGCTGGTGGTATTACTAATGCTGATTATGATAGTGCATCTATTGCATATTCAACTTTAAATACAAATAATAGTGGATTATTTGAAGTTCTTCCAGATAGAAATATATCTTCAGTAGATTTTGCTAATTCAACATTAACAGTTTCTGCACAAGTAACTGGACAATCAGTATCTGGTACAGGAATTACTGCTTCTATTTCTAATGTGAAAGATGGTGCTGGTGTAGCAATATCAACTGCATTTTTTGAAGGATTTAGTGATAGTAAGTATTCTGTTCATTATGGTAGTGGAAATGATTTTTCATCACTAACCTCTAATCAATTTACTCTACTAAGTGGGGGATCAGAAGTATCATTTACAGGATTGAACAATGCTTCAGGGGCAGCAGTTGCATCTGATAGCAATACTGTAATTAATGTAACTGCACAGAAACAAGGAATTCAAAGTAAAACTAAAAATTATGAAAGGAGTCAAATACTTTCTGTAGATAAATCAAGCAATGTTGGGTCAGGAAGTTCTGTTGCTAATTTAAATGATGGATTATCATATAATGGAACTGCATATGGTTTAAGAGTTCAAGATAATGAAATTTCTTTAAATGTTCCAGATGTAGCAAGAGTTTTAGCAGTTTATGAATCTACTGATGGAACACAACCAACTTTTGACAATTTTGAATTTACTTCATCTGCAACTGTTGGAACTAATGTAATTTTAGGTGAAAATTTTGAAGGGCAATCTTCTGGTGCTGTTGCAAGAGTGGTTACTAATAATACTACCACTCCATCATCTGGAGGAGCTAATAAATTAGGAATTATCTATCTTAATGATAGAAGATTTAGTGTTAATGAGATAGTTAGGTTTACTGAATCTAATATTAGTACTACAATTGAAGGGATTAATACACAATCTACTGATGCAAATTATCAGGATATTACAAATTCATATTCACTTGATAAAGGTCAAAGAGAGCAATATTATGATTACTCAAGATTAGTTAGAAGAAAAAATGCTAATGTACCATCAAAAAGATTATTAATCGTATATGATTACTATGAGGTTCCTGTTGATGATACTGGAGATGTATTCTCTGTATTAAGTTATAGTCAGGATAGATATACCAATGATATTCCATTAATTGGAGAAAATAGAATAAGAGCAACAGATACTTTAGATTTTAGACCAAGAGTGGGAGCATATGTTGGAGTTTCTTCTTCACCATTTGCATTTTCCACAAGATCTTCAGCTATTGAAAATTCTCCCAAATTCTTATTAGCATTTAATGAATCTACTATATTAGGATATGATTATTATCTTCCAAGAATTGATAAGATATATCTAGATGTTAATGGTAAATTTAATGTAGTAAAGGGAGAATCTAGTAGAAATCCATCACCTCCTGTAGCATCTAACGATTCTATGGAGATAGCTACAATTTCATTACCACCATATCTTTATAATCCAAATAATGTCACAATAAATTTGGTTGATAATAGAAGATATACCATGCGTGATATTGGAACTCTTGAAGATAGAATAGAAAATTTAGAGACAGTTACTACATTATCTTTACTTGAGGTAAGTACGGAAGCACTACAAGTTCAAGATTTCCAAGGAAGAAATAGATTTAAGAGTGGATTTTTTGTAGATAGTTTCAATACAGATTCTTTTGTTGACTTAAATTTATCTGAGATAACTGTTGATACTGATAATAATTTAATAAGACCACTAGTGTCTAGAAATACGATTAGTAGTTATCTGATGCCAGAGTCGAGTATAATTGACTCTGAAATAGATTTCGGAACAAATTATCCATTATATGATAGTAATGTTCAAAAAACTGGAGATTCTGTTACTTTAAAATATGATGAAGTTTTATGGGTTGATCAACCAAATGCAACAGGAGTTGAAAATGTTAATCCATTCCATGTAATTTCATTTACATCAGGAAATATCACTTTAAGTCCAGAGAGAGATACTTGGGCTAGAACTGTAAGAGTTGATGGAGGAGCTGCAGATCAAGCTCTTCTTGCAAGAGTCAGTCAAATTACCCGAAATACTAGTCAAGCAGATATTCGAAGTTTGATTAGTGAGATTCAAGATATTGGTAATATTAGATTAACCAGTAGTGTTCGTGATCTTGGGGATACTACAGTAGATCTATCTCAAAATTGGAATGGTGATTGGGTTGATAGAAGCACACAGGTAATCAGGAGTCAATCAGTAACTATTAGGGATGGTATCATTTCATCTGGTGATGATCAATTTATGAGATCACGAAATGTTTCATTTAGTGCTGTTGGGTTATGCCCATTCCAACCACATTATCAATTCCTTGATGGTAATTCAGATGTATTGTTTATTCCTAAGTTATTGGAAATTGCAAGTGATACTAGTCTATTAAATTCTGGTTCTTCTACTGCTTTTCAAACTGGAGAAGAGGTAAGGGGTTATAATAGTGCAGGTGAACAAATTATCTCCTTTAGAGCTGCAAAATCTAACCATAAAGAAGGTGCTTATAATAATCCATCATTAGTATATGGTGGAAATCCATACAGTCCTTATGAGACAATACAAGCAGAATATACTAGTTCATCTAAAATATTAAATGTTGATACTTTAGCATTATCTCAAGAAGCACAAGGTCTTTATAGTGGATATGTAGAATTGGGAACTAAATTAGTTGGTTCAACTAGTGGTGCAGTTGCATACGTTAAAAATTTACAGTTAATTGTAGATGAATCTGGATATCTACAAGGTTCATTCTTCTTAAAAGATCCTAATGGCACACCACCACCAAGTGTTATAATTTCTACAGGAAGAAAAACTTATAAGTTAAGTAGTAGTATTACTGATTCTGAAAATATACAAGGAAGTACATTAATTTCATCTGCCTCTACCGAATATGAAGCAGTGGGTACAGTTACTCGTACTGGTTCAATTGTTAGTATAATTGATAGTATTGAGAATCGTACTACAATAACTGACCGAGCAGATCCCCTTGCACAATCATTTACTGTTGGTGGTGATATTAGTGCACCAGATTCTAGTAGACCTTCTACTAGTCAAGATGGAATATTCTTAACTTCAGTTGATATTTTCTTTGCAAACAAACCAGGATTTGTTCCTACAGATAGTAAAGATGCAGCAACTCTTATAATCGGAGAAAGTAATGTTCAGAAGACTGTAACAGTTGAAATTCGAGAAGTGCAATTGGGAACTCCTACTTTAAGAAGACTTGGTAAACCAGTAACAATGACACAAGATCAAGTTGGGATTTCATCACTTGGTACTGTAGCAACTAATTGCAAATTCTCAGAACCCATCTACTTAGCTCCAGGTCAAGAGTATGCAGTGGTTATTCTTTCACCAAGTAGTAATGAATATGAAGTATTTGTTGCAACTATGGATGAGGAAACTTTAGCCTCTCAATCTATTCCTAATACAGCACCTGTTATACACACTCAACAGTGGGCTATGGGTAGTTTATTTAAGTCACAAAATGGTAGTATTTGGAGTCCTAGTCAATTACAAGACTTGAAGATGAACTTGTATAAGGCCAAATTTACTTCTAATGAAGGAAGTGTATTTTATGCAAATCCAACTATAAACTCAAGTAATGGTTTTGGTAACCTTAATCCTAATCCAGTAAATACATTATCTAAGACTGGACAAATTGGTGTTACTACGTTCACTGCTGGAATAAGTACGTTTAGTTCAGGAACACCTATTGTTGGATCAACCAATAATGGAGTTATAGCATCACTTGTAGCAACAGGATGTGCTGCTGATTCTGTAGGAATTATGACTGGTGGTAGTAATTATGTTACTGCAACAGATGTGAATACTTATGCCATTACAGGTAAGGGTGTAGGATATAGAGTTCAAATTTCATCTGTTGGTGCTGGTGGTAATATTACTGGTATAGTAACAACGGCTACGGGAACTGGTTATCAAGTTGGTGATATTGTTGGTATTGTAACTGCTGCTTCTGCTGGTGGTCCTGGTCAAGGAACAAATGCTATCTTATCAGTTCAAGAGAGTAATGGAATTGATACTTTATTCTTAGAAAATATTAAAGGAACAAATGTAAGTGGGTCTTTCGCTGCAGGAGGAGACTTTAGATATAAGAATGGTGATGGTACAATATTAAATATGACTACTGGTTCTGGTCCTTCTATACGTACAGCATTAGCATCAGATGGTATTCCAAATGATGGAGCACATATCTATATTTCTCAATTTGATCATGGAATGTATTCATCAAATAATAAATTAACTGTAACTAATGTTGAAGGTAATTCACATACAACTAATTTGGGTGTTACATTATCATCAACAGAACAGTCTACAATAAGTATTGCATCTACAGTTGGATTCTCTACTTTTGAAGGAATTTCAGTAGCAGCATCAAATCCTGGATATATAAAAATTGAAAATGAAATTATTGCTTATAGTTCTGTCGGTGACGGAATACTTAACATTGCTACAAATGGAAGAGGTATTGATTCTACACTAGTTGTAGAACATTCAGACTTTGGTTCTACTACTGGATCTCAGATGCCATTTGTTCGGAAATATGAGTTAAATGGTGTATCTTTAAGAAGAATAAACAAAGAACATATTATTTCAAATTATGATATTGGTTTTGATGATTATTATCTTCAAATAGATAGAACTGCTACTGGACCTGGTAAGGATAGATCAGCTGATGCTTCTAATGAACCACAATTATCATTTAATAATACTGGGTTCTTTGGTGGTAATTCTGTTAATATAACTAAGAATATCCAATATGATTCAGTGGTACCAGTTTATAGTTTACGTACTCCATCATCACTTACTTCAGCAACTGCTTCAATTAGGACTGTTAGTGGGACTAGTGTTGCAGGTAATGAAATTTCCTTTGTTGATCAAGGATATTCAAGTGTCCAATTAAATAGAGTTAATCAATTGACTACACCTAGACTTGTATGTTCTAAGGTTAATGAAAATGAATATCTAGGAAACATTGACAGAAACAAATCATTTATTACTAAAATTGATTTTAGTACAAGTAATGAGGATGTTTCTCCTATTCTTAATGCAAATGTAGCACTTACTGAATTTAGAAGTAATAGATTAAATAATCCTGTTTCTGATTATGCAACTAATCCTGATGTAATGACTAACTTGTATGATCCTCATACTGCCATATATGTTTCAGAATTAGTACAATTAAATAAAGAAGCTGATGGATTAAAAGTTATTCTTTCTGCTGATAGACCTAGTTCTTCAGACTTTAGAGTTCTTTATTCTTTAGTAAGACCTAATGAAGAAGCCCTTGAAGAAAGATATATATTATTCCCTGGATATGATAATCTTAGAGATCAAACCGATGCTGATGGTTTCAGTGATGTTGTAATAGATCCTGCTAATAATAGTGGTTTACCTGATGGTCAAGTTCCTGCAAGTTTAAATAATCAATTCTTAGAATATGAATTTACCGTAGATGATATAGGTAATTTTACAGCATATAAAATTAAGATTGTAATGTCTGGAACCAATCAAGCACAACCACCAAGAATCACAGATCTACGTACAATCGCATTGAAATGAAGAGGGTTAAAGGACACTCTCATCTTTATCGTGATGAGCAAAGTGGAGCTATTATTAACACAAATAATAAAGAGTATAATCAGAGATTGAGAACTTTATCTCACTCTGATTCTCAAAAGAATGAATTGAAAAAAATGAGAGAGGATATTGATGAATTGAAAAATCTTCTTAAGAAATTAGTTAATGTAAAACAAACCTAAATAGGAATATAGAGATTCTGTGAGAATACATGGCTGCAGTCTATACTAGTAATTTAGTAATAAATACGGGAACTACTTTCTCTCAAAACTTTACATTAGAATCTGGGTCAGATGATTCAGCATTTGATTTGTCTGGTTATGCAATAACTGCTCAAATGAGAAAGTGGCGTGGAGCAACTACTAAAACAGATTTTACAACTGCTATTCCGAGTCCTGCAACAGCAGGAAAAATCCTTATTAGTCTTACTGCAACTGAAACTTCTGCATTGAATGCAGGAAGACATGTTTATGATATTGTAATTAGTATTAATGATACAAAAGAAGTTGTAGTTGAAGGTTCTGTACTTGTAAGGGAAGGGGTGACCAGATAATGCCAGATATTAAAGTCAGGGTTGGCCAACAAAATGCTATAAAGGTTGTTGCTAGTTCTTTTGGAGGTTCCCTTACTGCTGAAAATGCGGCAAATGCAACCAATGTTCTAGGTGGTATTGCATCGGTAACACAAATAATTAATTCTGGAGTTACTACTCTAACTGGTCCAGTTAGATTAGGAAGTACTTTAGATGTTTCTGGTATTTCTACTTTTTCATCATTAGGTGTTAGTGGTCTTACAACAACAAAAGATTTACTTGTTACTGGTATAGCTACCATAGCAGGAGCTACTATTAGTGGTGGTGCATTTGAACAATTACAAGTAACTGGTGTTTCTACTATTGGTGTTACATCAGCAACTTGGTTGGAAGCACAGCAATTAAATGTAACTGGTGTTTCTACTATTGGTATTACATCAGCAACTTGGTTGGAAGCACAGCAATTAAATGTAACTGGTGTTTCTACTTTTACTGGATTAGTTGATGGTAATGCTGGAGCAAACTTCTCAGGTGCAGAAACAACCTTAAGTTCTGCTACTGTTTCTGATTTAACAGACAATCGTATTGTTATTGCTGGTACTTCAGGTGCTCTTGAAGATACTACTAAATTAACTTTTGATGGTTCAACTCTTGCTGTAGTTGGAGATGCTACATTTAGTGGTAATGTTTCTATAGCAGGAACATTAACTAAAGAAGATGTAACTAATATAGATTCTGTTGGACTTATAACCGCCAGAAGCGGTGTAAGAATAACTGATGGTGGTTTAGTTGTAACTGCTGGTATTTCTACATTTGGTGGAAGAATTGTTGGTGCTGCAACAAGTAATGTAATACCATTTCTATACAGTAATTTTAGTGATTTACCATCAGCTAGTACTTACCATGGTGCATTTGCACATGTTCATGCACGAGGGAAGGGGTATTTTGCACATTCGAGTAATTGGTATGAATTAGTTAATAAAGAGATAAATGGAACTATTGGAGTTGGAACTGAAAGA
>Ga0163179_10000516_pt1 | contig 27709 bp, 22 predicted proteins | sample AtlANTMetagenome_FD_109643 | JGI IMG/M metagenome (GOLD analysis project Ga0163179, IMG submission 109643) | Marine eukaryotic phytoplankton communities from the Atlantic Ocean - Atlantic ANT 2 Metagenome | ecosystem: Environmental > Aquatic > Marine > Oceanic | place: North Atlantic Ocean...
ATTTGTGGGGGTGACACAGATAGTTGCATCATTAACCAAAATCATCATTCGCAAACCACGGATTTGAGACATTCAAATTTCAATGATTGGCAACTAAGTATCACAATTGGGTTATTGTTGCAGATGTTACTCATGCTATTGGCAATAATTCCGATGTTTATCATGGTCAGAGACAATGACAATTCATCTGAAGCTTTGACGGAAGTAACCCCAATAAGTTCGGCCTTACCAAACGAATACATCCCATCGGTTTCAGAACTTGGAGGAGTCTTCGCTGAAGAGGATGGAACACTCCAAATGGACAAGGTTCTCGAGATGTTGGAAGAGCAGATTCGAGAAGCGAGAGAGGAGGCGCATGCACTCAAAGATGAACTTCAGGATACTAAGGAGCAGATTGTTGTCCTTGAAGAAACGATTGAGAAGAAGGATGTCGAACTTAACGAGATGAGTCAAGTTAGAGACGAGGTTGCCACAATCACTGAGAATATTGTGGCCGAAGGTGGCGATTCCAAGTTCAACATTCAAGATTCAGCCTTTTCTGGTGATGTATATGCGGGTTCGAATCGAATTGGAACTCAAGTCATCAATGACCCAAGTGAGATTGCAAAAGCTGTGATACAGGCATACAAGGCTGGAAGAAAAGAAAGATCGGTGGATGATTGAATGGCTGACTCGGATTGGGGCAAATACGGCCTAGGAAATCTCCTTCATGGCCCCGGTTCATACTATCTCAATGACCCATCTATCACCCAGATGTTTCCAGAGATAACTACTGAGATGGAAGCATGGATGATGATACGTCTACTTACGCAGGAGTCGGTAGACAATCCTCCAGTGATGTGGCAATTGACAAATATCGGAAGTGGACCTAGTCATCTGATTCTGCATCGAAGGAAATTTTTTGATCAGAATTTAGATGCAGATACTGGGAAACAACCATCCGATGTAGCGAATCTAATAATGTTGAATTTTACTGGGAAACCTCACCCTTATGGCCATCCTGTCTATTACAAAGTTCAATCCTCAGTGCAAGACATGAGTGGTTCCGATTCGATTCAAGATAAAATCCAAGCGATTGGCCAGCGTAGCTTCCCAGACGACCCCCAAACAATTTGGCATATCGATAAGATTGATCGTTCAGGCGATGGTAATTATCTTGTTTTGACAAGTCCAATACCTCACATTGGATATCAAAAGGTGATGTTCATACTGACATCATTTGATGTGAATGGTGTGAAGGAATGCCATGTCTTGGATGATGGGAAATGGATGTTGTTGTTCACTTAGAATGGATGATAGGGGTTAGATTAGTATGATGAATCTTAGACAGAAATTTGAGTTATTCACTGATCTTTGGAGCCCCAAAGTCGTTGGAGAGATTAACGATTATCAAGTTAAACTTGCGAAGATTGAAGGAGAGTTCGTCTGGCATCAGCACGACCATACTGACGAATTTTTCCTTGTTGTTCAAGGTTCGATGCGCATTGAGTATGATGATCATTACGTGTCTCTCGATGAGGGCGAAATTCACATTGTCCCCAAAGGGGTTCGTCACCGAACTGTGGCAGATGAGGAATGCTGGATTGTAATTATTGAGCCCAGAGACGTCGTGAATACTGGTGATGTAAACAGTGAAATGACTGCAGAGAATGATGTCTGGATCTGATTATTCAGAGAAGCAGTAACGCACTTCTGTGAAGTCGGATCGTATCTCATTCACTCTTGCCTTGACTGAGGCAGGGTCTTCATGATCGATTAGGACTCGTCTGAAGCAGTTAGCGACTTCTTCCATTTGCGTCGTTCCCATCCCGTGTCGAGTTAGTTCCTGTACGCCTAGACGAAGACCAGACGGAGTCATGGCTTTTGTGTCACCTGGGAGCATATTCATGTTCGTTATGATTCCAGCATCTTCGAGTTTGGCAGCAGCAGCTTGGCCAGCACCCGAATCCGTATCGCCGTGACGGGTCAGAACCTGGTGACTCGCAGTGTAACCTCTATCTTCGGCAAGGACATCGAATCCTTCCGATGCTAGAGCGGCTGCAAGTGCCTTCGCGTTACTTACAGTGTCGCGAGCGTATTGCACTCCAAAGGCTTCGAACTCGGATAGAGCTACAACTTTCCCTGCGACGTGATGTAGGTGATAGGAAGAGTTAGTTCCAGGGAATACTGCATTGTTTAGACGACGATGAAACTTCTCATCACCATCATTGGATAGCAGGAATCCTCCTTGAGGTCCAGGGAATGTTTTGTGTGATGATCCAGTCATCACATCGGCACCTTCACGGAGAGGGTCTTGGAACACACCACCTGCGATTAAGCCGAGAACGTGTGCACCGTCATACATGACGCGGGCTCCTACCTCATGAGCTACATCAGAGAGTTCTTTGAGAGGAGTGGGGAATAAAAATACAGAAGCACCGAATAATGCGAGAGCCGGTTTAGTGTCTCGAATCATTTCAGCAGCAGCATCGATATCAGGTTCCATTCTGTCAACATCCCATGGATATGTGTAGAGGTCTAGGCCACGGAGACCGACTGCTCCCATTTGTGCGTGAGATATATGCCCCCCATCTGCTGTAGAAACAGCGGTAATTCGGTCCCCTGGCTTGACTAGGGCCTTGAGTGCACCTATGTTCGATACGGTTCCGGAGGTAGGTTGGATGTTGGCAAAGGATGCATTAAACACCTTCTGAGCAAGTTCGATTCCTATTTCCTCAATTGTATCGAAGTCGTCACAGCCCTGATAGTAGCGCTTACCAGGAAGCCCCTCGGCATATCTTCCATGTAAGTCGCTGTCACATGCTTGTCTGACTAAGGGGGAGATTACGTTCTCACTGGCAATCATCGGGAACCCCATCCCATAGTGTATCCCACTTTGGTCAACTGCATCCAGAATCCGGCCGATAGTACTCCGCTGTTCCTCACCCATTACCTATCCATCCGACAACCCCGTTCAAAGCCATTCGCACGGTGATACACCTTGTGCTATGATCACTTTCAGATTCCCCTCCCAGTCTGTTCGCATTGATTGAAAGTAAGGCCATCTGATTCCCAATTCTATGGGGCGAACAGTTGCGACCTGGCGCTTGCGTATCGAGCAATGGATGGAGCGTTGGCAGGATTTTCGTCGCCCTTTGAGTATCGAGGAGAAGTTATCCTTTGATCGAATTCAAACAGCGATTCGTTTGCATGCTTCTGCAGGTGGACTCCTTCCTTCCGCAGACCCCCTTGAGCCAATATTTCTCTGCGTCCTTCTTGAACAGCAGATGGAGATAGATCGACTTCGTCAACGTATTGACCAGATGGAGGAGAATGGATGATTGAGGGATTCATTCTTGATGTTCGATTCGACAAGCAGACCGGGCGAATGATCTCTTGGATAGTGGATGAAGATGGAGTCACACATCGATTCGAAGATTCGTGGACTTGCACTGTTCACGTGCGAGGTGAAAGACATCGTCTAGTAGTACTCTCTGAAACACTGCAGCGTCTTGAATACAAAAACGCCTTCTCAATCGAATCCTGTCGATTTGAGCAACATCGCGTAGATATCGAATCAAATGATTGTAAAGAGGTCCTCGCCATTGATGTTGCCCGTTGTGATAAGATTCCTGCTCTAGCACAGAGTATTCTTGCTGCAGGGTCATGGCATCATCTTGAGATATTTTCGATAGACCCCGCTGCCTCACAACGCTATCTATTGGATCAAGGTCTGCATCCTTTAGGGCGCGTTCGGATTGCAGAAGAGCGATTGATTCCGCTGGATTGTCGTATCTCTCAATCGAATTGTCTTCCAAAGTTTCGTGTGCTTGAGATTCATGTTGAGTGTCGAGATGTGAGTGGTCATCGTTCACCTGAAGCAGCGATTGATTGGATTGATCTGAAATCGGATGACATAGAATGGCGAATCAGTAATGTGGAATCAAAACCGAGAGCAGCTCTTTCTCGTCTTCACCGAATTATAGATTCTTTCGATCCCCATGTTATTCTCACTGAACAGGGGGACTGGATTGACATGCCAGCCCTATTCAGCCTCTCAGAACGTATTGGTCAGCCCTTGCGATTGGGTAGAACGGGTCATGATGGACGCCCCCGGTCTGAGGCGTTTACAAGTTGGAGTTATGGCCGCTTAACTCGTAAGGAAGCAAAGTATTCTCTCGAAGGTCGTATCCACATCGTTGCAAGCACCTCGTTTATCTTCAAAGAAGGAGGATTTGAAGGTCTACTCGAAATTTCTCGCATGTCTGGAATACCTCCTCAAGACATTGCAGGCCTATCTCCTGGTTCCGCCATCTCAGCGATTCAAATCCGTCAGGCTATTGAGGATGGAGTATTAATTCCATGGAAAAAGAATCGAGCAGAAGACATCAAGACTGCATTAGAACTTCTCCATATGGATCGTGGTGGACTCTACCTAGACCCTAAAATCGGTGTGCATCACAATGTTGTCGAGATTGATTTTGCAAGTTTGTTTCCTAGCATTATCGCCAGTCGTAACATAAGTCCTGAAACAATGTTTTGTCTATGCTGTAATCCGGAAATTACAGATGCTTCACGTCTTGGTGTACTTCCTCTGGACGTTGAGTCAACTGCTCGTCTCATATCCGATCGTCGACGGCTATCTGTTAAGCATCATCTATCAGTACCGAATACACCCCTCTATGCATGTACTCGTCAGCATGGCTTCCTTGGTCGAGTGGTTGCCCCGATTATTGAGCGTCGTCGCTGGCTCAAGTCCTGCCGTCAGAGTAAGGGCGATGAATGGGATCGTCGTCAAAATATTCTGAAATGGCTTCTCGTCACATGTTTTGGATACACTGGTTATCGCAATGCTCGTTTTGGGAGAATAGAATGTCATGAAGCAATTTGCGCTTGGGCAAGGGAAATCCTTCTGATTGCAATTGAAGAGTCACAGAATGAGGGATGGGACGTTCTGCATGCGATTGTTGATTCACTCTGGCTTAGCGATCTTAAGACGCGAAACTCAGAGGCGCGTCGCCAATCAATAGATCGCGTAATCGCCCGCATTGAAGCTCGTGTTGGTGTACATATTGATCTTGAAGATGAGTATGATTGGATAGCTTTCATCCCGAATCGAACCAACGGCGTAGGGGCTCTTACGAAGTACTTCGGCCATGGTAATCAAGGATGGAAGATTCGAGGAATAGAATTACGCCAGCATTCAACCTGCACATGGATTCGTAATCTTCAGAATGATGCATTGGAGATTCTTCGTCCTAACCCGAGTATTTCCGCCCAGCATAGTGTTGTATCTATGCTTCACGAGCGTATTGCTAATCTTAGAAGAGGCGACGTCCCTTTGCAGGATCTTATCACAGCACGTCGTGTCAACCGTAGTATCGAGGATTCCAAAGTGGTCAATCTCACCACATCCGCACTGCTTCGTGCTCGTTGGCTTTCTCGCGAAATACCTCCAGGGCATAGGGTGCGGTTTGCTGTCGTTGGGAAGAGTCGAATCGCCCCCATTGACCGTATTCGTCTTGATTCGGAGATTGAGAGTTCATCCAATATTATCAGAGGTTTGAATGGAGATTCCGAATATTACGTTCCGATTGCATTGCGCTCAATCTCGGCGATTCTCTCCGCCTTCGGATGGGATGAGCACCAAGTTTCCAGCGGTACATCTAGAATTCCAGTACTCTCTGATTGGTGTTGATCGAAGGCATCGAGTCTCATTTGCATCGTCTCGTTTGGATTCCACTTGATGGACTTCCATCCCTTGCACCATGTAGCCTTCATCACCCCACTTTTCCGTTCATGGGTGCAAACGAAACGTTCGTCGACTACAGAATAGAGTTGATGCCTTAGTACCCCTGAGAAAGGATGTTGTCGACTCGAACGATGTGAGAGTAGGACTAGGCAACTTTGTTCTACTGCAATTCGTTGAAGCAAGAGCAGCGCACGTCGAAGCATTGAACATCCTTCTTCAATCCGAATCTGGCCATCTCCATACATCATTGGCATGTCACTAATCACAAGGAGCCTCGTATCATTTTCTTGCTGAATGTTCTTCATTTCTAAGTCGTTACAGACGGAATGAATTTGTTCCGATAATTGGTGTGCGGTGAACCCTCTGCATACATACATTCTCTGCATACATTCCTCTGTTTCGATTCTTCCCGCACGGATAAGTGGTACAAATCGACCTGGATCGAATCGAGTCCCCCCATCAATCCAATACACTGTCCGTCCATCTTGTAATTCGTTAGCTGCAAATGATAAGAGTAGCCATTCGTTAACGTTCGAACTTCTCTCGAAGAGAACAATACGTCCGGTTTGCAAAGACGGAAAACCATTCACGAGGGATTGGTGTGGCCAATCAACCATTGGATTATGATTCATTATGAGAAAAAACTCCTCTTAGTTCATGAATACGTCAGAGAGGGATGCCCCTTTTCTGAAACTGAATGTAGACGTATGAGCGCAAAGGTTCAGATTAGATGGACAAAACGGATATGAGGGGGTCACGTCATGGACCTATTATGGCGGATGAAGTGCCCTCTTTGGCTCCGTCTCTGGAAGCATCCGAACTCCAAGTTCAGGAAGCAAAAATTGAGGGTGAAACCATTGAAAATATCGAGGTAGATACAACTGAGATAGACCAACAACTCGATGAGATTAGATTACGCCGTGAGGGGACAAAGCGTCCATTTTTTAGTGGCCCAGAGGGCAAGACACTTGCCGTCGGATTACTTACGGCGCTTCTCTTTGGCGGGGTCGTCCTAGTCAGTTCTACTGGTGCCTTCATGCCTGATTCCATATCTGTTGATCAATCTCTTTCGGGAACTTTCCTCGACCCGGGAGAGGAGTGTGTAGACCGTACTGGTGTTGCTTGGCTTAACATCTGGGAGGGTGAGAAACATGATTTACGTATCCGCCTCTACAATATTGACCCCTCTAACATTGTAATTCAAGCGCGACTGGTAGATCCAGATGTGGATGTAGTGCCAAGGGATGGGTCCGTTATCATCGATCCGTTGATTGTGAATGGCACCCTGAATCAGACCGAGATTGCTCTGATTACGGACGATGTTGATTCGGGCGTCTATACGTTGCAAGTGAAGGTATTCAATACGACAGATCTTCCTGTTACTGATACCAATCAGACTGCGTTGATTGGTAAGAAAGAGATGATTCTCGAAGAGCGCCAAGTCGAAGTTTTAGAAATTGAGAAGGGCGGTATACTCAGTATAGTTGGCCTTGGTGAAGCAACAACCGTGAAAGGAATCGAGTTGTTAGATGATGAGATTAGGTCTTGTTGGACAGTTCAATCGTTGGGGCAATGGTCTCTAGCGCTTATGGGTGCTGAATGGGCAGGTGGCCGTGAGACCGCAATGCTTGCCGGTGGTAGTGCAGGTGTGCCGCCATGGTGGATGGCGTTCGTATCTCTATTCATGTCTGTTGTTTTCTTGTTCATACAGTATCCGTTGATGTACAGATTTTACCATCGGGACGATGAAGATGATCTTTCAAATGAGCAAACATCACGACTGATTGAACGAACGCTTGAGGCCGCTTGCGATGAACTGCATATCCATTATGATAGGGCGGGCACTGTAATTGAGGTAAAACCTCTGATAATCAGTATTGATGCATGCTACGAGAATACTGATCGTTCCTTCGAGAATCGAGAAAGCGTACGAGCACACTTGCTTAAGTTCCTGTTGAGTGAATTCGCTGTTTATGGTGAGATGCGAAGTACAGAACTCGATGTTCGCACCTCACATGAGCGACGTGGCGTACATCAGAGCATTCGTGAGGGCGTTGATTCGATGGAGGGTCCAGTCGAAGATTACACGAATTTCTTCACTGAACTGAATATTTACGCCCGCATTGACGACAACGTACGGTCAGTCGTCAAGCACTGGTTTGATCAAAATCCACTACATCACATTGAGGACAATGTGACTTCTGATGACTTTGCTGTATATCTTAGAGTCCAGTATAAGCCTGCAAACCAGGTACTTTCATTTTTGAGAAATCGCCTTTCCTATGAGGATGTTCAACGAGAGTTACGAAAAACGATTCAATTAGAATTGAAGGGGATGCTTGGGGACCGTCGTGTGATTGTGAGTGCGATGAGCACGGTAGATACCATAGCAGATCGTGTGGCTGCCGGTCGCTCTGAGGATCTTAGTGTCAAGGAAGATGGTGAAATCGTGGCCACTGAGACGTTTGTGGCGCAACAAGAAGGAATCACTGGGACCTTATTACAGAATCAGTTTGTTGCAGATATTCTTTCCTCGGTAGAGTTCATTGCACACAGTAACAAACAACGCATCGAGGGCAAAGCTGGTTTCTTTGGGCTTATTGTGTTCGTCTGGATTCCGTTTATGGCGAGTGGTGTTCTGGTTGGTGCAATGCTAGGTCTTGTGGCTAGAATGCGCTTCCAGCGGGTTCTGACTGCTTGCATGATTGGTGGAACTGCAGCCTCAATCACCTGGGCATATACTGCTCAAGGTATCATTGAGGTCATGGAACGTTACCATGCTGAGGCACTACTTCCGGTGATTATCGTTATTGTAGTTTTGATGGCTGTTAAGCACGTGCAGAACAATAAGAAACATCGTCAGCGAGAACTACTGAAGACGCGTATAGCTAGTGCACAAAGTGCTCAAAAACAAATGGGTATGGCGAAGGAATAACCCTCACTGGGATAGGTCCTTTACCTTCTCGACAAGGTCCATATTTCTCAGGCGCCAGATGCCTATGGGGACCATTGCGATAGCGATAACCAGAACGATGGTCATCAGTTGGTAGGCGACGCTAGGGACAAGGACCACTGGGAAGTAGAATTGCCAAGTTGAGAAGGAAGCAGCGAGACCAATAGCGCCTCCGAATGCGAAGAGGACACCAACTAGTCCGCCTACGAGTCCAATCAGGACGCTTTCAAAGAGGAGCATTGAGCCGAGACCAGCTGTGGAAGCTCCAAGGACCCGTAGGGTCGCGAGTTCAAAGTCTCTCTCTGCGATATTCATCACCATCGTGTTGAACATCACTGCGAGAGTGAACAGGATGCCGAGCCCCATAATTGTGGATAGAACCTGAGTTTGCTGTTCCAACAAGGAGGTGATGCCTTCGATTAGTACTTGGCGATCCTGGATAGTCGTCGATATATTTGCGAGGGAATCGTCTACTTCGACTCCTTCAGGGATTTGGAGATAAATCGCGGTTGCCTCAATACCGATAATCGATGAGAGATCAGATTGGAGGAAGAACATAGTCCGCGCAACCTCGCCACGTACGGAGCCTGTAATCTGGATCTCTGTGCTTGTTCCAGCTACATCGACTGTTCGTGTATCTCCGACTGCCCAGCCAGCCATGTCAAGTGATCCTTCGTCCATCATGACCTGAAGTGGACCTGAAGTTTGGACGGGTGCATCCCCAGAAATAATTTCGACATTCCGCATCGATTGACCTTCAGCGTATCCTTGTAGTGCGATTAACGTGAAGGTACGGTCAACTCCTGATGAGTCCTGTAGGATGCCAAATGGGAGTTCGATAATAGCCTCATGGATTGCATCTCGTTCCTCTGCCCATTCGATAATAGCCTCCTCCCCGCCTGGCTGTGTGTAGACCTGGAAGTCCCACGTTTGCCCTTCTTCGAGTCCCCCTACGATTGTGTCTGTTAGGCCGACCGTCATCATCTGAATCGATCCAGCGAGCATCAATGAGATACCTACTGCAAGGAAGGTCATACTCAGCCTGATAGGCTTGCGCAGGCTTGAACGAATCGATAGACCAAGGCGGGTTGGCATCCAACCAGTAAGGGTGCGAAGTAGATTAGAGCCAACACGCAAGTCAGTGTGCCCACCAAGCACATCAAGTGGCTCCATCCTTGTTGCTTTCCAAGCGGGAAATACTCCGGATACGAAGACGATAAACATAGTCAAGCCAATCACACTTCCATACAGTTCCAGGGGTATGCTGCGTTCAATGATGGGAAGTCCGACTAACTCCTCATAGAAGTCTAACATCCCATTCATTCCGTATGGGCCTGCGAGTACTCCGAGGCCACAGCCGAATGCACCTATGGCCAGTGGTGCTAGCAGGTAGCCAGTCATGAGTGAAGTTCGTGGTACTCCAAGGGTCCGGAGGATGGCAATCTCCCGGGCTTGACTCTGAACAAGGCGCTGGAGACTCAGAGCAATTGTGATTGCAGCTATGGCTTGAATCATCACGGTGAATGGTGTTGCCATCTTCTTCGCACCATCGAGGTCTTGACGCATAAATTCAACAGCGTCGTTCTGACCTCGATCACGAATCCGTCCGTCGAGGCTATTTGCCTCCATTGAATCTGACACGATTGCCTTCACCCCATCGATTTCATCTCCTTCGTCCTCATCAGTATTAGGCAGGTCAAACGAAGGAGTACCCTCGACATCTAGCATCAGGTTGTTAGAAGAACCAATTTCGTTGCCAGTCATTCTCGCCATTCCGAGATCGGATAGATATCCGATTCCGAACTCACCTGGCAGAGGTGGGAAGAGAGACCCCTCAGGAGCGATGTAGATGTGGAGCGGATGGTAGGCTATTCCAACGATGTCGAACTCGAAACTACCGTTACCTACGCCAATCTCTATTCGGTCCCCGATACTCATTCCGAGCGCATCTGTTACGTGAGCATCCATTACTACCTCTTCAGCACCTACAGCAGTTCGCCCCTCAGAGTGGCCTTCAGGGAACCAGTTTCGGTCAATGTCTGCATTTTCGGGGATTCCGTGCCAGATAGATGGGATGAGATGGTTGCCTGTGTCATTTGTATGGAATAGGTTGCCTTTCAGAATCATGCGCCCTTCGCAGGAGTCCAGTGCCGCAGTATCGCTTGGCCATGCGTTTCTAACACCACTACAGAACGCATTCACTTGTTCAGGAGTCCAGATGCCTGATTGATTATCTACCCAGATGTCTGCTAGATTTGCACCGTTCTCCGAATCGTCGTAGATGGAGTCGTACATTGGTTCGAGGTTGGCTGCATAGCCGCCAAAGGTGATTCCAGCGAAGACACCAACGAAAATCATCCCGATGACTGCTACAAGACGTAGTTTGGTTCCCCAGAGACTTCTTGCAAGTCGCTTGTTCAACAAGTTGGATGACATTTGTTCACCTCACACATCTTGAGTAGGTTCACTTAGTTCGGTAGGTCTCGATTTGTCGTGCTGTTCATCAGAGATGATACGGCCACTGTCGATGCGGATGACTCGTGTTGCGTATTGAATGAGTGCTTCGTCATGGGTTACGAATACGGCTGTGATGTTCTCCTTCGCACAAGCCTCAACCAGTACCTCCATGACTTTCTGTGAGGTCTCAGTGTCCAGATTTCCAGTTAATTCGTCGCCGAGTAGTAATGTGGGCTTCTTAGCTATGCTACGTGCGATAGCTACGCGTTGCTGTTGCCCTCCACTAATTTCTCCTGGGAATCGACCCTTCTCCGAGCCTAGGCCAACGAGATCGAGAAGTTCCTCTGCACGCTGCGTATCCTTCTTTCCTGCCAACTCCTGAATCAATAGGATATTCTCCATCACAGTGAGGTCCTGAAGGAGATTGAAGAATTGGAATACGTAACCTATATTGTCGCGTCGGAAAGAAGTCATTTTCTCTGAATGATTTCTAGGTACATTCTTTTCTTGGAAGATATATTCTCCATCTGTTGGACTATCGAGCGCGGATAAGCAGTTGAGAAGCGTGGTTTTTCCAGACCCTGATGGGCCGAGAAGAATCACCCGTTCGCCCTCTTCAATCTCAAGGTCGATACCATCGAGTGCGCGAACCGTACCAGCAGGCGTTTCGTAGTGGCGCTTCATACCCGTCATTGTTAGCAATGCCATTGTATCATACCAACGGACCAGCGTCCCAATCATCAATCCTCTGGTCGGTTTTAAAAAAACGTAATATGGGCTTAAAATCCGAGATTTTTCTGTCGACGATGAATCAATAGCCAGTGATACATGGCACGCTCATGAATCGGCGCAACAGGGAGGGTCACCACGCGCGCCTTCAGCGCCTCCTCCCCGGTGGTCGTGGGCTCTGGGTGCCAATGGATCACGGACTTTCGGCTTACCCTGAAACTGGATTGGATCATATGGATGAGGTAATTGATGCAGTAATCGAGGGTGGTGCTGATGCTGTTGTTCTCCAAAAAGGCGTTCTCACTCATCATGCATCTAGGACTGGTTGGGACGGATTCATTGCTCATCTATCCGCATCTACCGTCCATGGTGGTCCACGAAGTCAGTTCAAGGTCCTCATTGGATCGGCTCATGAAGCGTTAGATCGAGGTGCTGCTGCTGTTTCTGGGCAGGTGAATCTTGGCGATGAACATGAACCGGAGATGATTGCTGATCTTGGGAGATTAACGGAGGAAGCCTGGTCAATTGAGTTACCAGTACTAGGTATGGTATATCCTCGAGGAGAGCATCTGAGAATTGACCCCGATGATTCGACCCAAGGTGTCGCGCATGGAGTCCGTATTGCATACGAACTGGGATGTGATGTTGCTAAGGTACCATGGACTGGAAGTGTAGATTCCTTCAAGATGGTCACTTCTGCTGCACCTATCCCAGTCCTCATTGCTGGAGGAGGTGCTGGTTCAACGATGGAAGATACACTTGGTATGGTGCGTGCTTCGATTGAAGCCGGGGGAGCAGGTGTTTGTATGGGGCGCCGTATTTTCGGTTCTGGACGTCCTAAGAATGTCACTCAAGCGTTACGAGCCATCATCGATGGGTCAAGTATGGATGAGGCGCTATCATTCCTGTGAGGGTTTTGAATGGAGTTATGGGCCGAGAAAGCATTGGTCAATGTTGGCAGCATTATTCCCGACCGTATTCTGTCCGAGGATAGAGCCGGTATCGTCGAGCACACTATTGCCGATGGCACGGATAGAGAATCTATTCGTGAATACATTGGTATGGTCGATTGGGTACTCGTTCGATGTACTGATTGGACGATGATCCCATTGGAGAATTTAATTTCCGACATGGTGGGAAGTGGAACGAGATTATGTGTCGAGATTAGTGTCAATGAGGAGGTGTCTGGTGCTATTTTCGCTTTGGAGATTGGAGTTGACGGACTTTTGTTGCCTGATGATTCTGAGATTTGGAGTCATGCCGATAGTGTCCGAAAATCCCGTCCATCTTTCACGCCGAAGGAGGCGGAATGGGGGTTAGAGAAATTCGAAGTTACACATGTCGAAGAGGGAGGGATTGGTGAGCGCATTTGCATCGATCTAACCGAGCGCATGGAGGAGGGAGAGGGTCTGTTCACTGGCTCGTTCTCGTCTTGCCTTCTGCTGATTCAGGCAGAGGTTGTGGAGAACCCCCATGTTCCTCCTCGGCCGTTCCGTGTCAATGCAGGAGCAGTCCACGCATATGTGTTGACTCCAGAGGGCCGTACCAAGTATCTAGAGGAATTGCGTTCAGGTGACTTTGTCGAGATATGGGGCCCAGAGGGCCCTCGTCGAACAGCTCAAATCGGCCGATTAAAAATCGAGCGACGCCCGTTTCTTACGATCCGAGGCCGAACGGACCAATACGAGGGGCAAATTATGGTGCAGCAGGCGGAAACGGTGCATTTCTTAGATCATAACGGCAAGTCCATCTCTGCAACAGACATCCATCCCGGCCAGATTCTGCTTGCATACTCTATGGGAAGCGCTAGACATATTGGGAAGGCCGTTCCCTCAGGGGTAAGGGAGGTCTGATTTTGGCAGTTCTGGGTCGGGGCACGGCGTATGGTTCCATCTCTCTACTTCATGCTCTTGGAGCAGGTTATGGGGCCTCACTCTCCCTTGATTTACCTGCAAAGGTGATGTTACGTGATACTCCTGATCGTCAGGAGATTATCGACCCACATGGGCTCCTTGAAGCGGTCATGAGCACTTGGGTTGAAGTTGGCCTCCAAGTCCCTGATGGCGAGTTACATTGGATGGTTCGCTCCGAGATTCCTTCGGGCGTTGGCCTGAAGTCAAGTTCTGCAGTTGCTGCTGCCGCAGTCCTTGCTCTTGCTGATGCTACTGGTACTGAACTCGAGACGGCACAGGTTGTCGAGGTCGCAGTTCGGGCTCAGTTTGCTGCAGGTTGCACAGTTACTGGTTCCGTGGACGATACTTGGGCTGCGCTAACCCTTGGATGGAAGGTTGTGAATCCGTCAGTCCCGGTCGCAGAAGGGGTTGCACTCGAAGGCATGTGGCCAAATCCTGAAGATTGGGCGGTCTTCATTGTTGAACGCGGCGAACGGACAGCGGAGATTGATCCACAGGCCTTTGGTATGGCTCAACCGAATTTTCAGAAGGCATTGATGGCTATTCAACAAGGGGCACTTGACAATGCGATGACAGAGAATGGTCGAGGCGTTGCGTCTGCTACGCGTGATACAGCCGGACGTAAGATATGCAACGACCTCCTTGTATGGGGTGCACGATGTGCATCCATTAGTGGTTCAGGACCCAGCATTGCTTTCCTAATCCCAACGGTAAACGAGGCGGCTATAGATAGAATTCTCGAGACCATTGAACAGCGCGGTTTGACAGTATTTGAAACGGCAATCCGCACAGAATGAGGTGGATTACATGGGGATGAGCCTTGGCCGATGGCCACGATTGACATTGTTTGGGGAGAGCCACGGTGTCGGCGTAGGTGTTCTCATCGAAGGTCTTCCTCCAGGGATGGAGGTTGACCTTGATGCAATGGTTGCTGACTTAGAACGGCGGCGACCCGGAAGGCGCGGTCTTTCACAGCGTACTGAATTGGATCTCCCCTCTGTTCTCAGTGGAGTCCATGATGGAAAGACGACAGGTTGGCCGCTTGTCTTGTTCTCAGAGAATGGGGATGTTCGTAGCAGCGATTACTCATTTCTTCCGGATCATCCTCGTCCAGGTCATGCAGACATGGTTGAGAATATCCGCACTCAGGGTTCAGCAGACCCACGTGGAGGGGGAAGCCACTCAGGTCGACTCACATGGGGTCTAGTCGCTGCCGGGTCTCTTGTCCAGCCAATCCTTGAACGTGAAGGGTGTCGTGTTCTTGCTCATGCAGCAGCAATCGAGGACCTTGAGGCGGAACTACCACTAGATGGTGAATCTACACCAATGACAGAAGAGATGATTCGACTGAACTGCTTAGATTCTGCAGCTGCTCATAACTTCGTTGAGAGAATCAATCAATTGCGTCGAGACAAGGATAGCGCAGGTAGCAGAGTCGATGTGTTAGTTACAGGTTTGCCAATTGGTATAGGTCAACCTTGGTTCGAAGGTATCGAACCATCTCTGGCAAAGGGATTGAGCGCAATTCCTGCGGTGCGTGCTGTCGAGTTTGGACATGGAGTGAATGCGTCAAAAATGCGCGGGAGTGCACACAACACGGCTTGGCATTCTTCGGATAATGGCCCTCAACACGGTACAGATGGTGATGGTGCACTGGGAGGAATATCCACGGGTTCCCCTCTTCGGATTAGGGTCCATCTCAAGCCACCGAGTAGTATTCCACAAGCTCAGGCTACTCTACATGTCCCATCTGGTGAGCAACGCCCGCTAGTTGTCGGGGGCCGTCATGACCCTGTTCTTGCCCCTCGAGCGGCACCAGTTGTTGAGGCTGTGACAGCATTCCTGCTAACTGAGGCTTTGTTGAGCCGAACACGTCCATTTTAGGCAGAACGTACTGCGGAGGTTGTGGATGGTGCAGATGAAGGTCTTCGGACCGTTCTAAAGTTCGGAGGCTCCTGTCTCAAGAATAGTGCTGACATCTCTGCGATTGCTGATAGAATTCGGATGTTCAACCCCTCACCTGTCGTAGTAGTTTCCGCATTCTTCGGAGTTACAGATCGTCTTTTGGATGCTATCAACGATGCACGTTCACATTCTTTTGACCGAGTTAGTTTCTTGCGATGGGTTCGTGATCATCATTGCGCTCTAGCGCCAGAGATTCTCACCTCTACTTCACTCCCACGATTCGAAGAGGCTCTCTCAAATCTTGATGTCGCCCTCGCATCTTTGGAGGATGGAGACGGTGCTGAGGTCCCTGTTCTCGTTTCTGGCGAGCGACTGTCTTCAGTTTGTCTTGAAGCCGCTCTTTCATCTCGGGGCATCAAAGTGCGGGCAATGTGGGCAGAGGAGGTACCTATTCGAGTCAAGGGGCGTGCTCCCTTTGTCCGTATGGACCTCTCACGTACTTCTGAATGTGCACGCATCCCTAGCGATGAGATCCCCCTTATCGCTGGCTGGTATGGCATTGACCAATCAGACAATCTCTCTACAATGTCACGTGGAGGGTCGGACTGCACTGCGACCTATCTCGCCGCTATAATCGGCGCTGCATCTGTCGTGATATGGAGGGACGTACCTGGAGTTCTAAGCCTTGATCCATCATGGGGGATGCGTGGTCGAAGAATCCCTTATCTGAACTACCTAGAGGCCGTGGAAATCGCATCTTATTCATCCCGTCTTTTGCATCCAGATGCGATTGAACCACTAGTTGAATCAGGTATCCCGATGATTATTCGCCCACTCCACAATCCGGAAGAACCTGGCACCTATGTGGGTCCATCGATATCGGTTGGTCATCCAACAGTGAGAGTTCTTGTCTGCCATCGTCGCCGCTTTGATCTTCTTTGGAGATTACGATCTGGAGGCAGCCTCTCATCTAGCCTTACTGGATTAGGTCGATTACTGCATAAGCAGAGAATCAGAATATGGTCAATCCGTGCAGACCCTGCAGGGATTCGTGTGCTTCTAGATGAATCCGCTCTTGCCCGTGTCGAGTCTTCAATCCTAGGTTTTGATTCAGAGGCAGAGATTCAGATTGGTTCTCCGCTTGCCCTTCTCAGCGTTTTTGGCGAGGGCATATCTGCCGATCATCACGTACGGGAAACACTCCTCGATTCTCTGTTAGGACTCGGAATCGATGCATGGGAATTAGAATCACAGGAAGAGGGTCATGCCATACATCTGCTGTTTAACGATGAAGATGCAGTTACTGCCGTGGGCCGTCTCACCGAATGCTTCGAACTTCTGGATGCTGACTAATCGATTCAGTCATCAGTATTCTCGCGGAACTGTTGGATTCGAAGTGGTAGATTCACAGCGAACATTCCCGCGACGATTAGGAACACAATCATTGTCCCAAGTGCAACACCGTAGACACTAGTTAACTCAAGTGACTCCTCCATTCGTGCAGCGGATGTCTTGTCGATAATACCGATGAATAGTGGAATAATCACGTTGACGAACAGGGTCATGAAGGCTACTGTGCCCGCGATTAATGGAGTCAGGATCAATGAGGCTTGGTAGCGGCTCAAGACCTTCTTCTCATTCATGACATAGACCTCGCCTGTGCGAATTGAGGTATCGAGCATTGAGAAACGAATGACTCCGTTACTGAGTTCGATGTACATTACAAGGAAGACAGCATAGAGGACGAGGAGTGATTTCTGGCCCCCCTCGCTCTCAGGGAGTAGGCTTAGATCGGTACCGAAGGTGACCGCACTGGCGGCGAAACGCAGAGAAATTAGGATGAACAGAACATATGAGGTGATCAGGAATCGTGAATCTCTCTGGAATACTCCCCAGAATCCCGTCCCGATGCTGCCAAGGATGATGATGACGTGGAATGCAGTGCCGATTGCGGGTACGCCTAGCACGTTTCCAAGTGCGAACCAAGGGGTGCCGGCTTGGGGTGTTACGATGTAGGTTAGGACAGCTAGAACAACCATAGCTCCACCACTCGCAAATTGCAGATTTTGAACATTCTTTGCTGCGGGTAGGAATTTCATCTTCGGTACTAGCGGTCCGCCGAAGAGGCTCTCAACAAAAGATGGGATGTGGACTTCTGGGATTGCGTCTTTGGGTATTTCAGTGGAAGATGTTACGCGACCGGCTGCCTTCTGTCGCGAAGGAGCCCCTGATCGAACGGTCTTACCGTCGTATAGGTGCGCGGTATCATTACTCGCCGTCATATCATCACCTCAGAATCCTCTTGCTCCAGCGAGAGCTGTTGATAGAAGCATATCTGGCTCCCAATCCATAACGTTCGCACCAAGTCCACGAAGTTCGCTAATCAGGATATCACGCTCGGTTTTCAGTACCTCGTATCCGGTTCTATCCAAACGTCGTGCATCGAATTCGAATTCAAGGCTACTTGGGGAGAGGATTGTTACATCGAATTCACGAGCACGGAAGTCACGTACTGCATCAACGAGTGTGGGATCATCCTCAAGTGGGCTGAGAATGATGATTGGGCTACCCTTGTTGATGTGCGGCATTATCCGGTTGGTTACTACCTTGAGAGGTGTGTTTCCGCGGGCCATAGCGCCAGCGAGCTTAGTGAGGAGGATGTATAGCTGCTTCTTACCAGTGTCTCGATCAACGCTCAGTATTTCATCGCCATAGACCACAAGTCCTACAGAGTCACGCCGAGACAGGAAATACTGTGCTAGACTTGCTGCCGCTCGTGTGCTGTAGACAAGGGAGTTACGGCTGACAGGGCCCGTCTCAGCCACAGATCGGCTGTCGACGATTAGGATAATGTCGGACACTGCGTCACGCTCAAACTCATTCACCATCATCTTACCCGCTCTCGCCATCGCCTTCCAGTTGACCTTTCTCATCGGGTCTCCGGGGATATACTCTCGAAGGTTGTAGAAGTTAGATCCCTCGCCTGGTTGGCGGATATTCACTGCGCCAGTGAAAATCTTGGGTACCCTGCTCTTGACGAAGGCGTCCTTGACGTCCTCCATCTTAGGGAAAACAAGGAAGTCATCGTAGAGGTGAATCTCTTTCTCACGGTGGAATAACCCGAAAGTGTCCTGGACGCGAACCGCGACTGGGCCGATGGTGTAGAATCCACGGAGCGGGCACTCAAGTGTGTACTTCAACTCCGTCTCTCGACGTCCACCGAGTTCCATTAGGGCATAGTTTGCACCTTTCTTCACGCGCATGACCTCTGGGACACTATCGCGGACCTCAAGAATCTTCGATAGGTTCGATAGATTTTGGATTCGAAGTGTGATGTCAATGTCACTGTCTTCAAAGACGCGTGCCTGAGAAAGTTGACGCATAGCGTTCAGGTTTCGGAACTGGACCCCTTCGTCGAACTCTTGGTCATCCATTCGCCGTCCTGTGGCTGCTACGTCTGCGTGAGATGTGCGGAATGCAGCATACGTTAGGAAGGATAGGAACACTACTGCGACAGTCACTAACTGTTGATTCCTAAGGACGAGCCCGAGGAGGTATAGCGCGGCCGCCAGCGATGCGAACATCGCAGACTTTCTGCTCCACGCCAAGTCAACATCCTCCAGGAATCCAAATCCTCTGATTCACTCTCAGACAGTGGGTACTGGAACCTGTCGTAGGATGTCTGTGACAACTTCTTGGGTTTCCAATCCCTTGATCTGGTGTTCGGGCTTTAGGATAAGACGGTGAGAGATGGCGATTGGAGCTACAGCCTTTATCTCATCGGGCGTCACGAAGTCGCGGCCACGGAGGGCGGCTGCAGCACGGGACGTCTTGAGTAGAGCTTGTGATCCACGAGGGGACGAACCGACGAGGACGCGTGGGTCTTCGCGGGTTCGTGCGACAATCTCGACCATGTACATGCGTACGGCAGGGTCAACGTAGACATCTTCGCAAGCCTGCTGCATTGCAACCACGCGAGCGGGATCAGTGATGACGTCGACATCGACAGCATCCTTCTTCCGCACAATTCTGCGGGCAAGAATTTCGTCTTCGTCAGCGCGGTCTGGGTAACCAACACTCATCTTGAACATGAAACGGTCAAGTTGTGCTTCAGGTAGAGGGTAGGTTCCCTCTTGTTCGACTGGGTTCTGAGTCGCCATAACGATGAACGGTGATGGGAGCTTGTGCGTCACAGTTCCGATGGTCACCTGCTTCTCTTGCATGGCTTCAAGGAGTGCAGCTTGTGTCTTTGGTGGAGCACGGTTAATCTCGTCAGCAAGAAGCAGGTTACAGAAGATTGGACCTGGCTTGAAGGTGAACTCTCCCTTCTTTGCATCGTAGATGTTTGTTCCCGTAATATCTGCAGGAAGTAGGTCAGGAGTAAACTGAACACGCTTGAAATCACAACCAAGAGCGTCGGCGAATGTGTTCGTCATCAGCGTCTTTGCAAGTCCCGGATAGTCCTCGAAGAGGAGGTTTCCGTTCGATAGGATGTTGACCATGACATTGTCGATGACGTGGGACTTACCGATGATCACTTTCTGGACTTCAGCGGAAATTGCCTGTGAAATCTGTCCGACAGCCTGGAGACGTTCACGCACCTCAGGGCTACTCTGGTGGCGTGGAGCCGGTGCAGGAGCAGGTGCTGCAGGAGCAGGCGCTGGTGCAGGAGCAGGAGCAGGAGCAGGCGCTGCAGGAGCAGGCGCAGGTGCAGGTGCTGCAGGGGCGGGTGGTGGCGCTGGGGCGCCGGCATTCGGTGGTGGGGGTGGTGCTGCCATGTTGATTCACTTTCCTTTCAGGTTTTCACTTCTTCCCCCATTTGCGAATCGCGATCAGAAGCTCGCGTAGCTCTTGGGGGGAGTAGGTTCTCGATGTGCTGTAAGCAAGTTCGACAAGTCTTGGATCACCAATCATCGTCTGCACCTCTGCGGGCGTCTTTAGCGCCATTTGGTCCCGTGTCAGGTCGTAGAAAACCCTCACCTTCGCAAACAGGGCTTTCTGAACTCGCTGTCTATAATCGCTTGAGTCTACCTTCGTAGGCCGTTCTCTGAAGCGTGTGAGATCAAACACATGGCGCCAGTTTGCCTTCTCTGGGACGACCATGATAGATACTAGGAGGAGCAGGCCGAGATTCAAGATAATCAGCCATTTCAGGAAATTATCAGAAGTAAGTAGCACGATGGTACTAATCGTTTCGATGAATGGCTGTGATGCAACACCAGTGACGTGGCGACTCTCATCGAAGACAACATGGAAATTACTTCGCAGTTTTTCTGACTCAGCGAGGTTGCTATTGTCAAATTCCATCATATCCCAAATCAGTGTGTGGACATACTCGTAGTTCCCACTCCAAGTTCCACCTGAGATGTCGCGCTGCCAGCATGTGGCACCAGCGCAGTTAGCATCGAGTCCAGCTTCTTGAGCACGTTCAAGAGTCCAGTATTGGTTTGCGAATACTTCGTCGTCTGCGAAGAATACGATACTTCCAGTGACTGCTAGTTCGCCGTATTCGTTACCCGATCCTGTACCTCGAAGTTTGTCCATCGCAGTAATTCCCGGGTAATCAATCCGGACACTCAGGGCAATATCTCCCGGTGCGTCGTTCTCGACATTCCCTTCGGACCCATCACCTAGGATATCGATGAATGCACCAGGGGAGGCATAGGCGAGGACGTTTACATCGCGTTCAACATATTCATCCGATTCAGGATCATCGGATTCAAGACCGCCAACTTGGATGCCGCTTGGGCCACGGTACATCACTGGCATTCTACAAGCGTCAAAGGTACGTGTGTTAAGGGCGGTCTCAGTACAACCTGTAGAGAGTTCACCTTCTTGCATCTCAGAGACATCCTTGTTGAAACTGTGTAGTCCCCATACATTGGTAGGATGTCGCTCAATATCTCCATCTTCGTTCACGACCTCGTATACTTGGTCGTTGTCAAAGAGGGGGTCGTTGTAGTAGGTTAGGCCGAATTTACCAGCGAGAACATTTGCATTCTTGTTGTCAGATGCAACAATTACTTTCCCTCCTTCTTCAGTTACGAACTCGAAGATTGCTTGTGCTTCAGTCTCACCAATGGGTTTCTCTGGTGCAATAACCATCAGGAGTGTCCGGTGAGGGTTTTGCCAATCGTTGACCAGCATTGGTGTCGATATCGTGTTCCCCATTACGTATCCTAATCCGGTTATGTCGCCGACTTCACCAGTACCTAGGGTAGCTCGAACATCGGTTATCTGTCCAACACCTTGGGATTGATCGTATGCGCTGTAGGCAGTGTCCTTACCCGCAGCGAAAGCCATTGGGAGCATTAGGACAAGTAGTAGTGTGGCTGCGAGGGCGATGGCAATGAAGAGATTGAAGCGACTACCTTCTCCTTCATTCGCAACCATTTCCACTCACCATCCTTTCTTCTTTCGCGCCTCGGAGTGAAACGCCTATCCTTCGCAACCCGGTTCCACGCATATATGTTGTCCATCGTTGGATGCTGTTGAATCGACGGACGTCCCTTCATTAGGGGTTCTTTTTGCGCTTCGAGGCTACACCGGATGCAAGAAGGGTAGAGAGTAGCAGGTAGAAGATGCTTGGAGCGGGAACGTTCGTCTTCGTCACAATTGTTGGGTCGTTTGGAGAGTTATCTTCGATATCCTCTTCAGATTCTCCTCCTATAACTTCGATGCGAACAGTTGTTTCTATCCACACCATTGTACCCTCTGCCTTGGATCCGTGTGAGCTGACTCTGATGTCAATGTCACATGCACGAGGCGGGTGGGCTGCAGAGATATCGAGAATTATTTTCAGGTTAGCCGCACCAGGGTTTTGGTCCATCTGTGGCTTCAAGACCTTCTCCAAATCTGAAGTTTCATCGACAGAGATGCTTAGTAATGGGCAATCATCTTCAATTTCTACATCACCTATCCTGTCATCGCTATTGCCGTGATTGGTGACTTCAAGATCGAAATCCATCATTGTACCTGAATTGAAATCAAGGGCGACCGTGGGTTCTCCAATCATGAGTTGGTAGATTCTGGGTATACGTACGTCCACTTCGTCGCTTCGAGAGTCACCAGAACCAATTGGGGTTCCTGCACGTGTTTCTAATGTGGCTTCAATCTTCAATGATGCAGCTAATCCTGCGGTATTTGTTATGACGTCTACACCCGTGAGTTTCACGGTGAATGTTTCGTTTTCACCTGCTCCGATACTTTCCCCGGTAGGTCCGTCGCTTGACGCATTGAATGGTACTTCGTATTCGATATCGACCTGGATGTCGGTCAATCCTGTATTTTCAATGAAGAACTCGACCGTTACCCCTCCATCAGTCGAGAGGTCATAGTCCGGACCATCATTTGGCTCGATAATTGTCAGATCCCAACCGAATGGATCCGTGGGGAGATCGGTTTGGGCGGTAGTAGCCGTGGCGAGTAAAGGTGCGACTAATAGGAATATTAGCAGTTGAGCGCGCATCTCATTCACATCCATGTTCCCTTCAAAGCACGCTTCGTAAGCACCCTGAGCATTTTTCGACGGTAGGCTGGTGGGAAATAGGTGTTGTTCACGGGTTTGACCTCTTTCCTGATTGCCTCTGCAACCTCGATAGTGGTAGATTCGCCATTCCAGTCTACTAAGGCTGCCTTCGCCTGTTCGGGGTGGATTCTAGGAATAGATTCGCATGCAGTCGTTGCGATTCGAAGTGTGCTGAGACCTGTATCGGTACGCTTCCATGCTGCGGCGACGCCAGCTTCGGGGAAGTCCCATGATTCGCGCAGGCTGAGTTTTTGATAGTCCCCCTCAAGGTCGTCGGATTCCTCTGGGGTGCTGACATGGGTGACGAATTCCCCAGTATTCAGGACGTTACGTGTCATACCATCTAGTGCATAGAAATCTGCGATTGACATTGATCTGACGCCTTCGGGGCCGGCGAGATGAATCGTGGCATCGAGTACCATCAGACATGGTGCGAGGTCGCCTTGATAGGTCGCCACGCAGAGAGTGTTTTGATTCGGAATGACGCGGCAGTCCGCACCGGTTTCGCAGTCACACTTGTGACACCAATCGATGGATCTACGCCAATCTTCGGTCTGGTTGTACCAGAAGCAGCGCGTATCGAGACAGAGATTCCCTCCCACAGTTGCTGAGCGCCGAATCAGGGTGCTTGCAATGGTGCCTGCTGCCTGCCTTAGAAGTGGATGTGTGGGGCCTTGTTCAAGTTCGTGTAGACGGACCATGGCACCGATATGGTGTGCATCGTGTCGCGTCAGTTCTTCGATTGAAGCCAAGGAGATTACATGTGGCTGTGTGTTGATGTGCCACTTGTAGTTAGCGAGCAGGTCAGTTCCTCCTGAGACCCAATCAAATCCTTGCTTCCTTTTCTCAAGGTCTGCGGCTAGAGTGACTGCCTCATCTATCGTTGTTGGGCGATGGAGTCGGAAGGGTGGCGTCTTCATGCATCATCCCTCCTTTTCCGTCGTTCTACGTGTGACCAGGCGCGTGCAGCGCGCTTCTTTGGATCAGCGAGATCCTCGGGCGTTGGCGTCACAGATTCTCGCCAACCTTCTGACTGCTCTGAAAGGGGGCGGTCGGGATCGAATCCGAACAAGACGCCGTTGACGTAGGAGCTTCGATCCTTCAACAGATCTCGTTGCAAATCACGGTGAGCATGTTCCTTTGCTCGCTCTTCTAAGTCGGTTTGGAGCGAGGACGATTCAAAGGTCGGGTTGGGTAAATCGAGAGGATCTTTGATGCCCATTTTCCTGCACTGTTTCTCAATAGTCGAATAGAGTCGGTCCGGTGATACCGGTAGCTCGTTTACGCGAACACCGACGGCATCGTAGATCGCATTGACTACTGCAGGAAGGATGGGTAAGAGTGGCCCTTCTCCTGCTTCTTTCGCACCGAATGGCCCTTCAGGGTCATTGGATTCTACGATAATCGGTACAACCTCAGGCATCTCGTGAACGCTCATGATTTTGTAATCGAGCAAATCCGGATTCAGCAGATGTCCAGTGCGACCATAGCGCATCTCCTCAGAGAGAACCTGCCCCATCCCCATGTGACAGGAACCAATAATCTGACCTTCCACTGCGAGTGGGTTGAGAGCTTTGCCGCAGTCATGTGCGGCCCATGCCTTGATGACTCGAACGAAGCCGGTTTCTGGGTCGACTTCAACCTCAGCGACGTATGCTGAGAATGAGTAGGCCGGAGCTAGGCCTGCTGCAGCACCCTTGTGGACACCGCCCATTGGAGGTGTTCGATATGCGCCACTTGCAATGAGTGATCCAGTATCGGCTTGTGCCTTGTGTACCGCTTGGAGCCAGGATACACCAATCGCGGGGTCGCGCTTGTAGTAGATTCTCCGATCACCAAGAACGAGAGAATCTGGGTGGTAACCTATGATGTCCCAAGCCGCGTTGAGGACTTTATCACGGAGTTCAATCGCCGCGCGAATCGCAGCATTGCAATTCATGAAGGTTACACGTGATGAGTATGAACCCAGATCTACAGGGGCAGTATCACTCTCACGGCTACGTATGCGAATCATATCAAGTGGTAGAGCAAGCACCTCTGATACCGCTTGGGCCACAGCAGTATCGCTCCCTTGGCCTATATCTGCTGCTCCAGTGTGGACAGTGACGCCTCCATCCATATCACATTGGAGATGTACGGTTGCGTGAGGGAAGTTCTCCGGGTCCCAGTGGATTGGAAGTCCAGATCCTGAGATGAAGAAACCACAGCCAACACCGATACCTCGTCCTAGTGGCATCTTTCGGAATTTATCATCCCAGCCAGATTGCTTGCGTACTTCATCGAGACATTCACGCATTCCAGTACTCGTGATACGGAACCCCGTAATTGTCCTACAATGCGGCGGCAAAAGATTCGCTAGACGGAAAGTCATCGGGTCGACGCCCATTTGTTCGCAGACATCATCGATAGCAACTTCGACTGCACAGCGTGAGTTGACTGCGCCGTGGCCGCGCATAGCACCACTTGCGGGCTTGTTTGTCCATACTCGGGCACCCGTGTAGTGAAACCCTCCTATCTCATAGGGTGAAGTGTGGAGTACACCGTTGTAATATGTCGTTACGTGTCCAAAGGATGCGAATGCTCCCCCATCGATTAGAGCATCAGTTTCTATGCCTGCAATTCTTCCCTTCTCGTCCGCGTAGACCTCCATCTGGATACGGCTCGGGTGTCGGCCACGGTTGATCCAATAGACCTCTTCTCGGTCGAAGTTAATTCGGACTGGTCTACCACTTTTCTTTGCAAGGATGGCGGCACACATTTCGTGGGGGAAGGGATCAGATTTACCACCAAAACCGCCTCCAACAAAAGTCCGAATGACATTGATCTGATGCATTGGAACATCAAGGACAGAAGACAGCGCACGGTGCACATAGTGTGGGACTTGTTGTGGTGTATACAGTTGAAGCCGACCGTTTGGGTCCCAATGTGCGACGACTGCATGGGGTTCGGTGAAGCCATGGTGCAGGCCTGCAAAGGTCCAGTCAGACTTCGATTGGAAAGGAGCCTCATGCATCGCATCAGTATGGCCGAATTGTTGGAATACACGTTTCTGAACGTTGGATTCACCGATGTGGTATTTCCCTCGGTCGTGGATTGGGTCCTCACTGTCTAGGAGTCCATCTTCCATGTCATGAATCGGTTCCATAACTTCGTAGTCCACATGAATATGGCTGAGGGCTTCAATCGCAATTTCTTCGGATTCAGCCGCGACACAGGCAACAAGATCTCCTACGTGTCTGACCTTATCTTGAGCCATCGCGTGTTCATCCTTGGTTACTGGGAGGACACCGAATCGGTTGACCGAATCCATTCCTGTGGAGACGGCGCGTACGCCTGGAAGCGCCTCTGCAGCACTCGTATCGATGCTAACAATCCGGGCATAGTGATGAGGTGAACGAAGGATTCTACCTACGAGCTCATTGGGTAGACGAATATCGTCACCATACTCGGCTTGGCCCGTGACCTTCCACCTCGAATCAACCAATGGCGTAGCCTTTCCAATTGTCTGACCTGTGATGTGAGGGTCATGCACATGTGGGCCTCGTGGCTGTTCAAGTTGCCCTCCTTGGCTGTTAGGGATACGTTCGATATCTTGTAGCTCGCTGTAGGGATTGGATCCACCGCTTCCTGGGACCCCAAAGTCCTGCTTTCCGGCGGTGCGTTTTCCGTCCTTCCGCTTCTTCTCCGAGGTGCCTCCTGGAGCCTGTCGGTACCCTTTGCTCATGGAATCACCTCGCATCGCCTGGCGGTAGAGTCGGTTCATCTGGACCGACGGGATGTGGGTCCGAGGCCGCTTCTGTACGGTCTTCCCCAGTTTGTCCATTCCGGAGCATTTTCCCAGCTTCTTGGATAGAGGTTACAATCTGTTGATAGCCCGTACAGCGGCAGAGATTCCCCTCAATCGCTTCTTTGATTGCGGCTTCGGACGGATCTGGTTCTCTGTCTAGTAGAGCAGCACTCACCACGAGGAAACCTGGCGTGCAGAATCCACATTGACTTCCGCCATGGTCGGCGAAGCACTGTTGGATTGGATGAAGATGATGACCATCTGCTAGGCCTTCAACCGTGGTTATTTCCTTTCCTTCGACCTCAAATGCAAGAGTCAAGCAGGAGAGTACGGGTTCACCATCGACTAGCACGGCACAGCAGCCGCAGGTCCCCATGTCGCATCCTCGCTTCACGCCGAGTGTCCCAACGTGATCTCGAAGTACATCTAGGAGAATCGAATGACTGTGTGCTAGTTCCGTGAACTGTGCCCCATTGACGCGTGCAGTCCATGTCTCCATCGGGTCCGAGGGGACCATAGGGATGTGGATGGGCGCAGACATGGAGCGATTTCGACGAGGGCAACCCGCTCTTTGAGCGTTCGGGCACTAAGATTGGATTTTACATGGTCCTCCGTCTAATTTTGAATCAACTACTAGTTCAAGCTCAAACGCATGAATCCAAATGTCCTGAATCCAGTGTTTTCTCGTCTTAACAAGCCGATTTCG
>Ga0163179_10000518_pt1 | contig 27618 bp, 19 predicted proteins | sample AtlANTMetagenome_FD_109643 | JGI IMG/M metagenome (GOLD analysis project Ga0163179, IMG submission 109643) | Marine eukaryotic phytoplankton communities from the Atlantic Ocean - Atlantic ANT 2 Metagenome | ecosystem: Environmental > Aquatic > Marine > Oceanic | place: North Atlantic Ocean...
AGAATTACTTCGATACCCGCCTGATGCAGAGCCTTCACCATCTGCTTGAATTCGTTGACCTGACTTCCAGGTGTTGATCCAGCAGCATATCCGCGGTGGGGCGCAAAAAAGGCGAGCGGGTCATAACCCCAATAATTGGGGCGGTCGAGTTTCTTGCCATCGGTTCCCAAAATCGGAAACTCGTGAACCGGCATCAACTCAACGGCAGTCACCCCCAACGACTTCAGGTAGGGAATCTTCTCGATAACTCCGAGATAGGTGCCGGGGTATTCAGCATTACTGCTCTCATCCATCGTGAAGCCACGAACGTGCATTTCGTAGATGACTGTTTCTGAGAGATCACGACGCAAATGCCGATCGCCTTCCCAATCGAAATAATCATCCATCACCACACACTTCGGCGGCCTGATGATTCCGTCACCGCAATCCTGAAACTTGCCAGCGAGAGCTTTGGTATAGGGATCAATCAGACGGGCGCGCCCATCGAATCGATGGCCATTCGCAGGATCAAAGGGGCCTTCAGCTTGAAAATGATAGAGTTGCCCGGCGCCGATATCGGGCACGAAAACACTCCAAATATCTCCCCAGCGATCCGTATCGGAATCGAAGGTGATAATCTCTGAAGGTTCAGTGTCATCAACATTGTCATAGAACAGCAAACGCATCGCCGTTGCCGATCGACTGAAGACAACAAACTGAACACCACGATCGTGGATCAGAGCTCCATAGGGCAAAAGGTGAGTGAATTGAAGTTCCGGGTGAGGGTGAGCCATCAGCATCGTGTTTGATCCGTCAAAAAATCACAGGTGGTTCGAAGTCGAAAAGCGATAGAAAAAGATAACACCAGCATTTTGAACAACAGTGAGCTGAGTGTTGTTTTTGTGCGAAAAACCAACACCACAAACCACGTTGCGCGCACTGGGCAATTGATTTCGTCCAGTAAAGCTTTACCGCTTCACCGGCATCTAACGTGTCACGACCAATCGCTGCCAATTCTTCTTGCTCAACTCTCCCTTGAGTCCACCAAGAGCAAGAGACCTCCCGGGTTGTAACGGTTTGGCAACCGATCTATTCATGACAATCTTTACAAGTCAGTTGGAGCACCTCGACGCTGCAAGTCACTCGGCCACCTCAAGCCTCGCCAACGGTGATTCCATTACAGTTTTCCATCGGCATTTCGGCTCCAATATTTCGCTCGAACGACAACATCGAGGATTTGGCATGGCATCCACGTATCGGAGGAAACGATTGCTCCGTTCCCATCGGTCGCCCCACTGGAAAAAGCTACCAGACAAGCCGTTTGGAAGGGGCGTCCGGGAGTTTCAGCGTATCTCGCCGTCTGCGTCCTTCCCCGGTGGTACGTTGACAGTTTATGATGGTCGTCCGTAGTTTCCCGATTTCCTTTCAGTGAAGAAGCAATCCGAATGTCGAAGGCGACGTACAAGAGCGCAGGAGTAGATCTGGACGTCTACCAACAATCGATGGCCAAGCTGCCTCGGTTGATGCACCGCACGTTTTCTCCCCGCGTCATGAAGCTGGATGGAGGTTTCGCAGGCCTATTTCAGCTGGACTTTCAAAGTCCGCTTTTTCGACGCACCTATGAAAACCCTGTGTTGGTGTCTTGTGCAGATGGAGTTGGCACAAAACTGAAGGTTGCCACCGAGACAGGTGTCCACAACACAGTGGGGATCGATCTGGTAGCGATGAGCGTCAATGACGCGATTTGTTGCGGAGCCGAGCCGCTGTTCTTTCTGGACTACGTTGCCATGTCGCATGACGATCCCGAAATGCTGGAACAAATCGTCGAAGGAATCAGCGAAGGCTGCCTCCTTTCGGATTGTGCTCTACTCGGCGGCGAAACCGCAATCATGCCCGACCTGTACGCCCACGGCGAATATGACCTGGCCGGTTTCTGTGTGGCCGTCGTGGAACAAAAACATTTGATCACCGGCGAGGCAATTGCAGCCGATGACGTCGTCCTCGGACTTGGATCTGCCGGACTTCATTCAAACGGTTTCAGTCTCGTGCGGAAAATCGTATTCGAGATCGCCGGCTTAAAGGTTGATGAGCCGGTTGATGCGTTAGAAGCAACAGTGGGCGAAGCGTTACTAGCTCCCACTCGCATCTACGCCCCAGCCGTCAAAGAAATCTTAAACCACTACAAGGTCAAGAATGTCGTCCACGGAATCTCGCACATCACGGGTGGTGGCTTAGAGGAGAATCTCGAAAGGATCACCCCGAACACCGTCGACATCGAGATCCATCCTGATACCTGGCCCGTTCCTCCGGTGTTCCCTTGGCTTGCACAACTCGGCGAAATTGAATCGGATGAGATGAAGCGAGTCTTCAACATGGGCATCGGCCTCGTGTTGGTCGTCAGCCCCTTTTATGCGAAACGCATCCATCAGATTGTCGAAGCGGCAGGGTTCGACTGCTATGAGATCGGCCGGGTTGTGGATGGCACCGGTCGTGTGATGGAAAAGAAGAGCTAGGCGAGATTTCCGCCAAACAATGCCCAGCAGCCAAACGATGCCCAGCAGCCAAACGATGCAGGCGAACGGCGGCTGAAGCCCATTCAACACAATTCATGAGCAAACAGGGCCTGATTCAAAACGCCTTTTCCCAGTTCGCTTATTCCCCAGCAACCTGCTGGGATGAGGCAGAAGCGCCTGCGTCTCGCAATTGCTGGATCAGTTCGGCCTTGGTGTAAATACCAGTCAACTTCCGAGGTCGATAAGGATCGCCTGCGGGAAAAATGGCGAGCACTGGCAGTTGTTTGTCACCGAGTGCCTCAAGTATCTGAGTCACGTCCTCCTGCCCTTCCGACCAATCGGCCAACAACGTCACAACTTTGTTTTCGTCGACAACACTTCGAACCGATTGGGTATTTAGAACAGACCGTTCTAAGACTTTGCAAGTCGGTCACCAATCGGCCGTGAAGTCGATCATCACGGTTCGATTAGCACGGATGTTTTCATCGAGAGTGGCCAGAGAATAAGGCTGCCACGGCAACTCATGTTCGTTATTGGCCTCGTAGCCAAACGCAAACCAACCGATGACTGCGGCAAAGATTCCGCCGGCGACCCAGGCTTTTCCCTGTGCGACAAAATCGGACCCGACCGGAACTCGACCAATCCACCAACAGGCCGCCCACAGTGCGAAGATCAGGGCGATAGTCGGCACGACATAGCCAGGACTGATGAGCGTGAACATGTAAACCACGGTGCCGAGGAGCACGAAACCCATCAGCTGCTTAAAGGTGTCCATCCAGGCACCCGGTTTGGGAATGAAGCGGACCAACTGGGGAAACGCACCAATCAAAAGATAGGGGAACGCCATCCCCAATCCCATGGCTGTAAATACTAGATAAACAAGCAGCGGCGGCTTTGTGGCCGACCAAGTCAGCGCGGTTGCCAATCCAGGGCCACTGCAGGGAGTCGCCAAAACTGTCGTGATGACTCCCTTAAAGAAAGCGCCGGAAGCCCCTTCTTTGGCAGCGAGTTCATTCGCCGTATTGCCGCCCGCGAAACCTGGAATTGGAATCTCCCAGACTCCAAGAAAACTCAGTCCCATCATGAAGACAACGGAGAGCAACGGAATGGTGAAGCCATCGTAATTGAATTGTTCGCCCCACCCCAATCCACGACTACTCAATCCCAGCGAGGCAGCGGAAGCCAGCGTGGCCAACAACCAGAAAATGCTGATCATGCCCAAGGCATACCAGATGTTCAGCATAAGGATACGACCACGATTCTCACCCGCCTGCTGCACGAAGGCCATCACTTTCAGACCGATGACGGGCAACACACACGGCATAAAGTTGAGAATGAATCCTCCCACGAATGCCAGCAACAGGATGTAACCGAAAGAACTTTCCAGATCATCTGCAACTTGAATTCTGGAAAGATCAAAGCTCGTGGTTGCCGCATCGCCTAAAGTCTGTGGCGAAACCACCACAGCATCCGGAGTCTCGCCCGTATCGATAAACTTGGCGACGGCCGAATACTTGGACGAAGCAAACATGACAGGAATCGTTGCCGTGTCATTGCCACCCACATTAATCTTGACGGCAAAATCAGCTGCCGTGGGTCGATCACACCGAGCATCGGTACAAGTCTGGTATCCCATCATGCCACGCAAAACAGTTTCACCCGGTTTCGCATCAGCTGGGATCGTCACCGAAATCGTCCAGGTCGCCGTTTGCTCGTAATAGCTCTGGATCGGCTCCATGCTCAATCCGGTTTCCTTGACGATCAGATTCCCATCGACCTTCGGTTCGCCAAAGCTCCATGACGAAGGCGACACCATTCCAATAATGGTGGGCTTGGATATCGACGTTGGCTCGACCTTCGAGGCATAACCATAGACATGCCAACCGGGTTCAGGCTCAACCGTAAGCACCAATTGAATTGTGTCACCAGGATTCGCACTTCCCGGGACGGTACCACGAATCGAAGCGTGGCTCGAGTCATCGCGATAGCCCTTACCAGCTGGTACCTTGAAGTTCGCCAGCGACAATGAAGTATCGACAGTGGCGGTGCTCTCAACGGGTGGAGTTCGACGGGGTGCGTCAGAAGAAATGGCAGGAGGTTTGGCTAACGCTCCATTCTGCTTCGCCGCAAAAGTGGTATCGCTCGTTACCAACGGGATACAGCTACCCACCTCGTCGCAGACCTGCCCTTTGACATCTCCGCGAATGACCAGGTCGGTCGACGATTGTCCAACGACTTCAAACGGCGCCGTCCAGGTCACCTTGCCATAGTGCTCTTCAGCCGGAACCTTGAAATACTCAAGCTTCTTCACCTTCGGCTTTTGATCCGGGACGAACGGCCCGAGCAATTCAACCTGTTTGGATTCAACAACGATTTGAGTTTTCTGAGGACCGCCACTCTTTTGGGTGACGGAGTAGATGTGCCATCCGTCTTTCAGGTCGGCCGTGACCGAAAGCTCACCATAGCGGCCATCCGCGGTCAGCTTGTAACTTCCGGAAATCGTGACCTCTTGCCCTCCCGAGCTTTCCGGCAAGAGATTTCCCAACTCTGGAATCAGAGGAGCATTCGCATTCGTCTGTGCCATTGCCGCCCAAGGCATGCCGACGATGAGGGTTGCGAAGAGCAACGGACGCAGAATCTTTGAAATATGCATATGTCCCTTGGATGGCTGCACGTAAGTTATTGTTTTGGAGCATGTTATTAGTCGAATTCTATCGTTGATCCTCACTAGGGGTCAACGCTTTGAGCTGAGGATCATGAGCGATGCATGCGGCGCCAGATGAATCCAATGCTGGCAACAAAACAACTCAAATCTCGACACTTTCGCCGAACTCATCTCTCGTAGGCCGGACGAAAACAGATCCAACCACCTGCCTTTAGGTATCGACTATCCGATCCGTCAACCTGTGTCAGGATTAAGACAAATCGAATGAGTCTCGACGCGTCTGCAAACGGCGGAGAATCGCCTCGATTCTCTGCTGAACCGCATTTTCATCTTCGAAGCGACGTCCCTCGAGACATAGCCACCGAATCCAATTGGCGGCAGCCAGAATCAGATTTGCCCAATCCAATGTCGCTAGCAGCGATCGCTCCTCCTCCGATAACGGACGCACAGATTCATAAGCCTCGAGTCCCGCTTGCCAAGCATCGGCGTCGTCGCCCACCAGGCTTCCCATTAGCCGCGCGATATCGGTGGCAATCGAATCGACTCGCATCGCTCCAAAATCAATCACTCCAGTGACCTGATCGGCCTGAAAGAGAATATGGTCGTGCCACACATCACGCAGGCAGGCTTGTCGAGGAACGGAACAACGACTCGCCTGATCCAACGCTTCCTTGAGCGGATCCAGATTTGCAGGAAGCCAAGTGAGCAATTCTGTCAGCTGAGGCTCAAAGCGGTTGTTTGTCGCGATCCGGTGCTTCCAACTAGCATCAGCCGTAATCGCCTGCCACTCTGCTAAACGCTGCTGACGAGTGGCGACGGCGGGAGCGAAATCATGCTGAGGTTCGACCGGCGCGACCGCTCGATGAAATCTCGCCAGAGCTCCCATTGCGTTAGTCAGTTTTCGTGGGGAAGGAGCCGCCCAGAAGGTTGCCGCTCCAGGCATCCAATTCGTCAACTCCCAAAGATACCCGTCGTACCGAATGAAAGTCTGTGCGGTTGGAGTTGCACGCGGTGCAGGCACAAACTCAATTCCGCCAGCGACGGCACGGAGCAACGTTTGATGCACCCAAGCAAGATGCTGCTCGTCGGGGTGTTCGATTGGCCACCGTCGCAAACACCAGGTCGCCTGATTGCTTGAGAACTTCCAGAGCCGTGCACCGCTAAAGCCTCCAGCATTTCCCAACGAATTGACCGCCCCCGCGGATACGACCATGTCAAAGCGAGAGAGAACAGCGAGGTGAGGTTGGTGCATCACAAATTCATCGACAAACAGGCTCGGCGGAAAGCATTCGAAGGGGCGATATTCTACCGTCGCTTCGAAAGCCGAGGGGAGTAGGCCCGCATTCGTAGCTACCCCCGTCAGCCTGCCCCCGTCAGCACAGTTCTCATCTCACTTAATATCGCCCTGACCGGAAAGGGAGCGGTGGCTCAATACGGCAGCCTCTTCGTCTTTCCCGAACCGCCCCCATCGAAGTGAGCCTGCGTTAGCATTGCATTGGCTCGGTCCGAAAAAGAGATGTTTTTTCAAGAAAATCTCGAGAAAACGTGCAAGATACGGTCGTTTCGCAGCACTTAGAAAATAGGGTATATTTGACGACTAGAGGTTGTTTTCCGCAACTCGATCACCAGCAGCTGGCCTGTCACCCTCTAAGCCTGTTTTTTCCAGAGATTCGCGTTTCTCAAGCGAGGTTTGTATGTATTTTCGGTTTTTCACGGCGACGCTTGCCGCTCTCTTCATGGTCGCGATTGTCATCGCGGATGAAACAGAAAACTCGGAAAAAAAGGTTGGGGACGACAAGGCCGTCGTAACCTCGGACAAGGCCGCGGTTACCTCGGGTAGCTCTTCGTCGGGAGGTTCCAGCTCTTCGAGCAGTTCTTCGTCAAAGGCATCGCAACCCAAGCATGCAATCATCCTGAAAGATGCAAAACCGGTGGAGGGATTGATCCGCACCTATCGCAAAGGCAATCAGTTATTTGCGGAGCTGGGTAGTTCTGACTACGCGAACCAATACATCGTCCTGATCTCAATTGCCAAAGGCATCGGACAACAACCACTACTGGGAGGCATGTCCTGGAACTTTGGAGACGATTGGGTCTGGCAGTTTCGAAAGGTCGAGGATCGAGTCCACATCATCCGAAAGAATGTTCGTTTCCGAGCATCGAAAAACACTCCTGAAGCCACGGCAGTCAAGAACGCGTATACCGACAGTGTTCTGTTCAGTCTACCGGTTTTGACCAAGGGCCCCCGCGGAGGCGACCTTGTTGATCTGACCTCCGTTTTCATGAGCGACCTGCCGCAGATTTCGCAGGTTCTTCCGGGTTTTGCTTTCTCGCCCACGAAATCCGTTTGGGACTCTGTCAAGGGATTCAAAGACAATCTCGAGCTTCAGATCGCAGCCACGTATGCATCGAGCGGTCGCACGACGATTGAATCGGTAGCAGATACTCGAGGCGTCACGATCAACGTTCACTATTCGATCAGTAAACTTCCCCAAACCAGTTATCAGCCTCGCATGGCGGACGACCGGGTTGGTTATTTCATGACGGTGCTCAAGGACTATTCGAGTTCACGGGACCGGGACCATTTCCTTCGTTACATCAACCGCTGGAATCTGCAGAAGGCCGACCCTTCGGCGGAGAAATCGGTGCCAAAGAAACCGATCATTTTTTGGATCGAAAAGACGGTTCCATTCAAATATCGCAAGCCCATCTACGACGGCATCAGCGAATGGAACAAGGCATTTGAAAAGGCAGGCTTCATAAATGCGATCGAAGTCCGCCAACAGCCGGATGATGCAACCTGGGATCCCGAGGACATCAACTACAACACGTTCCGTTGGATCACTGCAAGCGCAGGCTTTGCGATGGGTCCTTCGCGGGTTAACCCGTATACGGGCGAAATTTTGGATGCAGACATCATTTTTGATTCGGACTTCTTAGAGTCCTGGCAAGATGAGTTTGAAACGCTGACTCAAGAGAAAGTCGCCTCGTTAACCGGCGGTCCGTTGGATCTGGAGAGTTACCAGGCAAAGATGAACAAAGCGGCTCACATGCTGCCCCAATCTCAGCGCGAATGCATGTTGAGCCAGGGCATGGCGATGCAATTCGCCTTTGGTCGGGCAGCGTTACTTGCCAAACCGAATGCCAAGCAGAGCAAGGAGCTGCAGGAAAAACTGATCATGCAGGGCTTAAAGGATGTCGCCATGCACGAAGTCGGCCACACGCTAGGATTACGTCACAATTTCAAATCAAGTTCGTTCTTGGATTTGGACGAGATCAACAACCCAGGAAAGACGTCGCAAACCGGCATTACCGCATCGGTGATGGATTACACGCCGGTGAATATTGTTGAGGAGGGAATCAAACAGGGTGATTTTTATTCAACCACGATTGGCCCTTATGACTATTGGGCGATCGAATATGGTTACAAGCAGCTTTCGGGTGGCACAAAAGGAGAAGTCGCTGAATTGAAAAAGATCGCTGCGCGGAGCGGCGAACCTGGCCATGCATATGCAACCGATGAGGATACTCGAGGCATTGATCCGGACCCCTTCGTTAACCGCTGGGACCTGGGCAAAGATCCTTTGGAATACGCTCAACAACAGGCAAAGCTGGTTAGAACCCTGTTACCCGGCGTCGTTGACCGCATGACGGAAGACGGCGACAGCTATAGCGACGCTCGTCGTGCCTTTAACGTGCTCCTGTCGACCCACGGCCAGGCCATGTTCTTCGCCTCACGATTCATTGGTGGTTTGGATACCAGTCGAAGTCACAAGGGAGATAAAGACGCACCTCCGCCGTTTACGATTATCGAACCCAAGCGGCAACGAGAAGCCTTGGAGCTACTCTCGGAGCAGGTATTCAGCGACAAGCCCTATCAGATTGATCCCACTCATTACAACTTACTGGCGGGCTCCAAGTGGCGCCACTGGGGTTCAACATCTCCATTGCGACCGGACTATCCGGTCCACCAGGTAGTCTTGATGTGGCAGAACCGTGTCCTCTCACAACTGCTTTCATCGTTGACACTCGAGCGACTTCATGATGCTGAGCTTAAGGTCGACTCAAGTGAAGACGCCTTTACAACCGCAGAGCTGATTGAAGAATTGACGAATGTCATTTTCTCAGAGCTGGATAACCTCGAAGCGGGTGAATACACCAATCGAAAACCGGCGATTACGAGCCTACGACGAAATCTTCAGCGCCGATACCTGACCACATTATCGAGTTTGGCGATGGGGAATACGAGTGCTCCGGACGACTGTCAGGCCGTCGCCTATGTGCAGCTCACCGATTTGATCGAGAAGATGGAAAAGTCGCTGGAGACGGAAGGTCTCGACAGCTACAGCAAGGCTCATCTACGAGCCTCGGCGGACCGAGCGAAAAAGGTAAAGGACGCGTCACTGACGCTCTTTGCCCCGTAGTCGATCCAGGTCGACGACGGGCTGATTTTTTGAAGCCCGGCTTTCGTCGATCGATAAGTCACTTTAAGTCACTTTGAACCGGCATCGGAATTTAATTCCGATGCCGGTTCATCTTTTCGACGCCGCTTCGCTCGATTAGACTCTGAAGGATTGAATGTCGTTGTGAAAGCCCCAGCTGCGGAGCCCCCCTGTGAAACTGATCTATGCCATTATCCGGCCCACCAAACTTGAGGCCGTTCGCGAGGCTCTCGAAGGCATCGGCGTCGAACGCCTGACGGTCTGCGACGCTCATGGTTTTGGCCGACAAAAGGGGCATACCGAGACCTATCGAGGAATGGAATACAGCCTCAACCTGCTGCGAAAAGTGGTACTGGAAATTGCGGTCAATGACGACTATGTTGATCGCACTGTTGAGCTTATCGAGCAATTAGCTCGAACGGGTGGCGAAGGCAACATTGGTGACGGGAAGATCTTCCAAGTTCCTATTGAAGAGGCCGTTCGCATCGGAGACGGGGTGCGTGGCAAGGAAGCTGTTTAAGGGTCAGACAATGAAAACGATTCTGTTGTCCAACGATTTGATGCTTGGATCCCAAGTCACTCAAGCAGCCCGACAGGTCGACGCCGATCTTGAGGTGATTGGTCAAGCAGGCCAGTTGGTTGCCGCTTGTGATTCAGCCGCTCCCGCTCAAGTCATCCTGGACCTGAACAATTCGTTGCCCGCGATCGCCGAATTGATTGAACGGATTCGCGAGGTGGCACCCGATGCTCGCATCATCGCGATCGCGTCTCATGTGCATGTCTCGAAAATCGAAACGGCACAAGCCGCGGGTTGCGATGCAGTATTAACCAAGGGGCAATTTCACAGCCAGATGACAGAGGTCCTGGCTGGCTGATTGAACGTGTCAACTTGTTGAATGAGATCGAAAAACCTCATTCCTCCGAACGTTCAACGTCACTTTGCGATTCGTCGACATCCGTGACTCCGGGTACGCCTGCCTCGTCTTGAGCGATCGTGGGCAGGCCATACATCAAGTCTTCGTCATCATCCAAGAAGACATCGTCGAATTCGGTCTGATCAACATCAAGTCTGAGCAGCAAGTAGATGCCCGCCGCAGCAACCCAAAAGAAACCATAACCGTAAGCGGTGAGTAAACTACGAAACGTGCTGGTCACCAAACCAATCACCGTTGCTCCCCAAGTCAGCATTATCGGTGCCTGATCCTCGGCTGTGGATGAAATGGCAAGTCGCATGGATTCGAGCCTCTCTCCTCCGGCACCGAAGCCGACCGATCCATCAACAAAACCGATGACCGTGTCGAAAAAAAAGGCAAATACAAGCCAACCGAGCAAACCCAAAACAGTCGAAAGTAAGGCGTACAACGCATAGCGAACCGGCTTTTGATAGGTGTACCCATATGAACGGCTGATCGCATCAAAGGAATCCGTTCCCTCCGTGCTGATCGTCGCCCACATCAGCGGCCAACCGGCGATCAAGCCAATGCCAAACAGGGACATCACCAATCCGATGAGAATCACCAAGGGCCAGAGAATCCCCATCAGCAAGACTCCAAGGTCCAACCGCATCAATACCCCAGCACACATGAGCGGCAGACTCAAGATGCCAATTGCAACCAGCGGCAGAAGAGGAGCCCCGATCAGTGAAGCCCATTTGCTTCTGGCAAAGAGTAACGCTTCACGCACACCTACTCGTTCCTCGCGTCCCAGTTGAACCGCCGCAATTCGAGTAATCGCACCGCCAATGAGAGCCCCAACCATTAGTGTCCAGAGTCCACCAATGACGTAGAAGAAAAACTCATCCCAGCTGACGGATTGCAAAAACAAACGACGAAAAGGTTCGACCAACGCGTAAACCGGAGTGCTTAAGATCATTTGATGAATTGGCTCGGTTTCAAACTCGGGCAGCATTTGCGCCACACTGGCAACACCGCTTGGATTCAATTCATTCGAGGCATCGCCATAGGTGACACCGGGCGCTTGCGAAGGAAGCTGATTGGTGTCGAGTGTTTCCGATTGAGTCGAAACGCCATTTACCTGACCCGGCCATCGGGTAACCTGATTGAGGAATTGTTCGACGCGCGGCTGGGACGCTGAATCGGTCGACAAAAACACCAAATCGGCGAGCCGCCACCCCGCCGTTGTCGCCAAGCTGGCCACCAATGCAAGGAATAAAATCTGGATCGAAATCGCGAGCCGGAAAACGCGAAACAAAAGAATCCAAGGGCAAACGTCTCGCCAAGATATTGACCGCACAGATCCATCGCTACTGGTCATATTGATTTCTTTCGAGTGACCTGAAGGTTAATCTTCCGTAGGCTCGTCGTCGAATTCATTTTCGGGCTCAACCGGTAATCCAATTTCCTCGTTGAACCAACGCCCCAAGTCAACCTGTTGACAACGCTCACTACAAAAAGGCATCACCGGCGTAATCAAGGGATCGAAAAGTTCACCGCACACTGGACAGCGACTCAAACCTGACGGCACATTCGAGGGAGATTGAAAACTCATCGCAATTCGAATCGAAAAACGTTGACGAACAAAGGCCATACCATTACGTAAACTCTCACATCAGCCTAAAACGCGAGCAGTCGTTTGACGGGGTGCATCAATAAAAATTGCTTTACTTTTTCAGCCCACCGCCTCGCGAGAATTATAAGACGGTTGTGAGACTGGTGGAATGGCAGGAAAAGTGGAAGTTTATCGCGACCAGAAAGCAGTAAGCCGGCCCTGAAAACGTTGACCAAGGTGGCTGATCCGTTCACAATCAGGGATTAGGGGTTACTGAAAGCTCTTTTCCGAGTTGTCGAGTCAGCAGGAGGCCCGTGTTTCGACCGGTTGATCTTCGCTGCGACTCCGATCCTAAGCCAATCTTCATGAAACGTATCTCCATCAAATTTCTGGCCCTGGTGTTGCTTGGCATCGCCTGTCTTGTTGGAGAGGATTGCGCAGTTGCCGAGGAGCGACAGTTTCCCCAAGCAACTCCGGAAGAATTAGGACTGGTGTTGCCAGTCGCGCCCACGCGCCCCGGCAATCAGCGACGCGTTCTTGTGAATGACAATGGCAACCTGGTGGTGGGCATCGTCCACATTGAGGTGGGTGATCGTTACGTGATCCTGATGCCAGACGGTCAATTGACGTCCAAGAAGATGACTGAGACGACGCTCACTGATCGTCCGTTTGTGGCAGCGACCAAAGACGAGATCGCAGAGGAGTTAACGAACGGCCGTTTCAAGGGTTTTCGCACGCGTACCACCAAGCGTTATTTGTACGTCTACAATACGAGTGACGCGTTTGCGCTGGCAACCAGTCGCATCATGGAAACGATGTATCCTGGATTATTCAATTTTTGCCGTCGCCAAAAAATTGCGGTCCATGACCCAAAGTTCCCACTCGTGATCATCATGTTTCGAACTCAAGATGAGTTTGAGAAGTATCGATCGATGCCGCCTGGATTAGTTGCCTACTACAACGGCCTCTCGAATCACGTGGTGATGTACGAACAGTCGAAACTCACGGAGGTTGCTCCGGAACTGGCATTTAAACAATCGATCTCCACGATCGCACACGAAGGCGTCCATCAGATCCTCCACAACATTGGTGTTCAACAACGTCTTTCGCGTTGGCCGCTTTGGTTCAGTGAAGGTTTAGCCGAGTATTTTGCTCCAACGGAATTACGAAGACGTGTCCGCTGGAAAGGCGTTGGCCTGGTGAATGACTTGCGCATGCACGAGATTCGCGAGTATTACAAAAAGCAGGGCCAATTTACGGACGGTAAACTGTTGCGTAATACGGTGGAAGCAACTCAATTGGATTCACTTGGGTATGCGACCTCCTGGGCACTCATCAATTATCTTGCCAAGCATAAGAGAGCCAGTTTTTACAACTACTTGCGTCGCGCGAGCGAGATTGAACCGATGGAGTCCGTTCAGCCCGGCAGTTTATTTCGAGAGTTTTTCGGAGACTCCTATGAAAAACTCGAGGTCGATGTTTTCAACCATCTTCGTTCTCAACGTTATGTCGATCCGATCGCCAATCAGACTCATTACGTCCTGATGATTCTTGGGCAACAGCGTGAAATCGTGATCACATCATCACCGCAACAGCTGCAAAAACTGCGGCGCGAGAAATCGAGGGGCGGCCGTCGTATACAGATCAAGGCGTTTCCGAATCGTGAAACTGCGCAGATCGCCGGTCAGCAGTGGCTACGGGGTCGATAGGGTTTCCGGTTTCGCCCAATTCGGACGTGGAAAGGTGCGGATTCGGCTATAACGCCGGTACGATTCAAAAATATCGCCACCGTCCAGCACTCTTGGATCACCCGTTTCGCGTAGGAATTCTTCCAACGCCACAGCTAGTTTCTGTTTCATATCTTGATGTTCGGCTACATCGGCAAGATTGTGGAGGCATGCTGGATCCTCACCAATCGCATACAGCTCTTCCGCGGGTCGTCGGTCGACGGACCAACCTAGAAAATGACCAAGGTCCGGATTCTCGGCATTCTGAATCATGAATGTCAACGATGGGCACGCATCAATGTCATGATAGCCCCCGTGCATCGGTCCGAGCTTTGACGTGTCACTTGGATAATTCCCCGTTCCCATTTTCCGCGGAGTGCCCGCGGGCCAACGTTCGGGGCGAAAGTTGCGTATGTAGAGATAATCGTCCGTACGAATACAGCGCTGAGGGTAAGCGAGATTATTCCAGCGGGAAGACGAATGACGCTCGCGACCGGAATAGGTTGCCTTTCGCTGCGGGTCCAGGTGCCCGGAACCTGACGCCGTCAGGATCGGCATCAAACTGCGACCAGACATCGGTAGTTTACTCTCATGGTTCACACCGGCTGCCTCCAGGAAGGTCGGCATGAGATCAACCAGGTTCACGAGATCGTCGGAGGTTCGACTGCCCGCGACTCGATCTCCCCAGCAAATCGCCAGTGGAACATGGATGCCATATTCATAGACGTTCGCTTTGGCTCGTGGAAACGCCATGCCGTTGTCGCTGGTAACCACGACCAACGTTCGGTCCAATTCATTCCGTTCCTCCAGGAGCTTCAGAGCGCGCAATAGATGCTGATCAGCCCACTCGATTTCAAAACAGTAGTCGAGAATATCCTCACGAATTTCTGGCGTATCGGGTAAAAAGGCTGGCACATCGGCTTCGTTGAGTTGCTTGCCACTTTGAACACCGAGCCCTTTGCCAAAAACACGATGTGGCTCCGAGGTTCCCAACCAAAAACAAAAAGGTTGATTCGACGGACGTCGCTCAAGAAACTCCTCGAAAGCACCCGCATAATCGGTACCTCGAATGCCCGCGGGAACGTTCTCCATGCGTTTCTTGAATTCAGGTCCAGCCGGATTCCGTTGAAATCCGCCGTCCGCATAATTGCCAGGTCCCCAGCCTTTACCGGTATAGCCCACCCAATAACCCGCATCCTCCAAGAGCTGCGGATAAACCAACAGTTGATTTGAAAACGAACTCCCATGAGTCCCGGCATGTTCGTTCTGCCAGGGGTAACGTCCAGTCAGAATTGAGGCACGTGTTGGGCTGCATCCGGGAGATGGAACAAATGCCTGTCGAAAGAGCACGCCCTCTCGAGCGACTCGATCAAAGCCTGGCGTTTTGACCCCTGATACGCCATAGGCCGAAGCGTAGGGAAACGATTGGTCATCCGTGATGACAAACAGAATATTCGGTCGTCCGCCCTCTGTTGGTTCAGCATCGGCCTCGGCAAACATCCCCGCGGAGCTCACTGCAAACATCAAGGCGAACAGATATGTAATTCGAGTCGACATTCAAGATCCTCTTCAAATAACCTGCTATTCATTTTCATTGTAGACGAAGCAGAAATACATTGTGTGCCTCATCACGGTGCGTCCCCAATGGACATGCAGGGAGTCGGCCATTCGTCTCGACGAGGCAACCCACCAACGAAGGATTCGACTTAAACGGATCTACGCGATGCTCGTCGAGCGTCACGAAATCGACCAGCTCATTTCCAGGGCCATGGTTTGACGTGTGCCTCAATTGCCCACGCCTCCCAGAGATCGGCCATCTCTTGAGTGCGTTCAGGATGAGTCTTTGCGAGATCATTCATTTCGGTCCGGTCAGCCTCAAGATCGAAGAGTTCCCACGGCCCCTTTGCACCTTTCGCCACCAACTTCCACTTGCCGATTCGAATGGCACGATTTCCCTCGTGCTCCCAGAAAAGAGGCTGTTCTCGTTCTAGCTGACGACCTTCCAAAGCGGGTCGCAAACTAATTCCCTGCATGGGTGTAATCGCTTGACCTTCCACCTCATTCGGATAGTTCGCGTCGCTCAGATCCACACAGGTTGCCATGAGATCGATCAGATGCGCTGGATCGTGAACCCAACCGTTGTTGCGCTGCGCATCGATCCCTTGAGGCCAATGAGCGATCAGCGGCGAAGCGATCCCGCCCTCATGAACCCAATGTTTGTACATTCGAAAGGGCGTATTTGACGCGTTCGCCCACTCTTTCCCATAGGCCAAGTAGGTATCTGCGTCTCCCGGAATCACCCCTCGTCCAACTCGTACGACGCGGCCGTCGCGAGTTTTCCTGGGAATCATTCGAGTTTGCAATTCGCCCGGTCGCATAGGACCGTCTTCAGCTTGACGAACGTCGAGATCCCCGGGCTTGGCTGGGCGATTGGTCCCGTATTCTTCGGCGCAACCTCCATTGTCAGCGAGAAACAGGATCAGGGTGTTGTCGTAACAGTTCGAATCCTTCAACTGCTGCACGATGCGTCCGATTCCTTGATCCATTGAATCAATCATGGCGGCATAAACTTCCATGCGCAGTTCACACCATTCCTTCATCTCCGTCTCTTCCCATGGCTTTGCTCGAGGATCACGATCCGTTACTTGCCAACGAGGATCAATCAACCCCATCTCAACCATACGAGCGTGTCGCTGCTTACGCAGTTCGTCCCACCCCTGTTTGTAGCGACCGCGATACTTGGCGATATCAGCCGGTCTTGCGTGCATCGGCCAATGGGGAGCCGTGTGGGCAACGTACATGAAAAACGGCGATCGATCGTCGTGCTCTGCAATAAACCTGACGGCGTTATCATTAATCGCGTCGGTGTAATAGAAATCAGGATCACCAGGAGCAATGAGCCGATTATTACGAGCAAGCGAATTGGGGTCAAAGAAGCTACCCGCACCGTGGATCGTCCCGAAAAAACGATCGAAGCCACGTTGGCGCGGCCAATTCGATTGATCTCCCGGTTTGAGATCGGGACCGATTCTTTTTGTGACGTGCCACTTCCCTGACATGTAGGTCGAAAACCCAGCGGGCCCCAAGACCTGAGGGATCGTGCGGCAGCGTGCATTAAGGTCACCCTGATATCCAACTAAGCCACGATCGTCCATCATATGCCCGATACCAGCCTGGTGAGGATAAAGACCGGTCAACAAGGCAGCCCTTGTCGGACAACATCGACTTGTGTTGTAGAACTGACTGAAGCGGAGGCCATTGCCAGCTAACGCGTCTAGGTTAGGCGTTTCAATTTCACCGCCGTAACAACCGATATCCGAAAACCCCATATCATCGGCCATGATGATGATGATATTCGGCCGATCATCTGCTGCCCGAGTAACATTCCAACTCATCAGACACAAAACGAGACTCAGGCATAACAACACGGTTCGATGCATTTTGGTCACTCCAGATACGTCCAACAAATACCACCAACGTCCATGATCGCTGGTCGCAGGCGACGGGTCAACAATTTATCGCCAACCTAAAGGATTTGTCGTTCGCCGAATCGGTGATTCAAAGCGGCCGATCCTGCGCGGCCGAGAACTCGATACCATCTGCCAACCTATTCGTCCGCGGTATCGGAACGCACAAGGTGATCTTCGATCCACCGCTCCAGCTCCTCCATATCGACTGGAGGCAAATCTGACAGGTCAGGTCGCAGGCGAGCTGCATTCTTGACATAGATATGCGTGATCTCTTGCTGGGATTTTTCAGTATTCCAATGAATTAAGATCCGGATGCATTGTCTGAGTGAATCAGGGACGGCGATCTCGTTCGTACACATCAGAGGTACATCGAGCCAACCTAATTGTCGGGCAGCAAGCGCCGGAAACTCGGCGTCTAAATCAACCGTGGTTGTAAAGATAATGCTGGCCACATGCTCTGGCTGGATATTATTCTGCCGAATCATTAATGCCAGCAACTGTCGAGTTGCGGTAAGAATCGCATCACGCGAATTCTCATCGGCCGTCGTTGCGCCTCGAACTCCTCGACAAATCACCGCAAATCTCCTGTCTCAAGTCATCCGACTGTCTCCCTTTGAGACAAAGACTATCTGAACGGGAAAGTATCATGCCTGATTGTTCGCGTCAAACGGGGGCAGTTGATTCCTCGACCTACAAAGGCCTTGAGCGACAAATATGGGAGCGGCCCGCACTGGGGCCTACCAGGTGACGGGAGCTTGCTCCAATCCACAAAGACTTCGTAGAATCGGGCGTTGAACCGCAACTTTCTTCCTCTGCAAGTGAGAAATAAATCATGCGAATCGGAGTTTTTTGCAGTGGTGGCGACGCTCCCGGGATGAATGCGTGTGTCCGTGCCGTGGTCCGATCGACCATTTCCAAGGGCCATGAGGTCGTCGGAATACGGCGTGGTTACCAAGGCCTGCTCGAGGAAGATTTCTGGCAGGAAGACGGAAAGTCCGTGATGAATTTACGGTCCGTGTCGGGCATCAGCCAATTGGGCGGTTCCATTTTGCACAGCAGTCGAAGTGATGAATTCCGCACGGAGAATGGCCAACAAAAGGCAGCTGAAATTCTAAATCGCCATCAAATCGACAGTTTGATCCCCATCGGTGGCAATGGCACGTTTAATGGAGCCGTTGCGTTGTCAAAACACTGGAATGGCCAAATCGTCGGCTGTCCTGGCACCATCGACAATGATTTACTCGGGACTGATTTTACCATTGGTTTTTCTACTGCTGTGCAAACTGCCGTTGATGCCGTCGACAAGATACGCGATACCGCCGACAGCCATGTGCGTATGTTTTTGATCGAGGTGATGGGCCGTAACAGCGGCTACATTGCGATTCACACCGCCATTGCCTCAGCAGCGGAATACGCCTGTGTGCCCGAAACACCCACCAAGATACCCGACTTGCTGAAGCTGCTGCACAAACTCAAGGAACGTGGCAAGACATCCGTTCTGATTGTGGTCGCTGAAGGAGACGAATCGGGCGGCGCGATGGAATTGCATCAACAACTGCAAAAGGTAGATAGTCCCTACTCGTCGCGTTTCGTCATCCTCGGTCACCTGCAGCGAGGTGGCCCGCCGACCCCTGATGATCGCCTACTGGCCAGTCGGCTTGGCGACTTCGCCGTTACGTCACTTGTCGAAGGAGTGACGGGAGTGATGGCCGGAATCCTGAATCACCAACGCGTCCTAACCCCCTTCCCGGAAACATTCGCAATGCACAAGCCGATTCCCAGCGAGTATTTTGACTTACTCGAAACGCTATCGCGTTGATCTCGATGACACCGGATTCTACGGATTCCCCGCTACCCACGCACCCGCAGCAGGAGGCCTGATCCGCCTAATCCCACAACAGAAGGCTGCAATTTCACTCTGCACGACCAGCTTGCACTGCATTGGTTCGTTCAATCGTAATCTGTTCTGCAAATGCTTCAGTTTCACCTGAACACGACGAAGATCGCGAAGCCGAATGCCGACAGTTAAAACTGTCCAAAGAAATTGAATCTTATTGAGAAGCAGCGTGATGGCCTTTCGCTGGCTGATAGCGGTTTCATTGCTGGTGTGCATTGTCAGCAGCGGCTGCAGTCGTCGAGATTATCGACGACGGGCCGATGCGGATGCGTCCGCGCTCTTACAGGAAAAGACTGAGGGTACGCCCTGGCAGTTGCCCCGGGGTTATGATGTTTACCCAACCCCCGGTTCACGACTCGCGGACCCCAGCAATCCGGACTTTCCCGTCCTGCCTCCGCCTGGTCCCGTGCTGTTTGATCCATCGCCGATTTCTGCGGCCGGCGAAGTCGATCCGGACGCGCTACCTCCGACGGACATTCCCCGGTTGATCGGAGCAAACGAAGCGAAATCGCTCGACGACATGCGGCTGTTACCCCCGCTTGATGCCGGGTCGCCATCTTCGCGCATACGTCTGATCACCGCCATCGAAGAACTGGAACCTCCTGAACCGTTACTGGATGGGGACATTGTTGAGCTTGAAGAGGAAACGCGTGCGGCCGATGTTCAACCGATCCCGGACGAATATTGGCAGGCATTGCCGATCAACTGTCTTGAGCGGATGCTGGAGTTCACGAGTATTCGTGAAGAATACGTCCAAACGTACGGTCGTTTGCCGAGTCGGCAGGCTACGGAGACTCCGTTAAGCCTCAACGAGATTGTGAGCTTGGCGCGTGAGAACAGTCGGGAGTACCAGACAGAGAAGGAAAATCTGTATGTTGCCGCTCTGGGAGTTTCCCTGGATCGGTACGATTACTACCTCAAGTTCACACCTAACAACAACGGCAGTGACGTCGACTATGAACACCTTCGTGTTAATGGCGTGGCGGGCAATTTCCTTCGCATTCCATCGCGGTTCCAGATGGAACGCATGCTCGCCACTGGCGGCACCTTCTTGGCGAGATTTGCCAACGACGTTCTCCTGACCTTCAACGGTCCGGACGGATTTGCTGCAGATGTTGCCTCAGAGCTGCTCTTCGACTTTACGCAGAGTATTCTTCAACGAGACGTGTTGCTCGAACCGCTCATTCAATCCGAGCGCAATCTCGTTTACACAGCCCGATCTTTCACTCGCTATCGCAAAAATTTCTTCTTCGACCTGGCAGACCAGTACTATCGCATTTTGCTTTCGTACCGAAATATTGAGATTGATTCGAAGAACTATTTTTCACTGGTGCGTACCGTTGAACAAGCTCAAGCCGAAGTTAGCGCTGGCGTCAGAAATGCACCGAATCAAGTCGCGGTCGATCAATTTGAGCAAAGCATGTTGCAAGGGCGCAGCAAATTGATCGAGCAAGCCAATGGTTTAGAATCGCGACTCGATCAACTTAAGTTCACGATGGGTTTACCGACAGAGGCAAACGTCAACATCAGTCTGGACGAACTTGACCGTCTGACTCTATTGGATGAGATTGAAGTTGCTGCGGAACGAGTTCGTCGCTGGGCACGAAGAGTTCGCGTCGAACGCAATCGAAACTCGATCAATCGTGGCGATCTTTTGAGTCCAGATTACTTTCTGCTGGAACGGTTACTGGAATGGAACCGACTCCGTCAGCAAGCAGGCATGTCCACCACCGATTTACAGGAACTGCAACGGCTACTTTTACAATTGCGAGTCGACTTGGCCCGGGTCGATGTCGAATTGGCAGAAAATGAATTATCAAGAACACTCGACCCGCAATCGGCACAACCTACAATCCTGCTCTACCAGCGTACGTCCGACCTAATCGCAGCCAAACTAGATTTAATCCAAAAACAATTCCAGCGTTTGTCACAAGTAAATTCCTCATTGGGTGAATTTGACCGCGAGCAAATCGACAGGCAGATCGGGGATTTAAATTCCGCTTACCAGCAACTGCAGGAACGCATCTCGACGATCCTGGAAAACCCGGAACAAGGAAGACTCGATACACTCCTGGCGGAAGCACAAACGCTCTTGCAGCGAACGAGTGAAGTCGACAACCGTTTACGAGATCTCGCCGGCATTTCTCTGGATGAAACAGAGGCTGAAAAAAACGAAAAGACATTGGCAGTCACAGATCAACTACTGGAACTGACGACGGCGTCATTGGAGAAGTCCGATGGCGGCCTGCCGGCGATCAACATTACAGAAAATGATGCTTTGCTCACCGCGTTGATCCAGCGTCTGGATCTCATGAATGAACGAGGGTTCCTGGCGGATGACTGGCGAAACATCAAGTACGCGGCAGACGACCTTAGGTCCGTGTTAACCTTCAATGCAACGCACCGACTACGCACCGACAAGAATTCGGTGTTTGATTTCGATTTTGACGATAGCAGCACCAATGTGAGAGTGTCTCTTGACCTCCCCTTAAACCGTCGCGCTCAAAGAAATCGATACCGAGCAAGCCTGCTCACTTATCAGCAAGGCCGTCGCGATTTAATGCGTCTAGAGGATCAAATTAAACTGAATGTTCGGGAAGAACTTCGAGGGCTGGCGAACGTTCGAGTTCAATATCCGATTAACGTGACCCAGGCTGCCTTGGCTGCTGAACAGGTCATCAGCGTGCAGTTGCAACTCGCATTGGGAATCGAAGGCGTAAGAGGTACTGACCTGTTGCTCGCTCTGGACTCCTCCAGAAATGCTTTGTCTGAGGTGGCCAACCGACGAATCGGTTATCTCTTGGATCGCACCCGTTTCGTTTTGGATCTGGAACTAATGCAACTCGATCCGGAAGGCTTCTGGCCGGACATCAACGATCCCAATTATCAGCCGGAAGCTCGCACCCTCTACCCACCGAATGCAGGCCCGACTTACGGTACGATCACTCCATGGGTCAAACCCTCAAGAGTGCTCTATCAAATCTACCAACATCCCTTACCTGGTCAGCAGACAGTGTTTATCGAAAGCGAGAGCAGCCCCTCGAATCAGCCTCAATCACCGACGCCCTCGGCGTTGGAAGTCGAGGAGATCGAGGCCGCACCGTTGCCGCCACTACCGCTGACCGAGGAACTCCCTGGGGACAGGGGATAGACGCGCAGCCAATGTCAAGGTGAACGCTTCGGCAGGACTTATGACTCATGGCGCAACGCTTCGTCATTCGTGGCGCAACGCTTCGTCATTCGTGGCGCAACGCTTCAATCGGATCCAATATGGCAGCACGACGCGCGGGATAGACGCCAAAGACAATGCCGACCATGACCGAAATGCCAAAAGCAACACTAATCGCGAACACGCTGATGGTCGTTTCAATTTGAGAAGTCATCGAAACAACGGTAGGAATCGCGATACCAACGACGATGCCGAGGAGCCCTCCAAACGTCGAAAGCACCATGGTCTCCACGAGAAACTGCGAGACAATATCACGCCGCTTAGCGCCCAACGCTCGCCGAATACCGATTTCACGAGTTCGCTCGGTAACTGTCGCCAACATAATGTTCATGATGCCGATACCACCCACCAATAACGAGATACCGGCGATCGAACCCAATACAAGATTCCAAATCCGCTTTTCCCGTTCAGCCTGCTGCAATAGCTCCAAGGGCACCTGAATCTCAAAGTCATTGCCCTCAGGATGTGACCTTTGGAGCAGACTGCGAGCCATGCTGGCCGTCGCACTCACATGTTTCTCATTTTCGACCGACAGCGTGATCTCACTGAGTTGGTTCCGTTCATACTCTTCACTTCCAGAACGAACGATCATCTGTAATTCCCCGAACCGACGTTGAGCGGCAGTCATGGGAATGTAGATGTCGTTATTGAAGTTCTGAAGACCAATGGCAGCCGGCGTGGCCCCGCCAGGATCCTGCGTGTCGAGCACCCCGACTACGCGATAGGCCCCCGGTCCCAAGAGTAACGACTTACTGATCGGATCCTCAAATCCGAATAACCTGCGAGCCGCTCCGGCTCCCAGCACTGCGACGTTTGACGTTTTATAGAGATCCGAATCAGTGATGAATCGACCTCGCCTAACTTCTAGGTTTTTCACTCTCAGATAAGCTGGAGTCGTACCCAGGATTCTCGCGTTGGGAATTCGATGGCGATTGAATTGAGCATTTTTTCGGACGAGTGCGATCGGAACAGCCTCGACAATATTTGGAATCGCCGCTGTCAGCCGTTCAAAGTCAAGGTGCTTCAAACCGTACTCAAGAACACGGCTAATCCGTTGTCCACTGTTGCCGCTACTGGTTGACTCATCAAAATCTTCAGGTTTGACACTGCGGATAATCACATTCGCAGCGCCTAATTTCCGAATCTGCTCGACGGCATGTTGCTTCGAGCCCTCGCCAATCGCGAGCATCGCAATCACCGAACCGACACCAAGAATCGTACCCAACATCGTGAGCAAGCTGCGCAACTTGTGCAGCATCAGGTTCCGAACGCCGAGTTTTAGAATTTTCAACCACATGGGAGCCAACCGCAATCTGAAGAAGCCATCGCGATGGCTCAGGACGATGCCAATTCAACCTCTGCGGGATCGACCACCGGTTCGTTCCCGCTTTCGTTGCGTCCGTCCGTGACCGCGTTCGGGTTCAGAATGACCCGTTCCCCTGTCTCGATGCCAGAACGAATCTCGACAAACTTGTCGTTTGTTTTTCCCAATTCGAGGTTACGTCGCTCGACACCACCAGTACTGTCGACGTAGCACCAGGTATTATCCTGAACTTGAATCACGCTTTGCACGGGGATTGCGAGCACGTCTTTCAGGTAATCAACGCGAATCTCCGCCACCGCGGTCATGCCCGGCTTTAACTGGTCAACCTCTTCATCGATGGTAATGACCGTTGCGTAAACTTTGGTGTCAGAACTGAGTAATCCTCCCTGATCCGGCAGCACGGCAACCGACTGAACTGTCCCGCTATAATTTTTTTCGGGAAAGGCATCTACCCGTATCGATACCGTCAGACCCTTGGTGATCTGATCAAGCACCGACTCGTGAACCGTAGTACGAACCTGCATACGCTGTAGATTAGGCAAAGCAAGGATTGGCTGTCGCGGACGAACGGCCGCACCTGGCCGAATTTCCTCGCGTTGATAGCGACTTCGACCTGTTTCGTAGGCAACCATTCCATCCTGAGGAGCATAGATCTTGCACTTTTCAACTTGGGACCTGTACCGAGCCAGTAACTCCTTTTCCTTCTTCAACGATTCCTCCGCCGCGATCATACGCGCTTCGGCCTGTGCATACTGAGCGTCGTTATCTCGCTTCACCTGTTGCAAGGTGCGTTTTGAAGAGGCCAGCCCTCCCTCAAGCGACATCCTTTTCATTTTGTACTGATACGCGACCAATTCCTTCTTCCGAGAAAGGGCCGTCGCCAGAGAACGTTCGGCCTTCAGCGTTTCCAGACGTGCCTGAGCAAGTTCACCGCTACTGCGATAACCAAGTTTGTACAGCTGCTCGACCCCGTTCAGATTCGTCTGCTGGATCATCTCGCTGGCCTTGGCCTCCTGAATGTTGAGCTCAACATCCTGAAGTTCGATCTGGAAGGTCCCACCCTCCTCGTCCTCGTATTGCTGCAATGCAAGTTCGTTAAGCTCGACCTGCAAGCCAGCCTCCGCCATCAAAGTCTCGTTTTGAGTGACCTGATTGTCAAAGGTGACCTTCGTCTGAATGTAAACTGACTTTGCCTCCTCAACGTCAATGATCTGACTGTCAAGTCGATTCACATGGTTGGCTGAATCCAGCTCTACAATCAAATCGCCCTTTTTCACCGATGATCCATTCTCGACGATCCAAATAATCGGCGTTCCCGAAACACCATCCCCTGCTACATCATCGACCTCACAGATCACTCGTAAATCACTCTGACTTTCGAGGTTGCCCCGTTCGGTCACCGAGATGTTCAGGTCGGTGGATTCAACGTCGTAGAAAACAAACGAGCTGTTGTTCGTCTCTCCCTGCGACAACCAGAAGGCGACGCCAATCGTCAGCGTGAAACAAGTCGCAGCCCCGAGCAACAATAGCCAGCGACGGTGGTCTTTACGAACGGAACCGCTTTTGGAGCTGGAAGCCGAGGTTCGTTGGCGATCCGAGTCGTGCGCATGCGTTCGCATGGATTTTTCATGAGGTCTTCGATGCGGAGGGTCAGAAATGGTGCTCATGCACTTATCCCGCGGGATTCTTGGGTTTTCGGGGTTTTCATCGGCGCGAGGGGGGTTTTTTCTGACGCGCCGAAGGGTGGGAGTCAAACCTAAGCGGAAGATGGAATAAACCATCGACACAAGTTTCAGAGTCGCCTGAAAGCCATGTACGCCTCCGGTAGGACATCGTTATTTTAGGCAAATCAACTGCCGCTGACGAGTTGTTTATTGGGTCGACCCCGGCGGTTTCTCGGGCTTTTTCCCTGTACACACCGCAATCTGGCAGGTTATCGCGACTTTTGCTGAAAGCTCCGTACCTTTTGAGCATGAATCTGCTGATTAAAATGTCAGAGGCTAGAGCGTCTCTAGGATCGCGAAACGCCTCCCCTCCAAAAAACATCTCAAGTTACAAGCAGCAGATCTCGAGACGAATCGCAGAGGATTCCTCGGAGGCGATCGGCTCATGCGATTGTCGATGACCTGCAACAACATCACTCAAAGGTTTCGGCCATCCGCGTCACGTCGCCACGTAAACTCCGATCGCGATCACGGATGAGGTTGCGTCTGGGTCGATATTCACTTGCCGCCTCGCACGTTGCCTCATCTTCGGAAGCAGCGTTGGCTACGGTGCTGACCTTCCGCTGCCGTCCAACTTGTATCGATTCCAAACGTGATCCCTTTGGATCTAACGCTGAACGACGAGAAAACCGAGTATCACGAGCCATCTTTGCACTGTAATTCTCGGAGCAAATGCTGGCGGATTGTCAGATCCGCATGGTGCGATCATCACAAACACGACAAACTCAACGTTCAGGACTAAAATGACACCGACCGTTTCTTGAATACGGATTCTCAACTCACAATCAAACGTGTGGTCCACGATCCACTGGAAGACGAGGAGAATGACGGAACGTTGCTCAATGCATTGAAAGCTCGCATGTTGCTGTCTGAGTGCACCGGGCGGGACATTTGGCCGGTGGAATTATGCCGAGAAAAGGGCATTCCAGAAGCATGGATCGAGGAGTTATCGGATTGTTTTGAATCCGGATTCAATTCGGATCTGCAAACAATCTATTTCGACGACTCGCCGGTCAATCAGTTTCATGGCATCCAGGACCTCCACTTGGCCCATAAGCTCGGTGCCTACCTAGGTGTCGACACCATGAATGCAACTTCCATGAGCTTGGGTCGAGCTGCTGAAGTTCGAGCCATTCAAGAGGCAGTTGATGAGATGTGATGTTTCGTTGGCATCACAAACCCATTACTGTTACCCATGAGAGAGATCGTCGAAGGTTCAACCGGCAATTCAATGACCGGTTCATCCACGGAGCAATATTGAGATGAAACTTCTGCCTGTCCGCTTATTTCTTTGCACTGCATTCCTCGTACCCCTGTGCAACTCAAATGCGAGTGCAGAGCTTCCGGAATTAATTCCACTACGAGACTTTTTCCGAAACCCAGTGGAATCGGGACACAGCCTGTCTCCAAATGGAGAATACATTGGTTTTCTGAAGCCGTGGAATTCTCGAATGAACATCTTCGTTCAAAAAATTGGCGAAGAAGACGCAACCCGTGTCACCTCTGTTACCGAGCGAGACATTCCGGGTTTCTTCTGGGCAACGGACAACCGCATTGTCTACTCCCTGGACAAGGGTGGCGATGAGAATTATCACGTTTTCGCCATTAACCGTGATGGCTCCAACGAGCTTGACCTGACGCCTTTTGAAGAAACTCGAGGCAGCGTCATCGACGATCTGCGGGACGATCCCGACCACATGTTGGTTCGACACAATGAGCGGGACAAGCGGACGTTCGACGTTTTCCGCGTCAACGTCAACACGGGCGAGTCGGAACGATTGGTCAAGAATCCCGGAAACCTTGTCTCCTTCCTGACCGACCACGACGGAAAATTGCGAATCGCAACGACTACGGACGGTGTGAACACGAGCGTTCTCTACCGCGAAACGGAGGACGATGATTTCAAGACCATTTTGACTACGAATTTCCGCGAGTCGCTTTCACCGTTATTCTTCACTTACGACAACAAGAATCTCTATGCTTCGTCCAATATTGGCCGAGACAAAGAGGCGATTGTCTTGTTTGATCCTCGCGAAGGAAAAGAAATCGAAGTCATCTACGAGCACCCGCAGGTTGATGTCAGTGCGCTGTTGCGGTCCGACAAGCGCAAGACCATCACTGGCGTGGCTTTCACGGCAGC
>Ga0163179_10000519_pt1 | contig 27597 bp, 25 predicted proteins | sample AtlANTMetagenome_FD_109643 | JGI IMG/M metagenome (GOLD analysis project Ga0163179, IMG submission 109643) | Marine eukaryotic phytoplankton communities from the Atlantic Ocean - Atlantic ANT 2 Metagenome | ecosystem: Environmental > Aquatic > Marine > Oceanic | place: North Atlantic Ocean...
TACCACGTCATTCAACAGGATCCGAATCCCTCAGGTCAAATGGAATAGGAACTGATAAAACAGGGTTTAGGATAGATTGCATGGTGCCTCTTCATCTTTTATGTTTCCTCATATTGCACTATGCGAATACTTGTAATTGAAGATGACAAGAAAATTGCTGGATTCCTCGAGAAAGGACTGACGCAAAGTGGTTATGCCGTTGATGTGTGTCACGACGGGGACGAAGGGCTTGTGATGGCTCGTTCATTTTCATTTGATGCAGCTGTATTTGATCGAATGTTACCAGGCATGGACGGGCTTGAGATTATTCGAGTCATCCGGCAAGAAGGAATTCAGACCCCGGTTTTGATATTAAGCGCCAAGGCTTCAGTGGATGACCGGATCGAAGGCTTACAGTCCGGTGGAGATGATTATCTGACGAAGCCTTTCTCGTTTACGGAACTACTGGCGCGGGTTCAGGCCTTGATTCGTCGTTCCAGTCATACAGCAGAGCCTACGCGGCTGGACTGTGGAGATCTCAGTATGGACTTGTTGACACGGGATGTTTTCATCGGCGAGATCAAAGTGGAACTACAGCCCAAGGAGTTTTCCTTGTTGGAATATTTAATAAGACAGAAAGGCCGTGTTGTGACCAAGACAATGATTCTTGAACACATATGGAATTACCATTTCGATCCTCAAACAAATGTTGTGGACGTATTGGTTTCTCGATTACGCAACAAGGTGGACCCGGAAAAGCAACGTATACATACAATGCGAGGTATCGGTTATGTCCTCAAACCCCATTAAGCAATACCTTCGCACCTTCGGATTCCGGCTGAATCTGTGGTATGCTGGGATTTTTACACTCAGTGGCGCTGCAATGTTTTATTTCCTTTACTGGATGCTTGCCAACGCGGTGCTTCAAAAGGATTTGGCAGTTTTACAGAATCAAATTCGAGATTACTCGCGAATATACCGAGATGGGGGTGCGCCGGCATTGAGGCGCTGGTTGAAGGAACGCAAGCGGACTGGGGAGCTTAAATCATTTTTTGTCCGAATCACGACTCCTTCGGATCGTGAGGTTTTTCTGGAGGCTTCTGAAAAATGGCTGGAATTCGACGCCTATCAGATGGGTGCCCTTGTCTTCAAGAGTCGCGACTTTTTGAGGATACCCGAACCTGAGGAAGAAGATCTCCTCCTTGCCTTTTCTCAATTATCAAATGGTTATATCCTGGTAGCGGGAAAGAGTATGGATAATCAGGAGACCTGGCTCGAACCTTTTCGACGAGTATTCGTTGGCGCGATGATTCCGGTGGTATTGCTCGGCTTTTTTGGAGGTGCTTTCCTTGCCTGGCGCAGTATGAAGCCGGTGAGGCAAATCAGCTCAGCGGTTCAAAACATCATTGATACTGGAAAACTAGATCAAAGAGTTGCTTTACCTCCCACGGAAGATGAGTTGACGCAACTTGCCAGATTGTTCAACCGCATGCTCGAGCATAATCAGCGGCTCATAGGTTCGATGCGTGAATCCCTCGATAACGTTGCGCACGATTTGCGTACGCCTTTGACAAGACTGAGAAACGCTGCTGAATCAGCATTGCGCGAAGATAATGTAAGTGAAAAGACGGCCGCGGAGGCCTTGGCGGATTGCATGGAGGAATCCGAAAGAGTATTGACGATGATCGATACACTCATGTCTGTGGCAGAAGCCGAAGCGGGTGTCATGAAGTTGAAGTTGGCCCCCACTGATCTGGCTCAGATTTTGCGCGAATCGTTTGACCTGTACGAGCATGTGGCAGAAGATAAATCACTTGCGGTCCAATTGAATTCCAGCTCGGGCATGATCGCAAGCGCTGATCCACAGCGGGTTCGTATCGTTTTCGCCAATCTGGTTGATAATGCAATGAAATATACGCCCGAAAGGGGCAAGATAGTTGGCAGCATAAAAAGAATGGATGATCTGATTGTTCTGCAGCTGCAGGACTCGGGATCAGGTATTGCAGAGAAAGACATGGAAAAGATCTGGGATCGGCTTTTTCGGGCTGATAAAAGTCGCTCGCAGCGTGGATTGGGACTGGGGCTCAGTCTGGTGAAGGCCATTGTTGAAGCGCACGAGGGTTATGTAGAGGTCAAGAGCCAGCTGGGTCGCGGATCAGTCTTTACGGTAGCTTTCAAAGCCAGATTGGATGAAGATGCTTCACAGAAGCAACTTGCTTGATTAAGCGAGATCATCATGCCTTAAATATCATGTTTTTTCTGGCGTAAAGCGCTTTATCACAGGAGCGATCCATGCATTTAAGTGAAGAACTCTTTTCAATATTGCCTCAAAAATCGGCACGCTGCATTGACTTCTGTCCTTTCGTGTTTCTATTGTTGAAGCCACTAAGGAAAATTCATGTTGGATGTCATTGAACAACTATTGGTATTGCAGGACCGAGACCAGAAAATCATGCGTCTGCAGGAAGAACTGTCTCGTATTGAACCCGAGCGCAACGCCTTGTTGTCCAAGGCAGATAACTCCAAAGAAGCCTTGAAAAAGGCTAAAACAGAGGCTCAACAGGTGGAATCAAACCGCAAAGAGCTGGAGCTGGAGGTGGAATCCAAAAAGAAGCAGATTAATCGCTACGCATCCCAACAGCTTGAAACCAAGAAAAATGAGGAATACCAGGCACTGAGCAAAGAAATTAACACCTGTAAGAGTGATATCGAGAAACTGGAAGATCAGGAACTCGAATTGATGGAGTCCTATGATTTGAAACTGGACGCAATCAAAGAGGCTGAAAAAACAGCCAAAGAAGCCCAAAACCGAGCAGACGAACAAGTAGGAGAACTCAAAGTTCGGGAAGCGAATCAGAAGAGAGACAAGCAAAATTTTGAAGAGGAGAGAACCCAACTGGCTTCAAAAATAGACCCAAGCGTCCTGGTCAGATACGATCGATTGCTGAAAAAGAAAAAGAGCAAAGTAGTTGTAGGAATCAATCGAGGCGTCTGCGCCGGCTGCCACATGGCACTACCCACTCAAATTCAGGTTTCCTGTAAAGCTCAGAGCGAGATCGTGAATTGTTCAAATTGCGGTAGGATTGTCTATTTTACAAGAGACATGGAATTGAACTTGTAAATTTTCGATTTCTTTGACAAATCCTCCTCTCAGATTGAAATGAAAAGGAAAAAAACTTTCATCTGGATAGAGACTGTCCTGTTGGTTTTCCTGATAGCCGGATGCAGCACCGTTCCGGAAACGGGGAGAAGACAGTTGATATTGCTTTCTGCTCAACAGGAAATGCAATTGGGTTTCAGCAACTTTGAAACCATGAAAACAAGCGTGCCGATCAGCAAGGATGCGGCCGGCAATGCCTTGCTTAAAAAAGTAGGGGGACGGATCGCTGCTGTGGCAGACTTGCCCGGAGCAGAATGGGAGTTTGTCCTGTTTGATAGCCCTGAAGCGAACGCCTTTTGTCTGCCTGGTGGCAAAGTAGGCGTTTATACAGGGATTTTACCCATTACAAAGAACGAAGCAGGGCTTGCTACCGTGATTGGGCACGAAGTCGCTCATGCTGAAAAACGTCATGGAAATGAACGTGTTTCCAGAGCGTTGCTGACCCAGTTGGGTGGTTCGCTGGTTCAATCCGGAATGTCTGCTTATGGCTACGAAACCAGGACTCAAGTCGCCGCTGCAACCGTTTACGGCATGACAACTCAATTAGGTGTCTCTTTACCACACAGTCGAACTCAGGAAAGTGAAGCCGACTATGTCGGTCTGTTGAGAATGGCGCAGGCAGGGTATCCTCCTGAGGCTTCTGTTGCATTCTGGGAACGGTTCAAAACTCACAACGCAAAACAAGGAAACGGTTGCACGCCCTGGTTCATGAGGACGCACCCAATGGACGATAAGCGCATCGCAGACCTGAAGAAGTGGATCCCGGAGGCCAGGTCCAGATTCAGGCCTCAACCTTGATCAATTAAGAGGTTGAAATTCTGAACCGGTCTTTCAAATTATCCGATTTATTTGAAATGCTTTGACTGTTTTGGTTAAACTTCATTTTTTATCTCACATACATACAGATTTTTTAAATATTTTATGAACGCGGGAATTAGTGCCATCAATGATGAAGTCAAGGATGCAAGCGGCTTTCTTCAGCCTCTTCTAACTGAAATTAACAAAGTTGTCGTAGGTCAAAAGTACCTCATTGAGAGACTTGTTGTTGGCATGCTGGCTGATGGCCATGTTTTACTGGAAGGGGTGCCAGGCTTGGCTAAAACTACTTCTGTCAAAGCCCTTGCAAATGGGTTGAACGTTGACTTTTCCCGTATTCAATTCACGCCTGACATGCTGCCTGCCGACGTCATTGGCACTCAGATTTATAATCCTCAGTCGGGAGATTTCACCACGCGCAGAGGGCCGGTTTTCGCTAATATCGTCCTGGCAGATGAAATCAATCGAGCGCCAGCAAAAGTGCAGAGTGCTCTGCTCGAAGCCATGCAGGAAGGGCAGGTTACCATCGGAAGCGAATCTTACCCATTATCGGATCCTTTTCTGGTGCTGGCTACCCAAAACCCAATTGAACAGGAAGGCACTTACCCGCTGCCAGAGGCTCAGGTTGATCGATTCATGCTTAAACTGCGCATTGATTACCCCACGCGTGATGAGGAACGACAAATTCTGGATTTGATGGCTCGCACTGGAAGTTCACCAGTAGCTCAACCAGTGGTTCAAGGTGAGCAGATCCTGAAAGCACGCAAGGTAATCAACGAAATTTATATCGACGATAAAGTCAAAGATTACATTGTTGATCTGGTTTGCTGTACGCGGGCACCGGATACATACAATATTGACCTCGGTGATTTCATTCAACTTGGGGCTTCTCCAAGGGCCACGATTTCATTAACTCTGGCGGCCAAAGCCTATGCTTTCCTGCGTGGTAGAGGTTATGTCACACCTCAGGATGTCAAAAGCATCGGGATGGACGTATTGAGACACAGGGTGGCTGTGACCTTTGAGGCCGAAGCCGAAGAACGCACGAGTGAATCCATCATTCAGACAATTTTTGATGAATTACCCGTCCCTTGATGTCAATTATTCTCTCCGTCCACCGCACGTGCTGTAATCATCGGGAACGGCTGACCTCCGACAATCCATGATACCCAAGGAAATCCTCAAGAAGATTCGCCAAATCGAATTACGGACCAAACGTCTGGTAAGCGAGACGATGGCTGGGCATTATCATAGTGTCTTCAAAGGTCAGGGGATGCATTTTGATGAAGTGAGGGAATACCAGCCAGGCGATGATGTCAGGACTATCGACTGGAATGTAACGGCAAGAATGAATCATCCGTTCATCAAAAAATTCGTGGAAGAACGCGAGTTGACTTTAATGCTGGTAGTGGATCTGAGTGGCTCGGGTTTATTTGGTTCAGGTGACCAATCTAAGCGTGAACTTGCAGCGGAAATTGCATCCGTGCTTGCTTTCTCTGCCATCAGGAATAATGACAAAGTTGGCCTGATTCTATTCACGGATGAAGTTGAGAAATATATCCCTCCACGGAAGGGGCGATTCCATGTATTACGCGTTATCAGGGAGATTATGTTTCATCAGCCTGCACGGCGCGGTACTGATATTAATTGTGCTCTGAAATTTCTCAGTCGAGTGACTACTCACAAGGCAATCGCGGTAGTGATTTCAGATTTCATTGGCCAAACCGCTCCAACACGCAGGGAAATTTCAGCCCATCTTCTGCGGGAAGTCGTTTTGTCTGACGTCTTGAAATACGCCTCTGTGACGTCTCTCAGGCAAGCCAATCGTCGTCATGATGTAGTTGCAGTTCAAGTCATGGATCGATTTGAAATGCACTTGCCTGCGATAGGTAGAGTGCTGCTCAAAGACGCCGAGACAGGAGAGGTGATGGAGGTTGATACAGGAGATCCACGTAAGCGTGCTGCTTTTGCCAGCAAACAGAAAAAAGCACAGCACGAGCTGGGAAGATTGTTTCGATCTGTTGGCATTGATTCCATTCAGCTCACCACTGATGAAAATTATGAAATTGCACTTGCTCGTTTTTTTGAGACGAGGGAAAAGAGGAGGCTGCGCGGATGACAACCAACGGACCAGCACTTCTGATTGAGGAACCACTCGCGGCTTCTACCAATGGCGTGCCCTCCGAGCTGAATGACATTCGGCCTGCAATCGAAATTGTATCTCTATGGGAATATGCGGGATGGGCCCTGTTCCTGATAGCGTTTCTCGTTCTTTCTTACTTTCTGACTCGATATTTTCTCAGGAATCGAAAAAAGCGAATGACTGAGCAAGCCTCGCGTCCCATAACTCCGTCTCACATTTTGGCAAGAAAACGACTGGATGCAGCACTCGAACATCTGCACGATACCCGTCTGTTTTGCGTGTTGGTTTCAGACGCCATCCGCAAATACCTGGAAGATCGCTTTGAGTTGCGGGCACCTGAGCGCACGACGGAAGAATTTCTGGAAGAGTTACAATCTTCAGCTTCGCTCAATGCCTCTCAGAAAGAAACGCTCCACTCCTTCCTGAAACAATGCGATCTCGCCAAATTTGCCAGAGCGGATATGCTTGGTAAAGAGCTTAAATCCCTCCACGATATTGGATTGCAATTTGTGAGTGAAACGGAACCGCAAGTTATCTCTGCGCCAGGAGCCAAGCTGAACCAGGAGGTTCAATCCACGGTTTCCGAATCGCAGAAAGAGAGGAGTCATGATTCATGAACTTCAATTTTGCTCATCCTTATTTTCTTCTTCTTCTGCTATTGCTTCCCTTTCTAGCGTGGTTACGTTCCCGACAGATCAAGGAGGCTGCATTTCTTTATTCTTCTGTCACTTTGTTACGAGGAGTGGCCAATCTTAAGCGATCCAGTGCGCGTGCGTTCCTGATTCGACTAAGGTGGTTGATTTTAGTGCTCTGTATTTTGGCCATGGCTCGCCCTCGCTTGAGTGAGGGCAAGACTTCCGTCAAGGCAAGTGGCATTGATATTGTGGTGGCTCTGGACTTGAGTATGAGTATGGCAGCTATGGACTTTGAGAAAGATGGCGAGCGCGTCAATCGTCTGGACATTGCCAAAGACGTTCTGGAAAGTTTTGTGAAAAAACGCACCAATGATCGCCTTGGCTTGGTTGCTTTTGCTGGACGCGCCTACATTGCTGCTCCATTGACTCTGGATCACGATTTCTTTCAGCTTAATCTGGATCGCCTGCAACTTGGCATTGTAGAGGATGGCACAGCCATTGGTTCCTCTTTGACTGCCGCCCTCAATCGTCTCAGGGATGTGGAGTCAAAAAGTCGAATCGTTATCCTGATGACCGATGGACAAAATAATTCAGGCAAGGTGCCGCCTTTAACTGCAGCTGAAGCTGCTGAGGCACTGGGGGTTAAAATTTATACTATAGGTGTTGGGACCAAAGGCATGGCACCTTACCCTCAAAAAGGTCCATTCGGTCGCACTAACTTTGTGCAGATGAAAGTCAATATCGATGAAGAAACCCTGAAGGGTATTGCTGATAAAACCGGCGGCAAATATTACCGTGCAGACAACAGCGAATCTTTTCGTCAGATTTACGAGGAGATTGATTCACTTGAAAAAACCGAAGTCGAGATGCAACAATACACAAAGCACGAGGTTTTGGCAGCGTGGTTTCTTCTTCCCGGGCTCATTCTGCTCATTTTAGAAATGATTTTAAACAATACCATATGGAGGAAACTTCCTTAGAATCATGGATGATACATTTCGATTTGAAGAAGTAAGGATGCTCTGGCTGATGGCGATCACTGTATCAGTCCTGATTTTGTTTTTATGGTGGAGCTGGATGAAGAAAAAGGCTTTGATTTCCGAATTTGTGAAATCCAGGTTATTGGCCTCATTGACATTGGGAGTTTCCTGGAAAAAACAAAATATCAGATCCGCTCTGTTGACCTTCGCTGTCATTTTACTCTTCATTGCATTGGCTCGCCCGCAATGGGGGTTTTCATGGCAAGAGGCGACTCAACGCGGGTTGGATATTGTGGTGGCTGTGGATACATCCAAAAGTATGCTGGCGTCTGATTTAACCCCGAATCGACTCCAAAGGGCAAGATTGGCTGCCTTGGATTTGATGGAACTTGCGCAACAGGATCGATTGGGGTTGGTTGCTTTTTCCGGTAGTGCATTCCTGCAATGTCCATTGACATTGGACAATCAGGCGTTCCGGCAAAGTGTGGATATTTTAGGTCCCAACGTTATCCCGCAAGGGGGAACCTCGATATCGGAAGCCATCGGAAGTGCTCTGACGGCCTTTGATCCTGAAAACAACAATTACAAAGCCATCATTATTCTTACCGACGGAGAGGATCATGAAGCCGGTGCCGTGGCGGCTGCAAGAGAGGCATTGGACCAGGGCTGTCAAGTTTTCACAGTTGGCCTTGGTACTCCTGAGGGTGAATTGATCCAAATTCTCGGAGAAAATAATCAGCGCAGTTTTTTGAAAGATGAAGAAGGGAATGCTGTTAAATCGAGACTCAACGAGCAGTTACTCAAAGAGATCGCTGAAGCGGGTAATGGATCGTACATATTGATGCGCGATGCAGGTACTTTGTCGTCATTATACAGCACTAATCTGGCGCCTTTGCCGAAATCTGAATTGGCCTCACGTCTGGTCAGACAGTACATTGAACGATTTCAATGGCCGCTTGGTTTGGCAATTTTGATTCTGATGTGTGAAATGTTTGTTTCTGATCAGAGAAAAGTGCCGAAACCTACTGAACAAATTCAATCAGGCAATGTATTGAAACATTCGTGAGAAAACCCTGAAGGCATTGAAAATATTTATTATTTATGCCATTTTAGTGATGAAGGTATCAGTAATATTTCAATAAAAATCGTGCACCTAGAAAAAACACTCAGTCTAAACTCTTGGAAGATCCAGATCTGGCTCATGGTTGGACTTCTTCTGACAATGGTGTTGTGTGCAGATTCACCGCGCAAAGCGGCCGAGCACATGAAACTTGGTCAGTATGACGATGCCATGAGAGTTTATGCTGATCTTGCATCAAGGAAACCTGATGATTCACGCTACCTCTACAATGCCGGAGTTGCTGCTTACAAGGCTCAGAAATTCCAGGAAGCTCAGGAATATTTTGATGCTTCAAGTTTATCGTCTGATCTGGGTTTGCAACAACAGTCATTTTATAATCGCGGCAATGCACTCTACAAAGCCGGTGAAAGTGAAGCAGAATTTGAAAAGAAAACACAATTATGGAAAGAAGCTCTTGATCAGTTCGATCATGCTGTGAAATTGAACGATACGGATAAACTTGCAACCGAGAATCTTCAGTTTGTTAAAACGCAACTGGAGAAGCTTCAGCAGCAGGAGCAGGAGCAGGATCAGGAGAATCAACCCAACGAAGATCAAAACGAAGACGACAAACAGGACGATCAGAACAAGCAGCAGCAGGACAACCAGAACGATCAACAGCAGGACAACCAGGAAGAGTCAAGTGAAGGCAAGAATCAAGATCCATCCTCAGAGGAAGATCAGGAAGCTCAGGAAGATCTGAACAAGGGAGATCAGGATCAGGAGAACCCTGAAAAGCCAGAAGAGCAGGAACAAAAGCAATCTTCAAAATCAGATGAAAATCAAGAGGAAGAAGAAGCATCCGCAGCTCAGCCGGAAGAAGGTAAAGGAAATGAAACCGAAACCGCAGCAACCACAATGACGCCTCAGCAAGCCATGCAGTTATTGGAATCCGCAAAGGACGAGGCGAAGGCGTTGATCTTCAAACCTCGAGAAAATAAACGCAACCAACGTTTCAAAGATTGGTGAATTTGGACTTCCGCATGTTTTCGAGAGTATTGAAACCCTTGTTTAAGAGATGGCAGAGTTGGTTGTTGATCCTTCCGCTCCTCTCTTTTTCTTTTGTAATACCCGTCACAAGAGCTGCCGAACAAGTGCGTACGGGTGTGTCTCTTTCACCTGCTAAAGTGCCGGCAGGAGAAACAGCGTTATATCAATTGCAAGTCATTAACGGAAAACCCATCCAGCTTCCGGAATTTCCAGCTATTGATGGGCTGGAAATTAATTATGCAGGTCAACAAACCAGTTCCAATACCCGCATTTCCCAAGGCAGAATGGTGAGGGTGGTTTCTTTGATTTACCAATGGAAAATTGTGCCAGAGAAAGAAGGTGTTTACCTGATTCCTCCCCTGGAATTCAACGTAGGAGGTAACACCCTTAAAACTCAGGCAGCCCGGCTTTCGGTAAGCAAGGGAATTGATTACAGCCAATATGCTTTCATTCAGCTAAGCCTCCCCAAGCGCGAGTTTTATGAAGGGGAACCATTTGCTTTTTCAGTTGATTTGTATGAACAGAATGCCCGGGTAGAGAAAGCCCCTGACCTCATATCAGATGGGTTTGTGGTTCAACGCATTTCAGACAATCTTCGGCAAAGCAAGAAAGTGATTGGCGGTGCATCCTACAATGTATGGAGCCTTGATTATACTGCGCGACCTGTGCGGCACGGTGAGTTGCAACTCGGCCCTGTCGATTGGCCTGCAGGTTTGGTGTTTCGTCAACAATCCCGCTCAAGAAGTGTGTTCGATTCTTTTTTCAATGATATGAACGCAAAGCGCCGCAATATTGTTTTGAAGGCTGCCGGGGAAACTTTGAAAATCCTTCCACTACCCAGTGAAGGTCGACCGGCATCCTTCAACGGTGCTATTGGCGTTTACTCCATGGACATTGAAGCTTCTCCCAAGGAACTTATAGCTGGAGATCCACTGACGATTATCATCAGTATTTCGGGCAATGGAGCTCTGGATTCCGTTCCAATGCCGCCGATTGACCATTGGCAAGGATTCAAAACGTATCCAAGCAGCGTAACCACCCAACAGGGCGATAAGACCGGACTTGTTGGAATACGTCGTTTTGAACAGGTCGTCATTCCGCAAAGCAGCGATTTGAAGGCTATCCCGCCCATAGAGTTCAGTTTTTTTGATACAAACGCTAAGAAATACCGCTCGATCAAGCATCCCGCCATAGCGATTCAGGTAAAAGCAAACCCGAATGCACCTACGATGCCTTCTCAAACTTTGTTGAGGAATGGCGAAGAAGGATTCCCGCAGCCCAAACCCAAAGATATAGTGCCCATCAAACCATTTCTGGGTGAGGTCGTCGCACTTGATAATCCTTGGATGATGCAAAGCAGTGCTTATGGGCTTCAACTCATTCCCTTGATCTTTCTCGGGATAGCATTAGGTGTAAGTCAATTTCGAGAGCGGTCTGGTAAGGATATCAGGGGTAAGCGAAAACGCCATGTGGACTCGTTTATCCGAAAACAAGTTCCGTTACTGGATGCGCTGGCACAAAAGAATGATAGTGATGGTTTCTTTGAACTAATGTTTCGACTCATACAGGAGCGTTTAGGACAATGCATGAATTTGCCGGCTGTATCCATTACCGAATCAGTGATTGATGACCAGCGTGGACAATTGGATTGTTCAGAGGAGGATATTGAAACGCTTCATCGACTGTTTCAGGCCTGTAATCAAGCGAGATACGCTCCGATACGATCCACAGAACAATTAGTGCAATACGCAGACGAATGTCGTCAGATACTGATGAACATAAAATAAAAATTTTCTTTGCGACACATGCCCTCTATCTCCTTCATGGTTCATTTTTTTATTCCCTTTCAAAGGACGATAACAACATGGGCAGTTGTGCTGGGTTTGCAACTGCTGCTCATGGATCCGTCCAGATTGAGTGCACAACAAGGTGAATCTCAAGCAAGTGCTCAAGGTGAAGAGAAGTCCTCAGAGGAAGCATTGATCGCCGCAGAATACAGGGAATTGCTCGAACTGGATGATATGGCCTTGCAGGAAGTTGACGATTGGATTCGCGAATCGAATGCAACTAATGATGGTGTGGATGATACATCCTTGATCTCGCTTCCCGCTAGAATCGAACAACGGCTCAAACCCGTCCGCGCTGCCTACGATGCATTCATTCAAAAGCATCCCAAGCATGTGGGAGTGCGATTGGCTTATGCCAGCTTTTTAACGGACCGAGGTGATGAAGTTTTGGCTGCGCCTCATTTGATGAAAGCAACTGAGCTAAACCCTGAAAACCCGGCAGCATGGAATAATCTTGGCAACCATTACGGCCATCTGGGACCAGTGATAAAGGCTTTTGAATGTTATGAAAAGGCTATCAAGCTGAACCCTAATGCAGCGGTTTATTTCCATAATTACGGGACTACCGTTTATTTATTTCGCAAGGATGCGATGAAACATTTCGATATCAGCGAGTCCGAGGTGTTTGACAAGGCGTTGAAGCTTTATCGAAAGGCTCTTGAAAAAGAACCGGGTAATTTTGATTTAGCGGAAGACATCGCGCAGACTTACTACGGCATTCGAAATAAAGCAGTGCCTCCTCGAATGGCTCGGCCAGATGAAGCTCTGAAGGCATGGGCCTATGCTTTGAAGATAGCCCCGGGTGAACATGAAAGACAAGGCGTCTACATTCATCTGGCACGTATCCATCTTCAGATTGACCAGGTAGCCGAGGCCAGATTGGCTCTTGATAAAGTGAATCTGGCTGTTTACCGGACCTTGAAAGATCGAGTGGGCAAAAACCTTGAGAACCGAACTGCCGAACTCGTTCCCAGTGCTGAAGTGCGCTGAAAAATCAAGCATGGTTTGAGTTTGCCAAGCAGTTTGTTTTGATGAGTTTTTTTAATCTCTAACACAAAGAATTTATGGATTTGCCCGAATTACCTCCCATGGAAGATGCGGAATTGATCGAACTCGCACAATCAACAATGCACGACGCAAAATTTCCATTCCTTTCTTCCGTTGATGGGGATCAAGCGCGGGTGCGCCCCGTCTCACCAGTACGTTTGGATCATTTTACTGTCTACGTAGCCAACCTGAAATTCTATAAAAAGACCGAGGAAATTGCCATCAACCCCAAAGTTGAGCTTTGTTACATGGCAGGGAATCATGATCAGGTGCGTATTACTGGCATTGCAGAGCTTGTTGATGATCGTGGAACAATGATTGAAATTTGGGATTCGAACCCTCTTCTTCGGAAATATCTGGGGTCAGTAGATAATCCTCAGTTGATTATTTATCGAATCATTCCAAATCAAGTTCGATACATGAAAGAATGGGCGCTCGAATATTATGACGTGAAATTTTCCGTATGATTCATCATTGTTGAGCAGAAGTTCCCATTTCGATCACCCTGATAATTTCCCTGATGACCTGCTTAGGAGAGATTCCCTCGAGTCCCTTTTCCGATTCAATAATGGTCACGTGTTTTCCCAATGGCCGCCATATTTTCATGTTGGTAGGGCCCCATAAAATGACGGAAGGAGTCCCCAGACCCGCCGCTATGTGGCTGATGCCAGAATCATGTCCGACAAATGCCTGACTTTGGGACAGGGCACGCGCCACTTCTTCCAATGGACGGTTCATGAACAGCCTGGTTCGATCTTTTGGGAATAGGCCATCCAGTTTTTCTGCGCTTTCTCTTTCAGCTTCTCCACCCACGATGAGGACTTCCACATCGGTATCATTCAGCAATTTTTCTGTCAGGCGAATCCAGTTTTTCAATGGCCAGTTTTTTTTGGTGCTGCCGCTTCCAGGGTGCAAGGCTATACGGCGTTTCAAATCCGTTTGTTTCCCTTTTAAAGCTCCTATACGGCTCAGGTCGGGTAACACCCCAGTTTCGTAAATAGCCAGCTTTTCAAGAGGCTTCAGGAAGACATCAACGGCGTGCAGGTTTAATCGTTCATCGGGACGATGCGGTCCTTTGATGTAATGGTGTTTTCCGGAAAGTGAGACGTTATTTTGGAAAAGACTGTCTGGATCAAAGAGGTAGGTGATGATGATGTTGAACTGAGCGAAATACTGCAGCCATTCTTGGGGCACCTGCCCCACAGGGGCGAAGAAACGGGCAAGTCCGGGAGCTTCTATAGATTTGGCCGAATGCGCCCACCCAGCTTCGACGGCGAGGTTGGCCACCTTCGGATAACCCAGCACTTCGATATGTGTCGCAGGAAAATTCTTCTTGAGTGCCTGCAATACAGGAATGGTGAGAATGAAATCCCCAATGGCACCTCCCCTGATGACCAAAACCTTGCCTTTGCTCTGGATCACAATGACGGTGAAGTTCGGTAGATCGTGACTCCAAGCAAGATGACCAATGCACAAAACGCGATTCGTGAGAGGCAGAGGATTTTTAATCTGCCCAGATCCCCGGTTGCCCATTGAATGCAATCACGCATGCGCCACGGTGAAATGGTAAACCACATGCCACATATCACCAACCCATAAGCCCAGATCACAATCACAAGACGCCATTGAGTATCAACCCAACGTGCTGTCTCCACCATCAACTTCGCCAGAAGCAGCATGACCAATGCAGCTCCTCTGACAGCTAAAAAATCCCGAACGAAGACGGCGGTTCCTATCCCGATCGCAGCGAAGCCTATCATCATTAAATTTTTGTAAGCCGCGAAATCAGAGATGTCTTCCTGCTGGACCAAAAACAGGAACCAGGCTGTTGCGATCGTCATCAGCAGGTAGCCCCAGTTATTAGAACGGGAGAACTCCTTCATGGTATTTTGAAATTCAGCCGGCCTGAGGAGGCCATAAATCGCAGGTGCTGCAAATCCGGTTCCCAGTAAAATAGATAAAAGTGACAGTGACATAAGAAATTATAATTTTAAAATGCGCTCAGCAGGTGGGTAGCGGATCGTTGACGTTCAGTATCGCTGGATCTCCGTAAAGAGTAAACGATCCTGTGCGCTCTATGTTTAATTTCAACAACTCTCCCTGGTGGCGTTGTTTGTTACCTTCAAAGACTACAATCTTGTTGCATCCTGTGCGTCCCTCAAGCCGCTCTGAATTCCTGCGACTCGGGCCCTCTACTAGAATCTCGACTTCACGGTTCAAAAACTGCTCGTATCGTTTTCGGCCGATCTCTGTGATACGTTTCAACAAGATGGCATGCCGGGATTCGATGATTTCCTTTGGGATCTGACCGTCCATTTCACTTGCGGGTGTTCCGGTGCGCTGTGAATATTTGAAAACAAAGGCGTTATCAAACCCTACTTCCTCCGCAAGCGACATGGTGGCTTGAAAATCTTCTTCGGTTTCCCCGGGGAATCCGACGATGATATCGGTAGTTAATCCTATATGAGGATTAACCTTTCGAAGTTTATGGATGATTTCAAGGAACCGCTCCCGAGTGTAAACCCGGTGCATGCGTTTCAAAAGACGGTCGCTGCCGCTTTGAACCGGAATGTGGGCACTTGGGCATAATTTGGGAAGACGGCCGTAAGCTTCGATTAAGTCATCTCCATAGCCTTTCGGGTGTGGAGATGTGAATCGAATGCGCTCTAGATCCTCTATTTGATGAACCGCATCCAGTAATTGAACGAATGCTGATTTACCATCCTTCATGCCGATCTCCCTTTTGCCGTAACTGTTGACAATCTGTCCCAGCAGTGTGATTTCCCTGACGCCTCGATCGACCAATTGCTGGCATTCAAGAACAATCTCCTCGATGGACCGGCAGCGTTCCTTGCCACGCGTATAAGGGACAATGCAGAAGGTGCAATATTGATTGCATCCTTGCATGATACTGACAAAAGCAGTGACGGATGATTTTTCCGTATTTCCTTTGAGTAAATGTTCTTTGATCGTGGCCTCGCTGCCTTGCTCCTCGTCGGTATCGACAATTTGTTGTTTTCTACCATGAACCAGATCATCTATATACTCTGGAGCGTGATGAAATTTCTGTGTCCCAAGAACAAGATCAACATCGGGCAACTGATCGACCAAGGCCTTACCTCGGCTTTGTGCCATGCAACCCATGAAGCCGAGAACCACGTCGGGACGGTTTCTTTTGAGTGTCACGGCCAGATTCTGCATTTTTCCCAGTGCTTTTTGCTCCGCTTGATCCCTGACACTGCATGTGTTCAGTAACACGACGTCTGCGTGATTCTCAGATGGAGCCATGGTGTAGCCCTTGGCACAAAGTTGTGCAGCGACTGCTTCCGAGTCGCGTTCATTCATCTGGCACCCGTAGGTTTTGATGTAAACACTTGGCATTTTTAAAATACGTAACAGAAAATGGGGATTTGGATTGTTTCCTCTCCAGTTGCTTCCAGATCATCAGTGTTTCCTGAAAGAAAGTGGGACATTAGAAGAAAATACAGGCATTGAAAAGAGTGAATCTTGTTGAATTTACAGTTCGGGCATCCCTGGTCGTATTCCATGGCAATTGCATGAATCGTGAATGCTGGGGATAGCCGTCGGGCCCACAAGTTGTTGCATTCCTGATCCTGGCACGGTTTGTTGAAACATACATTCTTCAGAAGTTTCCAATGGCCAAACATTGTAAGTCAGTTGACAGGAAAGTTGCCACAATTACAGCATGCCGGGATGTGACTTTGTAGGCTGCAACTGGGTGTTTTGAATAGGCTCAAGAACATGAATTGAGTTGGGTATGCATGCGCTTCAGATGGGGCTCTCAGTCATACTCCCTGAGGTTTGATATATTTGAGCTGGATTCTTTATGAGGGGTAATACTAGCTTCGCATGTTGACAAAGTTCTCGTGGAAACTTTAATCGAGCAGGGCACTGAAACTTTACCTGAGGTTCCCGCAGTCGAATGAAGAAAACGCAACCAACTGAAGCGCGCCGCAGGAAGTTAGCGACGCACCCTTTATGTGGCGCTGATTTAAAGACGCTTTTGCGTTTGTTTTTCTCAAACGGTGCGATTGAGCGGGAACGTTTTGTGGACTTGCTCATGATTGGATCTTCTGCTGCGGTCCGAATTCCGTTCAATGCCCTTGAGCGACGTCTTTTTGATCGTCACTTGAACAATGGGATGGCAGGGAAAGCTCCCGTTTTCATTCTTGGTCACTGGAGAAGCGGAACAACCCATCTTTACAACATATTATCAAAAGCACCAAGGTTTGGATACCTCCCACCAATCGCAACTGGCATTCCATGGAATATGCTTACTTTAGGGCGATGGCTTGAACCGTTGCTGCTTAAAACACTTCCTTCGGAGCGATTCATTGATAATGTTCCAGTGATGCCTGATTCACCGCAGGAAGATGAGATTGCGCTTGCGAACATGACAAAACCATCTTTTTACCATGGTTTGTATTTCCCATCACGATTTGATGAACATTTCAATCGAGGTGTTTATTTCAGGGGCTGTGCTCCTCTTGAAGTTGAAAACTGGAAGCAAACGTTCCAATACTTCATGCGTAAATTGTCCATCCTCCAGTCTGGGCGCCCCATCCTAGTCAAGAATCCGGTTTACACAGCCAGAGTTTCCTTGCTTCAGTCCATGTATCCTGAGGCAAAGTTTATTCACATCCATCGCAATCCATACCGCGTTTTTGAGTCCATGAAGAATTTCTACAGCAATCTTTTTCATGAACTGGCTTTTCAAAAATACGATCACCTTTCGATACCTGATATTGTTCTAGAACATTATCCCCGTATCATGGATCGACTGATTTCTGATACAGAACATATGCGATCTCATCAATTCATCGAACTTGGCTACGATGAATTGAATCAGCGCCCCTTGTCTGTTCTTCGGGAAATCTACAAGAGGCTCGAGCTTGGGGCATTCGAGGAAGATGAAGATATCTTCACTGAGTATCTTGATTCAGTGAAACGATATCAAAAGAACCCTTACTCCCATGACTCGGAAACTATTGAAAAAGTGAATCGGCATTGGGGTAATTACGTGGATCACTGGGGGTATGCAGTTCCAGGTAAACAAGAGGGAGCAACCTGATGAGTCACTTAACTCTGGTAACAGGAGGGGAAGGTTTCATCGGGAAACATGTGGTTGATCAATGCCTGTCGAGAGGGGATGCAGTGCGAGTGCTGGATATTCAGAGCCCTGAAAAGAAAGCGAAAGAGGTGGAGTATATCGCAGGGGATATCACAAATTTCTCGGATGTTCGGAAAGCCATGAAAGGAGTGAACAAAGTCTTTCATCTGGCAGCCAAAGCGGGACTCTGGTCACACCGTAATTCCGATTTCTACCGCGTGAATCAAATGGGAACCCGATATGTTTTTCAGGAAGCTGAGTCAGCTGGAGTCGATCGTATTGTTCATTGTTCGACTGAATCCATTCTGAAAAGCTTTCGTCGAAAACCAGAATTCAATACTACCAATGAATCCGTAGAATTGACTCTTCAGGATATGCCTGGGCACTACTGCCGTGCAAAGTTCCTCGCAGAAAAAGAAGCCATGACTGCAGCTGACAGAGGTGTTCCGGTCGTGATCGTGAATCCAACCGTTCCCATTGGTCCTGGTGACTCCACCCTTACGCCGCCTTCAAGAATGCTGCTTGGTTATCTGAATGGACGTTATGGTGCTTTTCTCGAGACACATATGAATATGGTGGATGCCCGAGATGTGGCAGCCGGTCACCTCGCTGCCGACGAAAAAGGAGAACCCGGGCAGCGGTACATACTTGGAGGCACCAATCTAAAATTAAGCACACTCCTTGAGGAGCTTTCAAAAATCACCGGCCGTCTCATGCCCAGCAGACAGGTGCCCTACTGGCTTGCGTTGTGCTTCAGTTATTTCAGTGAAGGACTCTCCAACATGACAGGAAAGCCGCCGGTCGCTCCCATCACTGGAGTTCGTCTCGCAGGTTCTCCCATGCTTTTTGACAATACACGCGCCATAGAGGAGCTTGGGGTTCGATTTCGGCCTCTGGCCGAGTCCTTGACCGATGAAATCGCCTGGTTTCACGAACAGGGTTACTTGAGTTGGAAGCCTTGATATGACAAACAGTAATCTCAGTCATTTCTGCAAATGTCATTTCCGAGTAAACACGGCAATACGGCACATGTTGAAACAAGTGCTGCGGCAAACGCAAGTGCACACAAGCCTCCGAATTGGCTAACTGGGGGGATTGAAGATCCGAGAAACACAGTAAATGTAAAAACAAGAATGAGACTGGTAAACACGATGGGGCGTCCTTTCGCTTTCATTGTAGCTATCAAAGCTTGATTTGCGGATTCTGCCATCATTTGTCTCGAACGCCAGTAAGATACGAAATGAACGGCATCGTCCACTGCAATACCCATGGCCATGGCTCCAATCATGACAGTGAAGGTGTTAAAGGGAATATTCAGCCATCCAGCGCTTCCGACCACAAATACAACAGCCAACAAGTTGACTGCAACAGCCATGATTCCCAATTTAAAGGATCGCCAGAGCAGGGTAAGGAGAATCAGGATAATACATGTGGTTGATAAAGCTGATCTGGTCATGCTTTGAACAATCTGCCGGTCGGATTGTATTAGCTTGTACAATCCTTCTTGAATATTGAGCTTGCACCCGTTGGGCAGTTCGCGTTCCGCAATGTCCACAATCTCACTGATTAGATTCACGTAGGCTTTACCTGGCATGTCAGGTGTTCGAATAATGAGCCAGGATTTCTGATAATCTGTATCACATAACGCTCGCATGAAGGGGTAGTTCTGTGTTTTTAAAACCGTGGCAAACGTTCCTAGAATCAAATCTGATTTGGGTAACTGAAAAGACCCAGGTGTATACTGTTCCCATATTTGATTCATCATGGACAGCAGCTGTGCGTATGAGTAAACAGCAGTTATCTCAGGCTTTTGCTCTGCTTGCTCCTGGAGTTTTTCGAGATAGTTCAATACCTGCCTTTGATGAATCCCATTTGGATTACCCGTATCGATTTCCATTTGGAAAATATTGGCCCCGCCGTAGATCTGGTCAAAATGCTCCAATCCTTGTCGAGTTCTTGTGTCCTTGTTTAAAAATGATTTGATCCGAATGTCTGCAGATAGATACCTGAGACCGAAGGCACTGATCAGGAAGATGAACAAGGCTGCACTCAAAATCCAGCGCCGGTTTCCAAGCAGCCAATTCAAATAGCCTTGAACATAACTTTCATGTAAATGTTCTCGATGTCGTTTGTTCGAGCCTCGGTCAGCTGAGCGAGGATAGAATATATTGAGAAAGGACATTCCTGGGCCAAAGGTGGTCAAGAAGATGAGAACCACACCGCCTGCTCCCATCAAACCGATTTCCTGGATGAATGCAGATTTGCTTGCGCTGAGAGATCCCATGCCAATGGCTGTGGTCAACATGGCCAGCGAAGCTGATTTGAAGATACGTTGAATACCATCCTTTACCGGATGCTCAGCGCGGTCTTCTTTGCTTTGCCTGCAGGCCGAAAGGCAATGTATCAGCAGAGTCCATTGGATCGTCGCCCAAAAGGGGATGAGCAACCAGCCGCTCAAAGGGATACCAATATTCAGTAGGGATAGTAATGCAATACCGCAAAGAAGTGTGAATGCCGATTGTATAAAAAGGAAAAACAATAAACGGAAGGATCGTATGAAACCGATCAGCATGAGAGCGATGCCTGCTGAAAGAACCGGTATCATCCACCTGATATCCGATTTCAAAGCTTCCCTGACTTCATTTTCAGCGAGGGGTAAACCCAGATAATGAAAACGGTAGCCTTTTGTTACCCATGGGTTCAGGATTACGTCCAATTCCTCTGAAAGGCTTGACTGACGTTCCCTTGTAATAGGAGTGGCGAAAGTCACATTGATCAAGGCCTCCATGCCATCACTTGAAACCATCACGTTTTTGATAAGCGGATTGCTTAGGGAAAAATCGGATAATCTCTTCAAGGACACAATATCCAGATGGTTCGTTGCGGCCAGTGGAACCATATCAAAACTGAAGCCGGATCTCACGGGTTTGTAAGAGTGGGTGAGGCTCTTGACATCAGACGCACCCTCCATTGTCAAAAGGGCTTCACTGACATCGTGAAGAGTGATCAAGCCAGAAGGGGAAAAGATGCCTTCAGGGCATTTGATGCTGACGACAAGCACGTCCTGATTATTGATGATACCGCGCAACTTTTCGAAAGTTTCCTGTTGGCCTTGGTCTGTAGCCAGCAGCTTATCCGCTTGAGAGGAGAACTTGATCTTGGATGCCAGGAAGAGTAGGGGAAAGAGGCATAAAAGTGCAACGATTCCCAGTGGCTTTGGATATCTGAGAAAAGGGTTCATATCGGAAAAACTCTTGCTCCTTGACAGGGATGTCACGTCCGGGACTTTAGCGGCCTCTGAACGTATTATTCCGTTTTGCTTGATCTGCCTTTTGGCCATGGAAGATCACCAGCAATTGAAGTTTTCATACTCCAAAGGTGTCCCCCAGCAGTAATGAACAAAGTCTTCAACTCCTCCCCACCGAAAGCGCAGTTGGTAACCTCATCATTTGGAATGGGGAGATGATCCAGAAGGATTCCGTTCTGCGTGAAAACAAACACTCCGCCTTCGTAAGGTAGTTTGGTTTCAAAGGGCAAGTTATCCGTATTCAAACCAGCCGCCACATAAATACGCCCAGAAGCATCCTGCACCATTCCGTCTGGGCCTCTTGAAGTCTTCCAGTCAAAGATAAGTTGCTGGCTTCTCAGATTGAGGGTTCCATCCGATTTCCGCTTGAATCGCCACAATTTGTGAGCCCCGCCAACGGTATCATTATTATTGTCAGCAACATAAAGATACTTTTGGTTGGAGGAGACAAGAACGCCATTGGGACGATCAACTTCATGCGTAATGACGCGTACTACAGTCCCGTCTTGGCGGATGAGATATACTCCTTCGATTGGTGTTCCCTGATCGTCCAGCATTTCGATGTTGGATCGATTACCGTATCTTGGGTCGGAAAAGTAAATTCTTCCATCTTCATCAACGGTGATATCATTGGGAGTATTATACCGGCTACCCTGATAGTGTGTGCTTAGAACGGTGATCGAGCCGTCTTTTTCCAATCGAGTGACTCGTCTTTGTTTGGGTTCGCAAGCCAGTAATCGACCGCTGTAGTCAAAAAGTAAGCCATTTGTCCCGGCTTTTTCGCGGAATACGTCGAGCTTGTCTTCTTTCGGGGCCCAGCGTTGCACATTTCCATCGCCGCTGAATAGCAGGCCTAATTTGGGGTGCCACGCAGGTCCCTCACCTGCGCCGCTGGTAAGTATTTCCTGAGGTTTTGCACCCTTTGCCCACACGGGTGGCGCTTGATTCTGAACCGTTGAACAACCTGCCAGTGCAAGGATTGGAAGGAGGGTCAGTGTAATGAAATTCATCGATTTTTGCAAGGTCAGCTGCTTGATGGAGCTCTTTCGAAACAATGACTTTGCATGAAGGATCAACGGAAACATAAAATGAACCCTAAACCTTAGGCCGAATGGCCGCAAGAGCGCGATCGATTCTCTTTACCACTCTCCCTGTCTTGAGAATTTATTGCGTGCCGCTTGGCTGAAACGTTGAGAGGCATTGTTGATATTATCAAGAATCTCCTCTTTTGATAAACCAGAGCAAGATCTGGCTGCTTCAATGACGGTATTGCATTCGTTGGTGTCCATGAATCGCGCGGCATCAAGTACTTGGCTTTCATCTTCTTTTGCGATTGCTAGAAACCCATGTTTATCCGCATGTACGAGTTGCCCCGGTTGTATCATCTGACCGAAAACCTCCACCTCGGATCCCCAGGTGACAGGCCATGAATGAGCGTGACCCACGCACATGCGCCTCGCCAGTGCCTTGAATCCGCTGTTAGTCATTTCATCTAAATCCCGGATTGCTCCATCGGTGATCGTGCCTACACATCCAAGTGCTTTGTGAATGTTTGCGTTGACCTCTCCCCAAAATGATCCAATGACACCTGGCTTGTCCAAGTCCTGCACAACAACTATTTTTGGGCCTGGTTGCGAAGCAATATAATCTCGATATTCTTGCCATGCATCGGGTCTGGCCGCTGGATGATCCGCTTTTGACGGTTCAATCACTACTGTGACTGCGTAACCCACCATGGGCCCCATTGCGGGCATGTAATCTGTCGTTTCCTCAAGATTGAATCCGTCTTTGGATCTATCTTGGCGCGTGACCTGTTCCCATCCATTGTAAATGGTGGGGGTGTTCCATCGCTTGAGTTGGAGTAGCTCTGAATGGCTGAGTAGGGGCTCCTTTGCGTTCTTCATGATTTGAACTCTTTGCTATATGACTAAATCCTCATGGGTGTCGTCTGTGGTAAGACTGTCTCCCAGATCGTGTTTCATGGTGTTTAATTCCTGTTTCAGCGCTCGGCTGAACAGATATAGATCGTTGCTGCGAATGATCAAGTTTTCACCGAACTTTGCCCACTTGGTGTGTAGATTGACGTCTTCGCAGAAATGGTTGCCAGCAATTAATCCTTTGGAACGTGCTGTTTGAATGATGGTCTTGATGGCTGATTGAAATTCAGGGTGATCATATTGTTCAGGAATCCCCAGACTGCATGATAAATCATGCGGCCCAATCAGAACTCCATCCAGGCCGGGCACTGAAAGAATGGCCTCCAGTTGATCCAAGGCTGGCTGGCTCTCGATATTAATCAGAAGAATATGCTTCTGATTTTTGGATTCCAAGTATTTCAGTAATGCTGGTTCAAGGTCTGAATCTCCTTGGAGGAATGAATCAAGACGACGCCCTTTCAATGGGCGGAATTTAACCGCACCAACTAAATCCCGAACCTGTTCAGGACTTTCAATATATGGAGCTATCAAGCCAACCGCTCCTCCGTCCAGAACCTGACATGCCTGATATGGGTCCGGGCTGGGAATTCGGACAAGCGGGGGGATTCCGAGCGCGCTGTAAGTGCGGCACATCCATGATAGCTGAGAGCGATCCAGGGCGATGTGTTCACTATCGATAAATACAAAGTCCACCCCCGTTTTCTTTACCATGGGGGGCCAAAGGGGGGAAGCGGTCAAAATGGCGGTTCCGTAGGCCCGCTTGTTTTGATTCAAATATTGTTTCAATGCAATGCCTTCCATGGTCAGAGAGATCTATCATGCTTAATGGCGGGAGCACTGTCGATGAGTAAGTGACCCGTAAATGAATAACCTAATCATCGTATTCTTTACCTGCCGGATATTTCTTTCATGCGATTTAAATCTAAAAACCATTCATTAAAGATTATGATTTTAAGTGAGTCAAAAGGACACAAAAAGACATAAAGGCACTTTCAGTTATTTAAAAAGCGTCAAATTGGCTTAATAAGATTTTTAAAAATTTTGTAAGTCGTTTGTGGGAAACAAATACAGATTAAATTAATATAGGCATGAAAAGTGATAGATATAACAACGAATAGAGAGTTACGGCAATGAGGAGATCTTGCCTCGGTGAACCTCGCCATGTAAAGGGCGGCATCTACCAAGCAGAAAAAATAAACAAACTGAAAGGAACAATTATATGAACGCAATCACTGTATTTAATCAAAAATGGAATCCATTCAAAGAAATGGAAGAGATGCAAAACCGACTGAATCATTACTTAGGAAAAGGCTCATTGACGAGAAATTCTCAGGAAGAGCCCGCAGCTAGTGAACTCTGGACTCCGTTAGTCGATGTTTCAGAGGATAATAAGGAGTATCTCATTAAAGTCGAATTACCCGAGATCAATAAAAGCGATATCGCCGTAAGAGTGGAAAAGGGTGTTCTTTCGATTACTGGCGAGCGGAAGTTTCAAAAAGAGGGAAAAGGCAAAAAATATCACCGTGTCGAACGGTCATATGGTCATTTCACTAGGAACTTCACTCTGCCAGAGGATGTCGATCCAGACAAGGTAAAGGCGGATTTCAAAGCCGGCGTGTTGGAACTGCGCCTCTACAAAGCAGAAAAAGCTAAATCCAAGGAAATTGAAGTGAAGGTAGCGTAAAAGTGCACCAATTTATCTGATTTGAATTCGGGAAGCCCCACACCAGCCGGGAGACTATTTTCTCGGCTGGTTTGTTTCATTCGAGGGAAATCAGGATTCAGGTCAACTTTTTGTTGCAGCTGGAAATAGGATGAGTCAATTTTACTTAACAACTTGCATCACATTTAGCGCATCATGAAAAACTATTCATCTATGATCAAATTTGGCAGTGGCCTACTTGTTGTGGCTATCGCTTGGGTGCTGTTTTCGGGATCAACTTCGAGTGTTGCCGAAGATATTCAATCCCCAGAGCTGGATATTGACACCGCTCCCCTGACCCGAGAAATCAAGATCGCCACCAGTTTTGCGACCGTTGTCAAAAAGGCTTCGCCCAGTGTGGTATCCATTCAAGTGATCCAAAAAACACCCATGTCGCAATCTCCTTTTGGGGGTGACTCAGGTATGGACCCCTTTCGTAGATTCTTCTCCCCGGATGCACCTGGTCAACCCCGGAGCCAGCAAGCACCTGAAAGGCGTGTGCAAGGCGGTGGATCAGGCGTGATTGTTTCCGAGGACGGGTTCATCCTGACCAACAATCATGTCATTGATGGAGCAGAAACCATTACTGTCCTGCTGAGTGATGATCAAACCAAGTATGAAGCGGAGGTCCTCGGTGGCGACAAACACTCTGACCTTGCCGTCATCAAAATCAAAGCAGACAACCTGGATCCAATTACTCTTTCAGATAGTAATCAGCTGGAAGTGGGAGACCTGGTCCTTGCGATGGGAAGCCCCTTTGGTTTGTCCCAATCTGTTACCATGGGTATTGTCAGCGCCACTGGACGCGCTGGACTTCAGATGATGGATATCGAAAATTTCATCCAAACCGACGCATCCATCAATCCCGGGAATTCAGGTGGCGCTCTGGTGGATGCTCAAGGTCGTTTGGTTGGAATCAACACATTGATTGTAAGCCGATCTGGAGGTAACCAGGGAATCGGATTTGCGATTCCTGTGAACATGGCTCGAAGGGTCATGGAGCAAATTGTGAACTTTGGCGATATTAAACGCGGATTGCTGGGTATCAGCATGCAGGAATTGACTGAATCCATGGCGGTTCAATTCGGTCTTGAAGAAACAACAGGCGTACTGGTAAGTGAGGCCAGCATTGGAGGTCCAGCTGACAAAGCCGGTATTGAGGCAGGTGATGTCATATTGAAATTCAATGACACCAAGGTGCGCGGTTTGACGCACCTTAAACTTCTTGTGGTTGAAACAAGACCGGGTGTAGAGGTGGACATGACCATTTTTCGCCGCGGAGAATCGCGCGTCTTGAGTGTTGAAATCGGGGCTTTGCCCTCCGACGGATACATGGCTCTAATGAGAAACTGGGGAGGTGAAGAAGAAACTGATGGTGGCACTGTTCTTCAAGGAGTAGCAGTTTCCAATTTGACACCTCAACTGCGAGAGCAATTCGGGATCAAGCAAAACATGAATGGGGCTTTGATTACCGAGGTAGATGCCGACTCGAAAGCACATGCTGAAGGATTGCGAGCAGGTCATGTCATTCTGCAAATAGAGCACAAAACTGTATCTGATGCTCAAGATGTGATCGATATTGCCAGGGGGATCAAAGGCGACTCCATCTTGCTGCACGTATGGACTCGCAAGGGTGCCCGCTTCATGGTTGTCCCTGTGAATTGATATTGAGATCCAGCCAAAAGGTATGTGCCGCTGCTCCTGCATGGCTCGAGAGCAAGCCTACTTCTTGCCGAATATTGGTTCTGAAATAGTTGTTCATTATTAAATTCGTTGCTTGCAGACAAGCTCGGGATTGGTGATTTTCTAATCATGTTTACGGGGATTGTAGCGGAAACAGGTTTAACCTTGCAGGTGAATGAAACCGGCAAGGGCATTCGTCTTGAAATTCAAGCGGAGAACACCTCGAGTGAACTTCGATTGGGCGACAGCATCGCCGTAAATGGATGTTGCCTCACTGCTGTTGAAATTTCCGAGCCTGATGCAAAAAACCAACGACGAATCTCCTTGGACCTGCTCAAGGAAACATGGGATGTGACGAATCTACATACCGCTACCCCCGGTAGCTTGCTGAACCTAGAGCGTCCCTTGAGTTTCAACGGCAGTCTTGATGGACATTTCGTGACAGGCCATGTCGATGGTGTCGGTAAAGTGCTGAAATGGGAGCAGCACGGGGGGGACTGGCTGCTTGAAATCGAGCCACCAGAAAATCTCATGCATTTATTGGTGCACAAGGGGTCCGTTGCCCTGGACGGCATCAGTCTGACCGTGGCCAAAGTGCTGGATCAAAGCTTCCAGGTCTGGATCATACCGCATACCTATCAGGTGACCAATCTCCACACAAGAAAACCTGGGAGTCTGATCAATATTGAAACTGATTTACTTGGCAAATATGTCGAGCGATTCATTCAGGCTCGTAAAATCTGAATCGAAGGAAATTCAGATCCATGTCGATAGGTTGAAATGAAAACTGATTCAGCTTTAAGTCACCGAATTCCAGCAAAGCCGAAAAAATAGCTCTATCAAAGCTATGCTTAAGGTTGAGATGAACTCATGCCCGATTTCGCGAGTCTTCTCAGGTTCGTTTTATCCTAGTAATAACGATCAAAATCTTTCCGGAGGATTGAATGCAAGAAAGCCACTCCAAGAACGATATTTTCCTTGCTTAAGGCTTCAAAACCGAGTTCATTATGACAACGACGTTCAGTGCGGAGAGATGGCTGAGTGGTCGAAAGCACCGGTTTGCTAAACCGACGTACGGGGATAACTCGTACCGCGGGTTCAAATCCCGCTCTCTCCGCCA
>Ga0163179_10000520_pt1 | contig 27590 bp, 24 predicted proteins | sample AtlANTMetagenome_FD_109643 | JGI IMG/M metagenome (GOLD analysis project Ga0163179, IMG submission 109643) | Marine eukaryotic phytoplankton communities from the Atlantic Ocean - Atlantic ANT 2 Metagenome | ecosystem: Environmental > Aquatic > Marine > Oceanic | place: North Atlantic Ocean...
GTCTCTAGTTAAAAACCTATGGTCAATAATTGGATCACAAGTTTTACCTTTTATTTCAATATCATTTAAAATATATTTTAATAATCTCATGTTAACCCATCTAATATCTGGATCAATTTCATAACACCATATTTCATTTATTCCAAGTTGTTTCCAATATGCACCATCATAAAATGAATAACCTGGTAAAGCTATCCCAGCCTTTTTAAATGTGCTAGCACTTTGTAAGGTTTCATAGCACCAAAGTTTATTGTAATGATGTCCACTTCCTTCTTCTGCTAATATAGTATCATCTGCATGACCTATGCCATCTCTTAAATAAGCCTTTACTTGCTTTTCTCTATAGTGATGAGGATCATCTTTTTTACATATTCCGTTTAAAACGTCAAGTGCAGTTTTATACTGTTTTATTTCAAGCATTCTTTTTTCTCTTCCATAGTAAAACCAGAATAAGTTGATATTATAGATTCATCATTATTAATACCAACTACATCAGAATCAAAAACATTGAAGTAATTTTTATAGACACCATCATATGAATAAGGACCAAATCTATGCCATAGCCAATTATCAATCATTCCATACTGAAAGAATATAGATTTACGATGATAATAAAAATCATGCCAAATTTTACGAAGTTGATGTACCTTCCATAATATTACCGAACTATTGTATAAAGGGTTTTGTCTGGTACCAAATAGCAATCTCCATTCATTATCTGACTCGCCACTACCAGCAATCCAAGGTTTTTGCATGTCTAAATCAAAAAAATATGCAAGATCTTTATTAATTTTTGAATCTAAATCAATGTATAATAAAGTATCTCTCTCATCAAATAACTCGTTATCATAAAAAAACATATTAATCTTTTGACAATGAGCGCAACCTCCTAAGTCTTCTCTTAAAATACCATTATCAGATCCAATGGTTTCATTTACATCCATTGATCCTCTGTAATATTCTTTTTGAAGATAAGTAAACTCATCATTTTCTCTAGATGCGTAACATTCATGAATTGTGGTAAATTCAAAATCAACTGAGCAGTTTTTGTTTACTCTGTCATAAAGTTTATCTATGTCTTCTTGACCGTATCTATCACCCCATTGTAAATAAATTATTTTATTAGCCATCTAATACTTCACCTACAATAGACATCACTGCATAAATATTTTTTGCTTTTTGAATTTTTTGTTTTACAGTTATAGGTTGGGATTTTATTTCTGGAATAGAAAGCACTCTTATTTTGAAAGGAAATAAAGCCTTATTATCACTACCATTCTTTTTTAAGAATTTAACTACGTCATCAATATCTTCAATTGGTTCACGCTTTTTCTCAATATATTTTTCATCTCTTTTCTGCTGCGCTTCTTTTAAACCTTGTTCGAACTTAGCCCATCTCTTTTCTAATGATTCTAGACTAATTATCTTAAGTAAGTCTTGAAAGTCTGGATTAGACCATACTACTGGAATGTGATAGGAAATAGTTTCTTTTTTATCGTTAAGATAATAGACTGTGATGAGTTCTTTTGAGCTATCAACAAAGTGTGCTTCAATGAATGTATCGGAAAATTCTGCCATAATGTAATTCCATAATTAAATTTATATTTATTAAGTAGCTTTTATCCTTAATTGGTAAGTTTTGTTTACTTGTAGAGCTGCACCAGTACCACCAGAATCTCCATAAGGTATCGCTTGAAAAGTATAACCATATCCAGAGTACCCACCATATCCAGAATCACCATATCTAGCACTATCTAAACTACTAGATATTCTTTGTGATACAATTTGTTTATCCAAAATTAGTGATCCTCTAGTGACACCACCAAAAGGATGACCATTTGAATCACATATCTCATAATCTATTTTAGAACCCGTAGTATCAAATGCCGCAACTCTGTTGATTGCTTTTTCAAGGTAATAATCCTGTTCTCCTCCGGCTGCTTGTCTGATTTGAAATTGTCCAGGTCCTATTGAATCAGCAAATAAAAAACCAACTGGTGAAGTGGGTTGTAAACTTGAATCAATTCCATGTCTAGCAAGATAATAATTTTGAATAATTGAAGGCTGATCTAGAGGTTCTGGTAAAGGACCTGAATCAAACTTTGCGAGATCAGCAATAGTGTCAGTGAATATAGGTTGACTTGAAACGTTTTCTGAGTTCGAAGCATTTGTAGTGATGTAAAAAGATCCTTGTCTATCAGCTACTGTCGAACCTGCTACTAATAATGTAATTGCAGGTTTTATAAAAGTATCTTCAAAATCTTGTTGACTCATATGTCTAACATTTATTTGATTAGTGCCGCCATTAGATTCATAATATAATGGATATTTAGTAAAGTTAGAATCGGCTATGACCTCTCTTGTACTTCTGGTAAGATTGATTTTATCAAAGGTTACAGCATTTATTGTTGTGGGATCACTCAAAGCTGAATCTGAAGTGGCACGTGCTACTCCAGCTTTTCTTCTAGTATCTATCATTGAATTTAAACTACCACCTGTAGTAATTTCTGCTAAAGAAACACCTGGATCTCGCGCGAAGTTTATTATTGCTCGTTGATAATAATCTGTAAGAGTACTTGACGTCATTTGAACGATGTTACCATCGCTATCAAGTGTTAGTGGAATGACAGCAGTCATAATTAAACTCCTGAGTCAGTGTAACCGAAAATCCTTTTTGCAACAGTTCCGTTTGATCTCAATATGGCTAAGTTAATAGTACGTATATTGTTTGTATTTACCGTTCCAATAGATGCATTTAGAGCAGCTATATCCGAATCATTCGCGGTTATCTGAGCTTGTAATGACTCTGTACTTGCCGCCGAATCATTAAGACCTACTTTATTGCTAAGTGATGCTATATCGGAATCATTACCAGATATTTGCCCGGTTAAAGAACCAGACGATGATGTAGCGCTATCAAATCCAATGTATGCTTTAAGAGCAAGTATATCTGAATCATTCCCGAGAACTCCATCATGCGCAGAATTTATCGCTTGAACCAAATCTGAATCAGCTAAACCTGCATTTAAACTATCCAGATCTCCAACATTGTATGATATAACATTAACCTTAGTTCTAAAGGCATTAATCGTATCACTTAAATCTACAAAAGTTTTTCTAGCCATCTTTATTCATCTTTTCTAATATTTGTTTCATGATATCTTTAAGTTCATTAACATCACTTTTTAATGTTTCAAACTCATTTTCTTTTTCAACGCGTTGTTCTTTTCTTATCTTTGCGGCTTCAATCTCAGTTTCATTGGAGTTTAAGACAGCACCAGTTTCTTCATCTTTAACTAAGTCTTTATTTCCTTCTATTCTTACAAGTTTCATATTAGACTCCTAATGCAATTGCTCTTAAATCTTTTATTACTGGAACCTTACTTGAATTGCTTGATCTAAATACAATTTTTAATTGAAATGCAGAAAAGGCTGTAAGTGTTCCATTTTGTCCACCTATAAGATATGTATATTCTCTAAATACATCTCTATTTTCATCGCTTGGCACATTAGCATCTCTTGGAGCCAATGTCCATTTAGTGTCATCAAGTTGTTGGTCTTCAATAACTGTTTTAAAGTATAGATCAAAATCTGCTGATGAAGGTCTATTAGCGCTAAGTAATATTCTAAGTCCAACTGCATTTGATAACAGTGATACAGGTTTAGTCACATGTTTCGAAAGGTGTGTACCTCTAGTTTTATCAGTTTCTGGTAAAATATTTAAAGGTACGTTAAAACCTGCAGCAGCAACAGATGCCTGATTATCAATTTTATTTCCTATAAGCATCAAAGAAGCTCTTTGTAGATCTATAACTGGAGAAACAAAATCATTTGAAGAAGACATTGTTACTTTCATTGTAGCACTTTTTGCTGCTTTAGCGTCATTTGTCACAACATTAGGTGCAGAAAGAAGATTATTTTCTTTTAATGTGATATCAGAAAAAGCTGTTTCTTTTACATAAGCTGTCTCAGATCCTGCTAATGATTTACTAGATGTTTGTTTCATTTGAGTACTAATTGAAGTACTTTGAGGAACAAGAGTTTCTAAGTAAGGTATAATATTGTCATATTTGTAATGCTGACTTATTACAACATTATTACCACCACCAGATGATGTTGCATTGGCTTGAGTTCCAGTAAATGTAAAGCCTGTACCATCAATTCCGGTAATAGTTTTATCACCAGTTACAGTAACTCCACCTATAGTACCTGACACACCTTGAAAGGTTACTGTATCGCCAACTTGAAGTCCATGATCGGGAGCAACTACTCTTATTGTAGTGGAAGATACTCCAGTTCTTATAGGATTGTCACCAAGTTTTATAAATGGTATTGAATGATTATTCAAAATAGCAGTATGATTTCCTGTGGTAAATACTGCTCTGTTTATTTTAAATTTAAGATCCATATCATAAACTGGTTCCCATTTGTAAGAATTTTGAGGCATGTATAACGCGCCTACAACAGTTTTTCTTGTAACTCTTTTTTCAGTAGATCCAGTTTGTATTTCACCAGTTTCACCAGCCCATATCTTGTATTTTTTACTATCAGAATTTATAGCAATAACATATTCAGTAAAAGAATCTAAAAATACTGGCTCATCAAATTGAAATGTCGTTGAAGATGATGCATCATCAGAAACATTAACACCTGTTGGTGAGAGATATTTTATTGATCCTGGAACTATAACTTCTTTTGATGGTGTTCCATTTATAATTGGTATTATTTGCACCCATATTGGCAGATCATTATCTTTTGTTTGGAAGAATAATTCTATTGATGAAACAAACATTCCTTTATCATTATTTACATAAAATGCCTGTGCTAAAGGATCAACTCTACCTCTCGTATCTGATGTACCGATTACTTTGTCCGAAAGAATATTTTTATCTGTTCCATTGGCTGTTATATGTCTTGTGGAAATAACACCAGTTCTATTTTTTTCTATAACACCACTACAATTATAAAGAGATGTTGCTTTAGTGGATGCATTTGTTTCATCAGAAGTTGTAATATCAAGAAGCTTAAATTCTCTAACTCCACATCTAAAACTTATGTCATTTGTATTAGGAATAAAAAACGTACCCGAAACCTTTCCTTCAGCATCAGTTGTTAAATTACTAGATCCTAATGGATGTTGACTAGCTGAAGATGCAGTATTACCATATTCAGTTACTCCAGTACCATGAAAAACAAAAGTAGATTCTCTTACCCATGAAGAAACATCTACACCATCAAAATATGGAAAGACTCTTGTATTTGGACGCATTCCTATAGCTTCAAAATTTACTAATCTAGATCTCATAAAAGGAATTATAGCTATATCAACAACCCTATCATCTATTATTTTTCTTATAGTTTCTGAAGCAACTACTCTATTAACAATAGTTTTATCGACTTCTTCTAAACCACCTGTTAAAAAACTAGAGCTTTGGCCGCTAAAAGATCTCGTATCATTTTGTATTTCTGTTGTTTCAGATACATTACCATTAGCATCATTACCTATCCAATTCCATTTAATACTTTGTCTTAATGTATCTTCATCGCTGGAAAGTTTATTTGTTCCAGATATTGCTTTAGTTCCAACTCTTTCAGTGTCTCTAAATTCATCTGATGATGGAGATAAACGAATATTACCATTAAACTGAAATATATCAAAACTATTAACGTCTATCGTTTTTGAAGACTGCAGTTGTGATATATGAGCGGAATCTCTAAAATTAAGATATACATTATCACCTTTTCTTACTACTCCAGAAGATCCAGCATCGGCAGAATCATAAAGTAGTCCAGCATTGTTTTCGTAATATGCTGGATGGAGTGTGTGGCTTTTTGGATCTATAGAAGCTTTATACTGTACACTAGAAAGTAATGATAAAGATTGATCAACAAAATTGTCTACAACAAATCCTACCTTGACTCTATCGTTACCCGCAGAATCTAAAACATCTGTTGTACTTGTATCAAGCTCTAATAAACTTAAACTTTGAAGTTCTTCTAGTTTTTCTATTCTTCTTTCTAGTTTACCAATATCTTTCATGGTGAAACTTTTTGCTTCAATCATATCATAAGAGACATCCGCACCACTTAAAGTGTTTGCACCCATTCTTGTTCTGTATAGTTCCAGTGAATTAGCTGGTGTATCTGGAAACTTTGGAGTTAGTGATGAGGATCCTAGAACTAAATTTAAATCACCAGTTTCTGTTATAGTAATTTTATCGTTCCTTGGCATGAAATGAGAATTATCAGAAGTTACAGTATCAGTATTTTTAGGTAATTCTATTATTCTTGCATTTGATCCTTGAAATGTCGATCCAGTACCTCGAGTGGGTCTAAAATCTAATACATCTCTAAGATTTATTTCTTTACCAGTTTTTGAAGTAAAGGTTGGTATTTGCGCGTAGGCAATTGAATTGTATGAATTAACAGAATAAAAATCACCTGAAGTTGTTTGAGTAAAATGTCTAACCTGAGCTCTTACTGTACCTGGACTGCTAAACTCTCCTCTTAGTATTAACCTACCACCTTGATAATAAGCGTCTCTTTGACCATTATCTAACTCAAAGTAAGAAGTAACATCTTCGCCACTTGCGCTATCTTTATTTACAGTCAAAACATCAAATATATCGGTTGCTCCAAGAAACACAACGGTTACAATATTTCCTTCTCCATCTGAATCAGTGACGGGTGATTGTGTTACAGTATGAGTTGTTAGTGTCTTAGTCTTTGCTGTTGCAGAACTTTTATTAACATATGCCAACACAGATACACTTTTTCCTACGACACCCGTACCTATTGTAGAAGCTTGAGTTGCATTACCGCTTATTGAACTGGCAGTAAGTTCTGGTCCACTATCATCTCTAAATAATAACCAGTCAGAAGTATTCGCAAATGTTTCTCCAGGAACTGTAAGATTTATTCCAAGATTACCAGCTGAATCAGTTGTTCCAGTAAACCTTCTTTGAACTGCAAAATTGACATCTGATAATGTCGAAGGTCTAACATTTGGTAATTCAAAAATGAGATCCTCTTTGTTTATCTCGAAAAGTTCAGCAACTACATTGTTGTTAGTGTCTGTTTTAGTTTTTAGTGTTACAAAATCAGTCTGTGAATTACCTATTGCTCTTGCTGAATTAAAACTCTGCCCTTTTGCCATTTCAATATCAAAAAGATAGACCTTAAAAGTTCCATCAGTAAGTTTTTCTATCGAACGAATTTTTGCTTGTCCAATCGCAGACCCCGTAACATTCGCGGCATTTGTAGAAATTCTAACTAAAGCAAGAGAGTCTATTCTAGGAGCGCCTTTTATTGCGGTTGCTATTACAAAGTTTCCATAATCAACACCAGTTGGTTGATTGTTAAATGTTGTTGTCGCGGTAGATCTTGGAACAGTTATTTTTGTTGGTGATGGATTATTTACTCTGTATCCATTAACATATGCGGTTCCTTCACTTACAGTAAGTTGTAAGTTAGAAGCATCTGCTGAATCATATGCAACTGTAAATGGCTTTATAACATAGTTACCTGATTCTTCTTTTGTTCTTTGAGCTAAAATATCATTTATTCTATTATATTGATTATGACCAGTTGCAACTTCTACAAGTTTAGAATTTTCAATTCTTCCTATTACCACAAAATTATCAGATGTACCGATTTGATCTTCAGTTATTAATTGCAATTGTATTCTAAATCTATCAGCACCAGGCGCAGTTTGATTTAAAACAGCTCCTTGATTATCATATAAAGATGTATCATCATTTACAGTTACTATATCTTGTACTATTTTAAATCCTAAATTAACAGATTTAGATTTACTGTATTTTTCAATTATTATTGATTGTGGTTTTACATGTACAAAAAATCCTTGAACAAAGAAATCACTTTTTCCAACACTAACTCTTATTCCTGAACCAACGGCTGGATTTGATGCTGTATTAGTGGTTTGCACAGTCATATTTCCTGAACCAATGTCTGCATTCAATTGCTCACCAGGCGTAACTCTTATAGGCGTTGAACTTGAAGTTCCGGAAAGACTATTTGTATATCTAACATATAGTGTGTTTGGATCAGAACCATCTGAGGATACTGTTTCTAGTATTTTTACTTTGACATTTGAAGTTTGTCCGGTAAATTCAGTATCAATAATATCAACTGGAAAGGAAGCATCAGTTATCTTAATAAATTCATAATTGTTATTAATTACTATTCCACCAGGATTAACAGCTGCACCTTCTTTAAATATATTTGACCCAAATCTTTTTACTTCATCTTGTATTATTGTTTGAAGCTGTGTTAATTCTCTTGCTTGTAAAGCTCTTCGTGGATTGAAAAGTATTCTATGAAATCCTGCACTATCAGAAAAATCATCTTTATACTTTGAAGCAAATAAATTATCGGTGAATGTTGTGGCCATCTAATAACTCTTTATATTTGTATTACTATCTTAATATCTTCGGTTTGTCCTTGCGATCTTGCAACTGCACCTCTATTATTAAGATACAATAAGTCTCCAGTATGTTTCTTTATGAAACCAGGTATACGAGGTGTTAATACTATTCCTGAACCTGTTCCATTACTTTCTGTAATTGTTTCACCTATAGCAAAAGAATCAAATCCTGTATTATCATTTTGATGATAAAATATTTTATTTGAATCTACTTTATCTATAACTGCCTTAGTACCAGTTGTCGTACCGACTATTATCTTATCTGCAGTAAATACACTGGAAATTGTTTGTAGTTTTAAATGATCTAATACAGAGCCAGTAAGTCCACCAAAGACTGAATCCGTGGCTGTCTTTCTAAGATCATTTATTAATCCTATTTGTCTAAAATCATTTCCTAATATGAAATCACTATCAGTGCCTTCTACTTTACAGTGTACAACCAATGATGATGTTTTAAGATCTAATTTTGCATTTCTTCCGAATCCTTCTTTAGGACCTATAACCGCTCTTGCGAGAGCTCCAGTTCCGCCGCCTCCTACAAGAGAAACATTGGCTGTTGAGTATCCTTTTCCATATTTCAAAGTGCTTGAGTCGTTATCAAATTCGACTTTTGTTACTGCTCCAGCGGCGCTATCAATTATAGCGGTTGCGGAAAAAGCACTATCACCATCACCAAATATGAGAACTGTTGGCGCTGATGTGTATCCACTTCCTCCGTTTGTAACAATAACCTGTGTTATTCTACCTGAATCAGAATTGTCCTGTATTTCTTTTTGTTTTATCTGTATTCCAGATGAATTAGAATCAGTATCTAAAATTATTCTAGTTGGCATAAAAGATGCAGTCATGAACTTTCTTGCTTCAGTTTCGCTAATCGTATATAAAAATTTCCATACGTAACCATCAGCTAGTTCAAAAGGATCATTGTTACTTCCTGTTGGTTGTACTATTGATGGGACTAAATTACCTTGATTATTTCTACCTGCCCTTAAACAAATATAAACGCCAAAGTTTTCTGTGAGCACATAAAAAGATGCAGAACCATATCCTGTTGTTTGGTTGTCCCAACCATGATATATTGTACCACTCGTCCAATTAACTCGAGGAACAACATGTGAAACACCATTTAATCTTTTTACAGATTGCAACCCATTTTTAAACTTTCTTTCATCATCTGTATTATTAATAGGTACAGGCGCAGTATCTGAATCATTCCAAGCCTCAGATCTTCCAAATCCAACGTATGTTGGCTTTGAATTATCTTGAAGAACTGTAACTAATTGATCAATAAGTTGTAATTTTAATCTATCCGTAACAATAGCTGCCATATCATTTATCCTGTTCGTTTATCTTATTTATACCTGTTTTCATCAAAGACTCGATATGTAGTTCCATGTCCTTCCATGAGAATCATATATACTCTGATCTAATGTTTCTGTGTTATTATCAAATCTAATGTCAGTTGGAAATCCATTTATAGGTGTTCTATCAAGCCTTGGACTACTTGCGTCTGCCAAATCAAAAATTGATCTATACGTTTTATCTAAATTAGTAATAGTAAAATCTTTATACTGTTCAATTAAAATATCTGGATCCATTCTTACAGTAAATACTCTATTTGTTCCTGGATTTGCCGAAGTATAGCTTATTGAAGAGTCCTGTAATCCAAATGCATTATTACTTATATCTGTCCAAGAAGAAGTAATGCTGTCAACTTTATTGAATTCTATCATGTTTGCGCTATCGCCTGTCATTATATATGAAGTGGCGCCCATAGTATCTAAAATAGTTGTATCAGCAAGTGGTGCTGTAACAATACTTATAGTATCGTCAAAAACAAGTAATGGAAAATTAACAGCGCCTTTTTGCGAATCAAAAACTGCAGACAATGCTGATATAGTATCTTGATTTTGTGGTTGTACTAAAACCTCTGATGATAAAAAGAATCCTGCTGGATGTACAAACTTTTTATAAAGGTCTTTATATGTTTCGAAAGCAAGAGGCGCCTTAAGCATTATTGATAATATTTGAAATGCTGCCCCATCTTGTAATACACTAGTGCTTTCTTCTTCTGCCGATAGAACATGCGCAGAATCATTTAAATGAAATATATCTCTTTTAGGATATACAATTTCGACATCTTCATTAAAAAAACCTCTAAAAAATCCTTCAGATGAATATTTTGTACCCTTGACTCTGTAAAATCTAGCAAAGTTTTTAAGTATTTCTCTTGGATTTTTAAAGAAAGATTGCGACATTCCCATCGCAAATTCTCTAAACATATTATCTAACTGACTTAAAGATGCCGCTTCAATATCTCTTATAGAGTATAAATCATTTATTAGTGCTCCAAAGTTATCACCACTATCAAGAAAATCATAATATGATTCTAAAAATGAAATTAAGTTTGGATAATCTGTTGCAAAGTACTCGGGTAATACTTCCTTAACGAGATTCTTATGAAAAGAAATCTCCAGACGATCATAATCTATAAGAGTTTTTTCAACCATTATAATGCCACTCTATTTCCTTGTCTATCAACACTGCTGGTAACTGTAAATCTTTCTTCATCTACTTTAAATACAAAATTTCTTTGAGATCTTACTTCGCTTTCATTTTGAGGAACTGCTGAAAATTTTATAAAATTAGATCCGCTTAATATAGTTCCAGGATTAAAGTTTATTAAAGATAATGTACCATCTAAAGAATTAAAGTTTCCAACATTATCTTGTACAACAGTATCAGCATCATCAACATTAATAATTTTTAGTTTATTTGAGGATAGTGTATTAACAACTTTTAAGTTTCCTGTAACTCCTGTCATTTGAAATAAGTCTGATTCTATTATTGTCAATACATCATCAGCATTTGCAAGTTGAACTGGATATACTAACTCATAATTTAAAGGCGTATCTAAAGTAGGAATCAATCTTTGTTGCAATTTGATATTCATTCTTGAGTTAAGTACAGCAATATCTACTTCATCGATGTCTGTAAGTAAATTAGATCTTCTAAAAGTTTTATTAAAACCGCTTACAGTATTTAAAAGATAATCTCTTATTGCAACTCTTGTTTTATTTTCAAGTGCAAGTGCAGTTGAGCCAGTCAGGTCTGGATTAAAAGTAAATGAAGTGGTTGTGTCAATAAAAATTTCAATTGGATCAACAAACTCTGGTGTTATTGACATCACAGAAAGATTATTTGTAAAATTACTTTTTATATTATCTTTAACTATTATTTTTGCTGCATTAGTTAGACCATCATTAAAATCAAGAGCAACATAGACTTTACCATAATTTACTGGTACGTTATCTTCTCCTCCCCAAACCGAGACATCTTTTACTGTAGGAAAGTTTGCCGCTATAGTTGATCTATAATCTTCAGGCGTAACAAGTCTTTGTTGTGTGGCGAATGCAGAGGCAGCTAAATCTTTTATAGAATCAATGCCTTGTTTATTTGCTCCACCTGCTGAATTAGCCTGTGGAACGATTTGCAATGCAAAATTAGTCCCACCAACATTATATTGTACCGATGTAGAAAACGATTTTATTTCATTGGCTGATGGACCTGTTGTTCTAAGATAAGTAACTTCGATTTTACTTCCTGCTTCTGGAGATTTTCCAAATGTAACACCATCTCCAAAATTAAGTTCAAATGTTCCGTTTGGAACTTCTCTAAGTGTATAATAAGTTGATTTAGCATTAACTGTAAGCGCTCTTTTTAAAGGTGTATACTCTTCAAAAACAGTAGAACTTGGTGATTCAAAAACTTTTATAATTGCGGTTGTGGTATCTATGTCGGCATCAGGGATAATATATATTTGTCGATCAGTTGCTTGACCTACAAAAAAAGTTTTAGTTATTTTTGTACCTTCAAAGGCAGTAACTCCGGATGCGCCATCAGCATCAACAAATGTATATAATCCTGTTCCGTCATCTGTTGCAGTAAAAGCCTGTGTAGTTAAAAATTGAAAAGATCCGTTTTCATTTGATCCAGTAAATACACTATCCACTGGAAGTACATAAGTTTGAGCTCGATTGGCTACGCCAGCAAGATTTAAAGTTGCAGTAAATCTAGCCTGTGATGATGTTGCTGATCTTATACTAAATCCTAAAGCTTCTGCATGAGATATTACAGATGATCTAAGTTGAGCTGTTGATATAAATGCTTCATTTAATGCCATATTAGCAGTAAGTGCATTGAAATGAGTATTGTATGCCAAAACGTCAAGAATATTTGAAAGCCCTGCTCCTTCAAAGTCATAATCAGCAAATTCTGTTTTAGCACTAAGATAGTTTTTAAGCTTATTCTTAATCTGATCGAAATCTAATTGTGTTGATTGAATATTTGTTGCCATTATCTTAACCTTGCTAATGTTGTTTGAATTACCTGTTTCTCTTCACTGTTAATAATTCTATATGTAACCTTTACAGAAATAGTATTATCATCAACTCTAGACGTATTTTGCAAACCAGCATTATTAACATCAGTTTCAACTCTAACATCAGTTACTCTTGGCTCATATGCACGTAAGGCATCTTCAACATCTTCTTCTATTTGAGATGATATGTCTGGATCACTTGCTATTTCAAATAGTAAACCTCTAAGATCTGCTCCAAAATCAGGATTAAATGGTTTTTCTAAATTATTTGTTAATAAAATATTTTTTACGGATTGCTTTACTGAAGCGGCATCTATTTTTTTAAACACATCTCCACCTACTTTAGGAGAAAACGTAAGATCAATATCACTATATTTTCTTTGTCTGCTTCCTAATATTGAAGAAGTCTGATTACCGTCTTCTATTGAAAATGCTTTTGTTACCATTTTATTTTCCGTAATTTTACAGTATTTATATGTTTACGCTGTAACTTCAATCAAATCAGAAGAACTTTGAACATCGCCATTAAATACAGTTTCTAAATTCATACTATATGATGCAGAAAAGTCTGAACCAATAGATGGAATCTCTATAGTAAGCTGACCATGAATTTCTCCACTTGGGTTAAATGTATCATAATTTAATCCTAATTTGTCATAACTAAAAGTATCTCTTAAAAGCTCGGCAAAATCATATAATTTATCAAGTGCGATTGAACCGTCAGTTGAGTATACTTCATAAGCTACAGCTTGACCCTTTTCAGCTAATTTATTAAATCCAGATGTTGTTTCTCCAGGACCAGGTTGGTATAATCCTTCGGCAACGACTAAATTATAACCTTTAAACGTTCCAAGATCATAGAATGTTTTTATTATTTGTGATTGAACATATAAGTTCCTGGCTATCTGTTGTCTTTCACCAAAACTTGTAATATGATTTAATGTTACCTTGTTCCCAGTCCCACCAGTAAATTTTGAAATAGGAATACCATTTCCAAGTAAGGTACTAGCAGATATTAAAGTTTTATTCTGTGGATTGAATTGCGAATCAACAGCATAAGTAAAGGATCTTGGTTTAGAGGATCCATCGGCAGCTTTGAACTGGCTATTCATTTTATTAACACCACCTTGACCAATAATATCATTTCCTGTTTTTACAGATGGATTCTTTCCTGCCATTCTATTAACACCACCAGGAAGTCCAGTTGAAAAAGTTTCTGCTAGAACTCCAGCAGCTATTCTGTCAGTAACAAATGTTGTATTACTTAAATGATTTTTATCTTTTAATTTTGACCTTACTTCTTTTAAATTAAGTTCTCTGTTTGTAACACCCTTTGATGTTGTGTCTTTATCATAATAATTCTTAATTTCATCATTCTTATCAACACTAACTTTCTTTACTCCTATTTCATTATTTTGTAATAGATCGCTTATAATACCACCACTTGGTTGAACTGTTGCTGTAGTATCACTAGAAGTTGAATCGATTGAAACATCTTCAATTTGTACCACACCAATACCACCAGCTACAGATGATTCTACAGCTTGTTTTGCTGTACCATTTAATGAACCATGAAATGTTGTTGCATATGCTGCATTTTGCTGTGTCGTTTTTGCGTGTAAAGTGTTTTCTAAATATACATTATTATAATATCCAATCATGTCCTTACCACCAATAGTTCCTTTTTCGCCTATCACGGCTAAATCAGTGGCGGCAATATTAATATTTGGACTTGATATATCAATCTCTTTTTCAGCATTAAATAAAACCGCGTCGCCATGATTATATTCAGATTTACCTTGTGCTATTGATTGGAATGTACCTTTGACAATATTATAATAATTTGAAAGAAAGGTATTTGCCATATATCCTAAAACAATTACGCTTTTAGATTTGTTAACAACTTCACTCATTAATCCTATAACTTTTTTCTTATACGAACCAAATATATTAGCTATCCAATTTCCATTCACTGTTAAATTATAATCTCCGCCTATTTCTAAATTATAATCTCCTGAGACAGTCATGTTTAAATTACCATAGTATGATATGTCTCCATTGCCTTCAACTACTAATCTTCTATCGCCTTGTGCTACATCTATTTTATGATTTTTAGCATTTACAATTATAGTGCCATCAGGTCTTATATCAACACCAGCTCCATTGTTATGTTTTATTATAATTCTTTCACCACCAGGAGTATCATTTATTTCTATAACATGGCCTGATACAGATTCATTTACTTGTGATAAAGGATATTGACTTGATATAGAATGAGTAGCATCTGTATTTACATTAGGTATACCATTTCTGGTATCAAGCTCATTAACATCAACACCTCTAATTGCTCTATTTACAGTCTGTTGATTCTGATAATTTGCTTTAGGGTATTCACCACCTGGATCTCCAAAAGCATCTGGTGGTACTCCTTCTTTGTTTACAAATCCTTCTCCATTGTCACTTATTCTTTTTAAGAGTTCATCAGTTTCTGTTGTCATGCTACACCTCTCTGTAAGCTTGCAAGTTGTGTTGGCGATACCGGCCCATTTTGTGGATTAGAAACATTTTGTTTATTAAATCTTGAAATAATATATTCGCCAACATCAAACCCTGGATCAGGTTTATTCCTATCGAAATCCATGTGACCAAAAGCTTGCCCTCCTGGAAATATCATGAAGAATCCTTTTAAAAACATATCAAGTGTTTTAAATTGAGCTGCAGTTATAGACTTTGCACTTACAAATCTATTAGGATTAGGCGTTGAACTAGGACAATTATAACCTGCTACAAATGCTATACCTATGCTAAACTTATTATGGCCGGCTGTTCTTGCGTGCGCTCCTCTTAAAGATATCGGCCTCCCTCTTTCAAGATCTCCATTCCTCTTTATAACATAGTGGTAACTACATCCTTTAAAACCTCTTCTTAGTCCAATTTCATGTATTTCTTTTGCACCAACATGGCCTTGATTATTATAATGAGCTGTCCAATGAACTATTGTTTCTGTTATCGGTCTTTCACAGCCTCTTAATTCTGATACTAATTCCTCTAGTGAATTCACTTTTTCAAAAGTATAGCTCTTTGTATCAGTACTGCTTCCTTTCCAATTATTTGAAATCTTTCCAAGATCTTTAGTTTTTCGAGATGATTTACCAAGTTTAAAATCTTTAGCTCGTGACCTATCAATAGAACTAGCTGTAGATGTACTTAAATTAGTCAATGATTTTTCTAAATCAGTTTTATCAAGGTCAACACCTTTTGATATTCCTATTGTTTCTACGAGATTAATTGCTTGATCATTTTGACCGTTAATTATTAGATTTTCAACCTCGAGTAATTGATCTTCATCAAGACTATTTTTTGATACATCTTTTAGTAGTTCTTCAATATAATTTTGACTTGATAGAACAGCTTTTTCTGTGTTACCTATTTCTGCTTCTTCTCTTCCTAATACGCCGCTAGTTAGAGACTTAATGTTATTACTTGATGTTTGTACTCCAGCACTCACAGTATCTATTTGACTAAAATAGTCAGCTGAAGGCGACATACCACCAAGAGCTTCTTGAGCAAATTTTTTAAATTTTGAAGGAACAAATTGTAGCAAGTATCCTGTATCTGGTTCTTCACCAACAGTATCAAAGTAAGCATTTTTTATTGCTTGACCAGATCCTAACATTACTTTTGCATGCATGAATCCATCACCTTGAACACTTGAGTTTGTCAATGTGCTTATATCCGAAGATTTAGTAGATTTTCCAGGTGTTCTTAAAGCTTCTGATTTTGCATCTGAAGTTACAAGTGCTATTGCTGGAACTGATAATTCATCACCAGGATATAAATCAGATTGTGTTATAGCAGTCATTCCACCTATTGTTTGACCGGTACTCTTTCCTAAAATACTAGATTGTGTAGATCTATATTTACCACCAGTTTCAGTTATAACGGATTGATCGTCTCCAAATTTGCCTGTTAAAGGTATTCTTCGAAGAGTATTGTTTAATTTTTGAAGAGCTACTTTATTAATTTCTGTCATTGTCCGCCTCTTGCGTATTCTGTATATGCTGCCTCCGCGGCATCTAATCTTCTTTTATAACTTGGGTGACCTTCAGCATATCTTTCAAAATCATAAAATTTTGCTTCAGGTCTAACATAATACTTATTCCAAGCTCTAACTGAAGTTTCTACAGTTTTTTGAGCCTTTATCTTTGCTAGATGACGAGATTCAGGTCCTTCGGTAAGTTCCCATGTTACAAATCTCATTTGAGTCGATAGATGATTAACGTTTAGATTATTATCTGCAGCAAAGTTTTCCAAGTCAGTCCTTCTTGATCCCTGCCATTGAATAATTCCTATAGCATTTTCTGCAGGATTAGGACGCTTTGGATCAAATGAAGACTCTGCAAAAACTGTTCCAACAAAACCTGCCGATTGTTCTGGTGTAAGATTCATTGTTGTTGTAAGATAATTATATATTTTTTCAGCATTAGATGATCCTGCTATTTCTTCGCCAAAAGTTTCTACTTTATCTTGGTCAATTAAAACTTTTTCTCCTTCATAAGGTACATCGGTAACTGTAGCATCTTCACGAGTTTGTTTACTTACCTCGTTATCCGGCACAAAAGGAAAATTTTTAATTGTAGGATCTGTTTTTTGTGTTTCGCTTTTACCAGCTATATGATCTAAAGATCCTATTATTACAGGTTGTTGTCCAGCAGTATCTAACATTATACCTAATACAATCGTTCCTGGAACATAAACAGCAAATGGACCAATTCCAGATGCTCCTCCACCGATCCTTATTGTACTCGCCCAAGGCAATGCTTCTTGCGGTATGTCTTCAAGATTATCAGTATGTAAACCAAAAATTCTTACTTGACACCTTCCAAGTTGTTGAGGATCAGTGTTTGACAATACCGTTCCAACCCAAAAACCCTGTATCTGTCCTTCAAATTGTTTAGCAGACTGTAATATCTTAAACTCATCTCTACTAAAACTACCCATCATTCCCATTATATGCTAGCTCCTGATGTTAAACCACCTAATTTGGCAAGTGTCAATTCAACTTTATAACTTTGATTACCAGAGATTGTATGTTTTGCACTGTATACTAAATACTCGCCACTTTTATTCAAATCAATTGTTTGATTAAAATCTGTGGAAGCCTCAAAGTTTCTAGAGCTCTTGACAACAACACTGATTTTGTTTCCAATAGTATGATTTCTATTTGTATGAACAAAAAACTTTCCACCACAAACAATATCCATACTGGATTTTAATAACCAGTGCCTTAGTGCTGTTGACTTGATTTTATTTTCATGTTGTTGAGCTGTTCTTGCTTCACTATAACTTCTTGTATCATAATAATCATTAAATTGTCTTGATGTACTGAACTGAGTTATCTCTCTTGTCATGTACTCATCTCCTTCATAATTATTTGTCAATATATTATCTTCATCTAACCTGACTGTTTGATCATATGTTGGTGACAATTGCGGAACAGAAAAATTAGAATTATCTTTTAAAAGACCTTTTGTTTCAAGATCACTAAAAACTTTTGCCATTGAAAAATCTACTTTTGTGTTCTTACCAGTTGTAACATCAAAAAAATTATATTTAGATCTTGTCATTCCCTGCCTTGCCAGATGTAATTGTCTTTGATCTTGCACTACATTTAATTTGGTTATTGTTAGCATATTAAGAATAGTTGCACGTGAGTCTGATCGAGTATCATCAGCAAAATCATGGAATTGAGAGAAAGTAAAATGCGCATCTAATCCTGCTCTACTATTAAGCGCTTTATTTAGAGGCTGTAATTCCAGCATTGTTTTTAAATCGTATAGTCTTATTACATCATCAGCAATAGTTGAATACATGTAAAAAGGATAACCATCTTCGGTAGTCATAGAATCTTTTACCCAGTTAGCCGCTTGCAGGGGCGTCATATTAGGAACTAACACTCTAGTTATTTTATCATCATGATCCAGCATTTCATCATGTGATCTAATTCTTCTTCCAGTTGTAAGTATTAATTTATCAATGATATTTCTTCTAGTATCTCTATATGATTTACTTACTCTCATCAAGCTAGAACGATAGGCATGGTCTTCAATCATTTCTATAAACATGACTTCATTACCAGAAACATCTTTAGCTTGTCTTGATACCTCGCTTACTATAAAATTTTTCTTTACTTTCCCATTTGCTGCACTTGATACACTATATTCAACTTCAACTCTTTCGGTTCCTAATATATTAATTTCAGAAGCCGCATCAAATTTAGCATCCACATCAGCAACCACCATTGAAGCCGTTAGATATGGTTTATCTAAGTGTTCGTAAATACTTAATTCCGAAACAATTGGAGCTATTTGAAATGCTGTAAAATATCTAGATGTTTTTATTAATACAGAATCAAGTGTTACTGAAAACGGTGTTTGATACGCTTCTTCATTGTTGTCCATGTCATAGCTCTGATTTGAATTGTGTAATAATACTATTAATCACATCGGGTTTAAATACTTTAATATCTCTTAAAGCTTCATTAGCATTTTCAAACCTTTGTTGATACGTGATTTCAACTAAACTTGCGCCTGGTGCTAACGTAGGATCTATATCAACAGTTTTTCCTGAAGTGTTTTCATAATGATGAGCTGAAAGATATTCTAAAGAACTAGATGCAACCGTTGAACTGTTTGTTACTCCATTAATAACATTTGTTATAACTTCCGCTTGAAACGTATTACTGTTGGTAGGTTTTACTATTATCTGTCCAAGATCTAAATTTCTACGTAATATAATACCAGTTGCTCCTGATGTAGATCCAGTTATTTCTTGACCAACTTCAAACTTAGTTCCCAAATGCTCTCTTATAACTAAAGTCCTATTTGGATACTGCAACTTTATTCTATCAATGAGTTCACTATATGATAAAGGCCAGCCTTGTCTTCTAAGCTTATCGTTTAAAAGATAAAATGTCCAATAGCTATCAGTTGTTTGGTATAATTTAAATGATACTTGATCAGGCCTATCACCATCTAATATTGAGTAAGATTCATATGTTGCGGCATCATCTTTTAACTGATCAATTAAATCGATATAGGGTGTGATATTAGTAGCAATAGTAAATTGAGTCTCATTGCCAAATAAGTAAGGTACCGCTGGAAAGTTTTGAAAATATGTCATTAGAAGCCTGCCTTTACATCTTGTTGATCTAAGGTTTGTTCTTCTACAAAGCGTAATTCTAAATCGATTTCTTCAAAATTACCATCTGTATAGAATGCCATATTATTAGGATTAAACGTGGTCGTTACACCAGCAAGATGTAGTAATTTCATTTTGTATCCTACATTTTTTACTTCTCCTGTTACAGGATTTTTATAGAGAAATTTTACTTTAAATTTTCTCGGAAATTTGTAACCAGCAGAAATGCCTTTAAGTCTAACTGATTCTGGGTATGCATTTGTTCTAAAAAAAGTTATTATATCTTTTATTTCATTTGCTTCTCTTTCTGATGTTGGTTTCATTTTAAACATCAGGCTAAGTTCTCTTAAATTTACTTGTTTAAAAACGGCTCTTATATTTGGATTTGCTGTTTTTTGTAGGGCACTTCTTATAGCTGGTCCTGCACCACTTCCATCGATACCAGGTAGCTCAGACAGCCTTGCAACCGCTAAAGATACTACTTCTTCACTTGCTCCTCCGAACGCTGCATCTTTTAAAGTTGAAAATGCTTCACCTATTCCACGAAATACTGATGACATAACATTATCTCCTGAAGCAATACCTCGTTCTATAAGTGATCCAAATATTCCAAATTGTACGTTTCTATCATAATCTAATCCATCAGTTAACTGTATGCTTTGAGGCATGTACAACTGAACAGTTCCTGCTTCTTTAAGTCTTACAGTTCTTTCTTGATTCGGCGCTCTACTTGGACCAAACTGATCCGCGCTTACAAATGCTTCACTAGCGTTTTTTACATCATTTAGTTTTGTTTCTAATCCTAACTTTTTCTCGATAGCTTCCAAATCAGCACCTGACATACCACCAGGAATACTTCTACCGCCTAGTCGTCCAAAACGTAGATTAGTGGGTAGAGAAGTTGGTGGAGTTCCAGTTATGTTTTCAACTATACCGCTTTTGATGTCAATCCCGAACCCTCTCAGCATAGAACCGAGTCCATTCATTTCAGTAACTTTAGGTGGGAATGTTTTAAACACACTGAATTCAAGTATTCCTCCATACTCAAAAACATCTTGTTCTCTAGGAAACTTTAAATTGCTACCATATCTTTGGTTGGGATCGACTACCATATAAAACTCCGATAAATACTTTAAATTTATTGTAACTATTTATATGAAAAACTAATGGTTTTATATCAAGGAAAATATAGAGTTTCTAATACTAGCAAGTACAAAGGCGATGTTGACAACATTATTTATAGGTCATTATGGGAGGCAAAATGTTTTAATTGGTGTGATAAGAATCCAAACGTTAAGTCATGGTCGAGTGAAGAGACTGTGATACCGTACTACTATGATATCGATAAGAAGTTTCATAAGTACTATATTGATCTTAAGATTAAAATGAAAGATGGTAAGACAATATTAGTTGAGATTAAACCAAAGAAAGAAACACAACCTCCAAAACCTGGTAAACAAGGAATTAAAGGTCGAAGATATATTAGTGAATCTTTGACATATGTTAAAAACATGAACAAATGGAAAGCCGCAGATAATTTTGCAAAAGACCGTGGTTGGCAATTTCAAGTATGGACTGAAGATACACTAGCGGAAATGGGTATCATGCAAAAATGGAAAAAAATGAAGAAGTTAAAACCTTTAAAAAGAATATGATAAACTTTGATAATAAAAAAGTTCTTGATTTTGGTGGAAACTTTGGAACTTTAGATATGGGATTTGGTAATTTATTAGAACATAAGGATATATTACCAGAAAACTATACATGCGTAGATATCGATAAACATGCCATGGATGAAGGAAGACAGAAGTATCCAGAAGCTGAGTGGATATATTACAACAGATATAATTCAATGTATAATCCCGATGGACAAAAGGATTTATTACCAGTCATCAATAAAAAATATGATATAATATATTCTTACAGCGTTTTCAGTCATACTTCTTATGAAGAACTCTTAGACTTTATACAATATTTTAAAACAATACTTACAGAAAATGGCTTTATGTATTTAAGTGTACCTTGCAATGGAGATAAAATAATCAAATGGTTCTATCATAAGAGAACAAAAGATTATGGAGAATGTGATAATATTCACAAGCTACCTAAAAGCTACATTTACCTTGTTGATAATAAAATTAAAGATCGTATACCAGAGAAATGTCAGCACCTTGTTACTATCTACAATAAAGATTTTTTAAAACTAATTGGTGAAGTTGTAACTACAAATCTACCTCAAAGTTTTTTAAAGATTGGTTATAAATAGTTGTATGGCACAGAATTTATTTCAACAATTAGAGATAGAAGCGTTTCGCGCTGGTATTACACCTCGTACGAAGCAGTCTATTGAGTGGTTTCGTAAGAAAGCATCACAGCTTGGTAAAACAACTGTTGCAAATGTCATGGACGAACCTGAAATAAAACAAGTGGCAAGGGCAGAAACTGAAGGACCAATAGGAAATATGTACATGTTTCAATACGATCCAAAGTACAGACAAACTTTACCATACTATGATGCGTTTCCTTTGGTTATAATAACAGGAGCAAGACCAGGTGGATTTATTGGAATGAATTTGCATTACTTACCAGCGGTATTAAGAGCTAAATTACTTGATGCTATATTAGGTAATTCAGGTGGTGCCGGTCTCCCTCAAAGATTAGTTGAACCTACTATACATAGATATTTAAATAACCATGTAAGAAGTAAATTTGCATTAGTTGATAAACCAGAGTGGGAGATAGCAACATTTTTACCGACTGCTGATTTTAGAAAAGCGCCAATGTCAACAGTATATAAAGATTCAAGAAGAGCAATGAGAAGAAACAGATGAGTAGCATAGAGGATTTTAAAACAAAAATAGGTAAGGCTGGAGGACTAGCAAGACCTAACAGGTATAAAGTTAGATTACCTAGATTGGATCATATACCGGGTTTCGAAACTGATATTGAAGGACTCGATCTAATGTGTAGTAATGTTAATTTACCTGGTAAACAGATTTTAACAGCTGATAGAGAAATAGGAATAAAATTTGAAAAAGTTCCGTATGGATACGCTGTAGATGATATAAGTCTTACTTTTTATCTTACTAATGATTATCAAGCTAAGAGATACTTCGAAGCATGGGCGGGTAGTACGGTGAATTATAGTAAACATCAAATACAATATAAAAATATATTTCAAAAAACAGTAGAGATATTTCAATTGGCTGATGATATAGCAGGTGAAAAAAAGATTTATGGATGTAGACTTTTTGAGGCATTTCCAACTACATTGAATCCTGTTGAAATGAGTTACGAAGCAAATAATGTAGCAGCAGTATATAACTGCCAACTTTCTTATACAGATTGGGAAGAAATTCCTTTAGATAATACAATTGGAGCATTGAATGATACCTAAACTAAATGATAAACCACAGTATGAAATGACTATACCATCTCTAAATCAAACAGTAAGATTTAGACCATACTTAGTAAAAGAAGAAAAGATCTTGATGATGGCATTTGAATCAAATGATAAAGTAGCTTCATTAAGAGCAGTAACAGATACAATCAACGCATGTATTGATGATGAATTCAAATCAAATGAATTAAAATTATTTGACATTGAATATATGTTTACAAAAATAAGATCGAAGTCTGTGGGTGAAAAGGTTAGTTTACTAGTTACATGCAGCGAATGTGAGCATAAAAACGAAATATCAGTAAATATTGAAGATGCTAGAGTTGATATGCCTGAAAAGATAGAGTCAAATATCGAGATAGCCGAAAATGTAACAGTTGAAATGACATGGCCCATCTATACTAAAATGATTCAAAACAATAAGATAATTGATAAACCTAATGAAGTTGACTCAATTCTTGAATTAATTGCTGATTGTATGGTTTCAATTAGTACAGAAGATAATAAAGTTTTATTAAAAGATGAACCTCGTGAAAAGGTTATTGAATTTATAGAATCTATGACCAATGAGCAATTTAGTAAGGTAAGAAAATTTATTGAAGAAATGCCAACTGTTCATATTGATCATGAATTTGAGTGTAGCAGTTGTAAGAAACATAATAAAGTGACAGTGAGGAATATTACCGATTTTTTTTAGTGTGGTCTTCTAATGAATCCTTAGTGAATCATTATAAGACCAACTTCGCACTATTACAACATCATAAATATTCTTTAACAGAACTTGATAATATGATACCTTGGGAGAGAGAAGTGTACATATCTCTTTTAAGTCAATATATAAAAGAAGAGAACGATAAGATAAAACAGCAACAGATGAGAAGAAGGTAATGGAAGAAAAACTCGAACAGATAAGACAGCTGCTGGTTGACATTAATAGAGGTATAGGTCTTGATAGAAGACAAATTATTCCAGATGTTGATGTTCAAAGAGCTGAAAATCAAGATACCACACAAGTTCCTAGAGTTTCTGCTGCTGGTCCAGCATCCGTTGAAAGACTTCAAGAATCTCCTGAACTTGTAAAGCTCACAAGTATAGACATAAGATTACAAAATATTAGTAAAATATTATCAGATGTTGAAAGCAACGGCGTTAAAATATTAGGAACGGGTGCCGCAACTCTTCCTAATGCTTTACAAAGATTATTAAGTTTACCAGGAAGAGCTGTTCGTGGAGCTGGAAGAGTTATAACAGGTGCGGCAAGTAATGTTATAGGTTTACCAGGCAGACTTATTGGTGGAGTAACTGATAGAATTGGAAGAGCTGCAGGTGCGGTTGGAAGATTAGCAACTTCTCCATTAAGAGGTGTGGGTAATCTATTGTCAAATCTTATGACTCCAAAATCTGTAAGAGAACTCGTACAAAAAACTCAAGAAACAAATGAAGTATTAGAAGAAATTAGAGATATTATAAAAGAAAACAATGACAAGACTACTGAATATCAAGCCGATACGTTAAGGTTATTATTAGAAGGTAATGATTTACAGGACGCCACGATACAAGAAATAGCGGCAATAAGAAATCTTTTAGAAGATGAATTTCTAAGAGATAGAAGAGGAAACTTAGACGCATTGGAAGATAGAAGAGAAAGAAAACCCGCTGTACCTATTGCGATGCCTGTAAGAACAAGTGATAGAGATCGAGACAGAATACAGAATCAACAAGAAGATGGCGGATTTAGGTTTCCAAATTTATTAGAGTTGTTAGGGTTAGGTTCGGCAGCTTTTGGTTTAGGAAGAGCTTTAAGATCAGTTGGAAGATCTATAAGGGGAGGGTTTAATAGATTATTTGGTAATCAAGGTCGTACTAATGTTAATACTCGTGGCAGTAGCGTAAATATTCAGAACGGCCAAGTTCGATCAGGTAATGAAAGGTTTGGTAATCAACAAGCTGGCAATCAACAAAATAATAATCGACAGACCGGTAGTCAAAACCGAGTAAATAGATTTGGTGGGATATTTAATAATCTGCCAAATATCAATGATGTTGGATCATTCGTAAGCAGAAATATAAGAAGAGCAAATCCAATTGGTGCATTCATAACTGGTCTTGGAATAAAGCCAACGGCTGATGGAACTATATCAAGTGGAGTAATGCCAAGTTTTCCTGGAGATAAAAGTCAGGTATCTAATATAAGAGAAGCTCGTCAAGCAATTATAACAAGAGAACAAGAAAAAAGAGTACGTCTTGAAAAAGAAATCTTTGATGCTACCGCTGCTAGATTAGCTCAACCAGAAAGTCAAGCACTAAATGAAGTAGAAATTACAAACAAAGCTCCTATTGAAGTAGTTGTAGTTAATGGTAATGATATTGGTGGAACAATTACAGGTGAAGCAGGACCAATATCAAGTACTCAGCCTAATAACATAATAGTAAATGATAGAAGATCTACAATTCCAGAAATAAACGTTGGATCGGCTCCAAACATTGGTGAAGCAATAGTATCTTCTGGAGTGGATGGTTCAATAGCTCCAATTCCTAGAATAAATTCTGCAGCCGCAAATAGAATTGCTGGAGAGATCGCTCAAATAGAAGGTCAAAGAATAGAGAGGTCCTTTACAGCTCCAAGTGGATCTTCAAGTAGTTTAGCAAATATTGATACTACTTCTGTTATTAAGCAACTCAGTCCAGTAGAACAGCAATTTAAAAATGTTGTTGAATCAGGTAATGATATAAAAATAAATGAGTTTCTTAAAACCTTATCTGAGGGTAAAGTTTTTGAATTATTAAATAAGTATAGATCCAATAATCCTCAAGTTGAAAGAATATTTAGACAATATGCAACAGGAACAAACGTCTATAGTAATACCTCTTCTAGGGCGAGTGATGCAGAAAGATCTGATGTTCCAAAAGTTATACTTGAAATTAGTCCAGGTATGAACCTAGGTCAAGAATTTGAAAGAGCTTTAGATGGTGCAAGTGATATTGGTCCACAATCTGGTCTAATTAAACTACAAGATGAAAATATTAGTTTGTCAAAAAATAACGGATCTAATATAAATTTTCAACCTCTAGTACCAGTAAGTGCTCCAGTTTCTAACAATGTTTCTAACCAGAGCACTACAATATTAGCTAATTCTATGACTAACACCATCAATAGAGCTGATGATGTGGTACCAGTTTAATCGTCATTAACTAGGTTGGCAAAATATGACATAGTGTCATCTTCATCTTTCTTTTTAGATGAAGTATCTTCTGCTGTTTCATTAAAATCAGGAATCGCATCATCTAAAACCTCTTCAGTTTTCATAGATGGAGGAGGTGAACTATTACCTAATTTTACCTCATCACTCATAGATAGAGCTCCACCTACAGCATCTTCGCCTAAGACACCAACAAGTTTTGCTTTAAGTTCATTGTAGGTTTTATATGATTTAGGATCAGTGAACTCTTCGAGTTTATGCATTTTATTATAAACTTCCTCGAGATAAGCATCATCTTCCGATAGAGGTGTTTGTCTATCAAACTCTGATTTATCATAGTTACGATAACCTTCTACATCTCTGATTTTAAGTTTAAAGTTAGCACCTTCCCAGAAATCAAATGGGTTAAGAGGATCTTCATCAGCAAATTCTGGTTGCATTGCATCCATAATTTTATCAAATATTTTTTTACCATATTGATAGATGAAAACTTTACCGTCATTAGTTGGATTTCCAGGATCATTTACTACCAATATGTTCGATACATAATGTAGTCTTCTTTTCTGAGTTCGAGCTTTTGCTTTATCAGACTCCAGACCAGTATTCCACAGTCTGGAATTTAATTCTCCAACTGGATCATTTTGTCCAATAGATGTTAAAGATCTTTCAATGTACCATCTACCTGTTGGACCTTTGAAACCATGATCCCAATATCGGTTCCAAGGAAGATCAGAACCCTCGTTAGCAGGGAGGAAACGAATTACGGCATAACCATTGTTAGATTTATCAACGGTTGGTTTCCACATCCGATCGTCGCCAAAGTTTTGTTTTTGATTATTTCCGCCTACTGCTTCAGCAGCTTTGACGAGATTATCGATGGAACCTCTGTTCCTTTTTAAATTAGCAAAAGACATATATTTCTCCTTATTAACTGTAATATTGCTGTATTATATTATTATTATA